>JAAHTG010000784.1_pt1 | contig 25533 bp, 17 predicted proteins | sample 6116081 | NCBI WGS metagenome assembly JAAHTG01 (sample SAMN13939989, study PRJNA603662) | sponge metagenome | isolation source: marine sponge | host: Mycale hentscheli | place: New Zealand | collected 2005 | reverse complement strand
ATACATTTAATGAAATGTTAGCTATCCAGACACATGATGGTTTATATGATTCTGCTAATGAGAAATATTTAAAATCCTTCATGCCCGAAACTAAACCTCGCACGTCTTTACCATTTATTTTGCACCAAGCTGATATGATGGCCGCACGTATTGAATTTGAGGTAGAATGGCTTCCAAAATTTTCTAAAAATAGCGTGGAGACGCCAAAAAAACATTATACATTGTCGGACAATAAGAAGACTGCCACTAAAAATAAAGCTTTAGGTGGAATTAAAAGTGAAGGTCTTAAAAATATGTTAGATAACTTATAATGGAAATAGCAATAATTATTTTAGGTATTACTACCCCAATTTTGGGTTACACTACGTTTAACTTATTACGTAAAACAGAAAAATTAGAAGATATAATTGTTAATCAATCTAATTATATTGATGAATTTTCTAAACAGTTAGACATTGCAGACAAACGTCTTGCAAGGATTGACGAAAAAGGTTCTTTTAAAAGTGACGATGAAATCGGCTGGTTTTTTAATCAAATAAAGGTTATACAAAATAGTATCACAAGATTTAAACAACCCATAAATGCCGAAAAAGAGAAGAAAAAAAAGTAAAAATTACTTTACACAAGACACTGAAGATGCTATTGTTTTATATAATAATACATCAGATTCTGAAATAAGATCTAAAATATACGAACGCGATATTCATTACGCGTTTTTTAAGTTAACTGAAAATATTATCCATACATTTAAATTCTATCATACTGAGGTAGAAAAATTAGAACATTTACAACATGAAATAATTACTTTCTTATTATCTAAAATACATTTATTTGACCCAAGTAAAGGTGCTAAAGCATATTCATATTTTGGTACTATTGTTAAACGTTGGTTAATTTTATATAATACTAAAAATTATAATAAAAAAATTAAAAAAGTAGATGTTGATGTATTAATGGGTGAAAAATCAACTCACACTTATAGTATGGGTGATGATAAAGCTAAGGATGATTTAAGTAAATATATTGAATTATTTTTAGAATACACTACAGAAAATATATTAGAATTATTCCCTAAAAAGAATGATGCCCAAATAGCAGATGCAATTTTAGAATTATTTAGAAAAAGAGAAGTAATAGAAGTATTTAATAAAAAAGCACTTTACATTTATATCCGTGAAATGGTAGATGTAAAAACACCTAAAATTACTAAAATAGCAGATAAATTACATATAATATTTAAATCCCAGTATATCTTTTATTTAGAAAATGGGTATGCTAAATTTAAATAATTTTCTATATCCATATTTATAATAAAACAATATTATGGGATCATTAGACAACGTAATTTTTGGTAAGAAAAAATTCTCAGATATATTAAGTGAGATTTATGATAACCAGAAGAAAAAAGAAAAACAAATATCTGGTTTAATATCGGAATTAAAACCTTTAATTTCTGATATTGGCGATGCTACTTTGATTGTTCCGTTAATTAAAGAATACATGGAAATTGGTGTTCGTAATGATGAGCAATTAATTAAAATGGCAACTATTATACAAAGAGCATTAAATAATAGTAGTAGTGATGATTCTTTAGGCATAACTGAAGCTGAAAAAGAAGAATTAATGGCTGAATTGGATAAATTAAACGAAAATTTCGAAAAAGAAAAAAAGAAAGATAAATAATGCTAAAAAGTGGACTTGCATATCTAAATAGATCAGCAAACGAATCCAGTAATGATAGTTTAACATCTCAAACTCTACAACAGTTACAACAACAATTACAATCAGGTAGAGTAACGGATATTTCACTAAATACTAATTCAAAAATATTTAAAGATGCTGGAGCATGGGCGGGAATTGGAACAATCCAATTTCAGTTAATGGATGATCCTTCCCCTGAAAATAATTTAAATAAAAGTGTAACAAATTATGCTAAACCTTTATTTCCACAACTTCAAAATTATCCATTAGTAAATGAAGTAGTAGCTATTTTTAAACTCCCAAGTAAACAACAAACAGCAGCTACTGGTATTGAAGAATTTTATTATTTAAATTCTATTAATCTTTGGAATCATCCTAATAATAATGGTGTTCCTTCTGAATTTGAAGAACCTAATACAGATGTTAATGATACTCAAAATAAAAGTATATTACAAATACTCTTAGGTAATAAACAAAGATCCACCCCAGAAACAGCAACATTAGACTTTAATGGTAATAGTGGTGGTCAATTTGAAGAAACAAAAGTAAACCCAGTTTTACCATTTGCTGGTGATAATATATTTCAAGGTAGATTTGGTAATAATATTAGATTAGGTAGTACAGCAAAAACAGATGGTAAAATAAAAAATAATTGGTCAAATGGAGGTGATAGTAGTGGAAATCCTATTATAATATTAAAAAATGGACAATCTCCAAATTTGGAAGACCAACCTGGTTTTATACCAACAACTGAAAATATAAATTCTGATCCCTCATCAATTTATTTAACATCAACTCAATCTATACCATTTGAAATTGCTATATCTAAGAAAAAAGCAGGTGAAGGAGCTACTGTTCCATTTAGTAATATAATAACCCAAACACCTGAAGATCCAAGAATTTATTCTGGTTCACAAGTTATTCTAAATTCAAGTAGATTATTATTTAACTCTTCAGCTGATAATATAATGATGTCATCTCAAAAATCAGTAACTATAGAAGCTGTTAAAGATGTAGGGATAAATTCTCAAAAAGGAAACACAAACATATTATCTGAAGAAGGTATTGTAGCATTAGGAAAAATAGATGCAGGACAATCTGTAATATTAGGTGATGATTTTATTGAACAATTTAAAAAATTAATTGATAATTTAAATTTAGTATTAAAAGCACTTAAAGTAGAATCTGCTATCCCAATAGCAGCATCAGCAGCATCCGTAGCTCAAACCATGATAGAACCTATGTCTAAAACAGCAGATGAATTGAAATCTAAATTTGTAAAGACTAAGTAATGGAAGAGTTAATTAAAATAGGTCAAGCATTTTTAGAAACCCCACAAGGAGAAAAAATACTAAAAAAAGTATCTCAATTTAAAGGTAGTAAAGAAGAATTTTTAGCTAAAAAAGAAGAATTAAAAAAAGCTTTTAGTGTTAGAATTCAAGCTTATACAGTTAAAGGAACAGTAACAAATGCTCAAACAAGTAAACCATTACCTGGAGTAGAAGTAAAACCTTTATTTGCTATATATCCTATTAAACAAGAAATAAAAGAAAAAAGAAGAAGAGTAGATGTCCCTCAATATGATTTAGATGCAGAACCTGATGAAAATGGACAATACCCACTTCTCTTAAGAAGAGATGGTTCTGTAAAAACTAAAAAAGAAACTGAAATATATGAAGTTGAAAGATGGGTTAAAGATGATAATGGTAAAGATGTTGTAAAAACTGATAAAGAAGGAATATATGAAATGAGATTAGGTATTCCTACTATAGTCCCATCAAGTGATAGAGATAGATATTATGAACCTGATCCAAGTAAAGAAAAGGCATTAGGTGTTCCTATTTTAATTTTTACTAAAGATGGTGCATTTACTCCAAATACAACAAACTTAATAAGTGGAGATGGTACTATTAAACAAACCCTTTCACCTGTTAAATTAATAGATATAGATAAAGCAGCAGAAAGAGCAAACGAAGAAATACAAGCATTTCTAAATAATATATCAGTTGAAAACGCTATAGCTGCGGGACTAGATGCTGCTTCCAAAGTAATTCAGGCAGCAAAAAATGTAGTATTAAAATATGTAAAAATAATACAATCAAAATTATTTCCATTAGCTATTAGTTTGATGGTTATTTTTGGATTTGTTAAATTATCTCAAGCAAATGAAGCAAAATGTCCTAATAATGCTTTATTAAAATTAGCAATTAAAAGAAGGAATGCCGTAGTAAGACAATTAAATCAAATGTGGGCTGTATTAGCCACTAATGTAGCTTTAGTTTACCTTTTTTTACAACTCCAAATTATATTTAAACAAGCTAAATTTTCAATATCAAATATACCTTTACCGTTAGGTGCTCCATTAGGAGTAGGTATACCTTACAGTATAGTATCTAAATTACAAGGAATAGAAGAATTATTTAAAGAACTAGAAGAAGCAAACAAAGAAATTAGAAAAGCATTAATTATCGCATTAATATTTTTATTAGCATCTATTGTATTAATAATAATATATTTAAAGAGAATAGATTTATTAATTAACAAATGTGTAGCAGATAGTATAGCAGCAGGAGGTGGTGATGGAGATGATGATGGTTTATCTATGATTGAAATTAATAAAGAAATACTTGCTTTAACTGTAAACGAAGAAGAACAAGGTCAAGTACCTTTAAAAATAGTAAATGGATTTACATTAGATGTAGTTGTAGATAGGTCTGAACAAGTAGGTGAGACATATAGAAGATACGCTACTGCAACAAATTCAAAAGGAGTGGTAATACTTAAAGGGGAACCTTCATTTAGTGCCGTAGATCAAATCCTACTTGATGAGTTAGCATTTTATATTGTAAACAATAATTTAAAAGCTGACTAACGTAATATTTATAATAAACTGAACTTTTAACATGAAATTAAATCAATTAAAATCTATAATAAAAACCGCTGTAAAAGAAGCAATCCAGGAAGAAATGAAGGATATTTTATTAGAGGCAATTAAAAAACCTAAACAAACAGTTTCAACTCCAACAGTTGAAGCTCAACCATTACCTAAAGAAGATAAGTTAAAACTTAGAGAAAACATGATGAATGTTTTAGATGGTATGAGACCTGGAGCTAATGGTACAATTAATGCTACATCAGCAGATGTTCCTATGCAAGTAACTGGACCTGTTGATAATGCAAATGGTCAACTACCACAAGGAAATGTTAGTATGGATCAAATTATGGGATTAATGAATAGTAAAGGATAATTATGGCATTTGGAGCAGTACAAAAATTTCCCAATGACTCTAGACCTCGAGTAGGTATTGGTGTTGATATTCCGTTTATTGCGGGTGGGGTATTTACTCCAAATTATCAAACAAAAGAAGCTATAAAGAATAATTTAATTAATTACTTTTTAACCAACCCAGGTGAAAGACCAGGTAATCCTACATTTGGTGGGGGATTAAGAGGATTTATTTTTGAACAAATATCTAGTCAAAATTTAGATTTTTTAAAAGAAGATATTTCAACAAAAGTAAGAGAACAATTTCCTAATGTTAATTTAGTAGAACTAAACATATCAGAAATAAATGGTGATATAGATAATAATACAGTAGAAGTTCAAATGTTCTACTCAGTAGAAAATACAGGAATATCAGATGAACTAAATTTAAGCTTTAACTAATGGCAATCAAAAGAGACATACAATATATTAATAAAGACTTTACTCAATATAGAGCACAGTTAATTAATTATTCACAGACATATTTCCCAACAACTTATACTGATTTTTCAGAAACATCTCCAGGTATGATGTTTATAGAACAAGCTGCTTATGTAGGTGATGTTCTTTCATTTTATATTGATAATCAAGTACAAGAAACTTATTTACAATATGCTAGACAAGATAGTAATTTATATGATTTAGCTTATATGTACGGTTATAAACCTAAAGTAACAGGTTTATCAACTGTAGATTTAGATTTCTATCAACAAGTACCAGCTAAAACAACAGGTAGCAATAATGAAACAGTACCTGACTATGATTATGCATTATATGTCCCAGAAAATACAGTAATATCAACAAGAGCAGGTTCACCTCAAAATTTTACTATTGACGAACCAGTTGATTTTAGTATTTCTAATTCATTAGATCCTACAACGGTAACTGTAGCTCAAATTACAGCAGGACAACCTACATATTACTTATTACAAAAAACAAGAAAAGCATTTTCAGGTACAATAAATCAAACAACAACAACGTTTACAACCCCAGAAGATTTTGGAACAAGGATAATAGAAGGAATTAATATAGCAGGTATTTTAGATGTTGTAGACTCAGATGGCAATAATTGGTATGAAGTAGATTATTTAGGTCAAGATTTAATTTTTGATGGTATTAAAAATACTAATTATAATGACCCAAATGCTGCAGTATATAGCAATGATGCTCCTTATATTTTACAAACAAAACAAGTACAAAATAGATTTACAACAAGATTTTTAAGTCCAAGTAAATTACAATTACAATTTGGTGTAGGTAATCCTCTTAATACAACGGAAACAATTATTCCAAACCCACAAAATGTAGGTTTAGGTTTACCATTTCAACAAAGCAAACTAACAACAGCTTATTCACCTACAAATTTTGTATTTACAAACACATATGGAACATCACCAACAAATACAACATTAACAATAAGATATTATACAGGTGGGGGAGTTGCTTCAAATGTTGAATCTGGAACAATAACTAATCCTACTACTACAAATATTACATTTATAAAAAGTGGTTTAAATCCTACAACGGCAAATACTATATTTGCATCATTAGCTACATCAAACCCAATAGCAGCTAGTGGGGGACAAGATGGTGATACAATAGAAGAAATAAGACAAAATTCAATATCTAATTTTTCTACACAATTAAGAAATGTAACTCAAGATGATTATTTAGTTAGAGCATTAAGTATGCCTCCTAAATTTGGTATTATATCTAAAGCATGGACACAAAAACCAGAAGCAGATACAGCCAATACAACATTAGATTTATATGTATTATCTTCAAATGCTCAAGATAAATTAACAATAGCATCAGATGGATTAAAACAAAATCTAAAAACATATATTAATGAATATAGAATGATTGGTGATACTATTAGTATTAAAAATGCATTTATAATTAATTATGGTGTTAATTTTGAAATAATAACTTATCCTAATTTTAATAATAATATTGTATTACAAGATTGTATTTTAGCATTACAAAATTATTTCCAAACGGATAAATGGCAAATAAATCAGCCAATTATAGTAGCTGATGTTATGGTATTATTAGATCAAATAAATGGAGTACAAACAGTAAAAAAATTAGAATTTACAAATATAGCAGGTGTTGCTAAAGGATATTCACAATGGGCTTATGATATGAATGGTGCTAATCAAAATGGTACTATATTCCCATCATTAGATCCAAGTATTTTTGAAATAAAGTATCCTAATAATGATATAACAGGTAGAGTAGTAGTATTATAATGAGTGTATTAAAAAAATATGATAAGCAAGTAGAAGATGGAAGAATTATTCCTGTAGAGGACCAAGTCCAAAGACAGAGTGATTTAACTAAAACTTTTGATAAAACTAATTTTGATGTAGAAAATCCTGCACCATTAGGAGGATCTAAACCTAAACCTTACCCAGTAACTAAAGGTAGTAGTGCGATGTTAATGGATAGAGGAGTATTTGAAAAATCTAGTTTAGATTTAGAAAACCCAAATCCTGTAGGAGGACCAAATAGAACAAATGCAGCAAATATACCTGCTGGATCATATCAGGTAACAACTGATCAAGGACCATTATTATATAATAAAAATAACTTACAAGGACAGTCAACAGGCCAAATTGTAAATAAAAATGTAAATGAATATACTCCTAACAACACATATTTAGAAAAAATTACAAAATATAAAAACAACTTTAACTAATGGCTGTATATAAAATATTTCCCGAAAAAGACGCTTCAATATATTCAGCGTATCCTGCTATGAATACAGGACTTGATGCTATATTAGATGTAAATAATCAAGTAACACAATCAAACCCAGTAGCTAGAGTAGCTAGATCATTGATTAAGTTTAATAACTCAGATATTAATAATGTTATTAACACAATAGCTCCAGGATACATAACAGGATCAAATTGGAGAGGAACAACATCAGGTTCCCAAGCAGGTGGAAATTGGGCAGCTGAATTAAAAGCATATGTTGCTAAAGCAAACGGTGTAATAATAGATTCTAAAATTGAAGTATACCCAGTATCTGGTTCTTGGTATAATGGATCGGGCCAATATTTAGATAACCAACAAATTGTAAATGGTACAAGTTGGGATTATAGGTTATTTTCAGGATCAACTAAATGGTTAACAGGTGGATGGGCAACAGGAGCAACAGGTTCATATTCAGGAAGTGATAATGCAGGAGGAGGAAATTGGTATTGGAAAGCAGGAGCAAATGGATATAATGGTATAGATACTTTTACACAATATACTCAATCATTTGGTTTAAGAACAGTTAAAGATTTAGGTGTTGATGTAACTAATTATATTAAAATATGGTATTCATCATCAAATAATTTAATTGCTCCTTCATCACAAACAAATATTGCTAATGAAGGATTTATGGTAAAATGGGAAAATTCAAGAGAATTTGTAACTAATTTTGCTGAATCACCACAATTAGCTTTTTATGCTATAGATACAAACACAATATATCCTCCGGTATTAGAAATAAAATGGAGAGATTTTTCATATGCAACAACAATAGGTGCATTAAAAACAAATACATGGTTATCAGGTTCAGGTTATCCTGCAGTACCTGGAGATCAAAATTGGCCAACAATTAATAATTCAGCTAGTTTAAAACCATTCCCAAGCCCAATTATATTTTCTAATTTTACAGCATCAAGAGTAGGAACAGGATCTGGAGATAATGTTCATATAGATCTTACTATGAATGGACATAATATAACTAGAGCAAGAGTAACACAAGGAGGAGAAGGATATAAAGCTGGAGATAAAATTAGAATTACTTCACAATCATTATTAGATAAACAAATAATAGGATATGTTAGTGGAGATTTAGATTTTGTAATTAGACAAAACCAAATAGATAATTTAGATGTAATAAACACTCCAGATATGTATGTTGCATTAGATGACAACCCAGGAGTATTTTATTCAGAAAGTATAAATAAATTTAGATTAAACGTGCGTCCTGACTTTCCTTCACGTACATTCCTGACGTCATCACTTGATACTCAAAATCATGCTTTACCATCTGCATCTTATTATGCAATTAAAGATTTAGATACAAATGAATTTATAGTTGATTTTGATACAAAATATACTCAAATAAGTTGTGATGTAACAGGAAGTCATTTCACAGTTTATATGAACGGTTTAGAACCAGAAAGATATTACCAAATATTAGTACAAACAAATGTAAATGGTAATACAATAATAAAAGATGAAAATTACTACTTTAAAGTAGTTAATGGTTAAAAATAAAAAGCTGTAAAATGGCAGATAAAGAAAGAGTAGATCTATTAAAGCAAGTTTATTCCAAATCGGAGTATACTAAAATTATTGACACTTCATTTAGTCAATTAGGGGTTGAGTCTATCCCAGATCAACTTAATAATGTTTTTACAGTAGCTGATTTTTTCCAACAATATGATTTATTATTTTATGATATACCAGCTGAAGGGGATATTAATTCACATCAATATTTAGTTGAAACAAGTGGTGAATATATAGGGTTTGATAAAGATAATGATTTAATAAATGCATTACAACAAGAAATATCTCAATTAAGAAGAGATTTATTAGCAGCAGAAATAGCGAGAGCAGAAGCTTTAACAGGAGAAAAAATTGATATTAATCCTGATGAAATAACAGTATCAAGTGATACAGAATTTGAACAAATAAGAACTGATATAACTCAACAAATAGATCCTAATACAGTTACACCTACAGTAGTAAGTGATACTCCAGGAAATATTAATTCACCTACAATTAACCCAAGTTCACCTACACCATCTCCATCAGGAGGAGGCGGCGGTGGCGGCGGAGGATATTAAAAATATGGAAGACGAAAACATAATTATAAGGTCAGTAAACCCAGTTACTTTTGAGTATCAAACATACTCTGAGGAAGATAATACTTTAATATCATCATCGATATTAGATACGGCTTTTACTGCTTCAACTGATTATATTGAGTATTATGCTTATGATGAAAATAAAAATCAGGTATATCCTGCTTCTAATATTAAAGCTGTATCGTTAACTTCTTTTTCAGTAGAATATGGCGATACATTATTACAACCAGATCAAGATTTAGCTGATATAGGATTAAATTATGGTTCTTATTATTCAACTTATAATTTTTATAGAAGATTATTAGGGTCAGATATAACAATTAATTATTACATTGATGAAATAAGTTCTGATAGAACAGAAATTAGACTAAAAAGTACTGCTATTGATGTAGATACAATGGTTACTTCAAGTAATGAATTTATATCACAAAGAGAAGAAGAAGATTATTTTGTAGATTTTTTACTTAATTTTGGTAATGATACTCAATGTATAGCAAATAATATTAGAGTAGATGAAGATGATGCTGAACCATCTATATTAATTAAATTATACGAACCTTTACCTAGTCAGTTTTCATTAAAAAGTTCATGTTGGGTAGTACAAGAAATATCAACTTCACAAGCTTATAATGTTGAGTTTCCAATCCCTGTATTTGAAGATAATGATTATGCCTTTATTCAAGGGCCTAATTATAGTATTAAAGCAGTTAGTACAACAGGAGAATCAGGACAATCATTTAGTTATAATACATTAATTGGTAGTAACTTAACAAGTTCATTTAATCAATTAGAAAACATATTAAATAGAAAAGAGGTAGATATAAGTGTTGATTATACAGATTATAATAACTTTATTCATTTCTCCTCTGCTAAAACAAGATTAGAAAACTTTTTTTATAAAGTAGGATTAATTCAATCATCAAGTGCAGCTATATCAGCTTCATATGGTTCAATAACAGGGGCAACATCAGGATCTGTAGTAGTAAGTTCAAGTGTAGCTGCTTTAACTACAGGTATAAGAAAAATAGAAGAAAACTTTGATGGATATGAATATTTTTTATATTACAATAGTGGTTCAAGTGTATCATATCCTAAATCAACTACAACACCACCATACATTTTATTAGGAACAGGTAGTGCAGCTGTACAAACATGGATTTCAGCATCAGCATTATCGGCATCTAACTTTGATGAACAAAATCAAAATTATTTATATAATGCTATCCCTGAATATTTAAGATCAGATCCAAATAACGCTAAATACGAGTTATTTGTTGATATGGTAGCTCAACAATATGATAATAGTTGGTTATACACAAAAGATATATCTAATAGATTTAATAATGATAACAGATTAGATTATGGTATATCTAAAGATTTAGTAGCAGATGCAATTAAAGATTTTGGTGTAAAATTATATAGTAATAACTTTAATACTAATGATTTATATACTGCATTTTTAGGAATAACTCCATCAGGTAGCACATTCCCATTCCCTGACATGGTTGGTAAGACACCCGGCGGTATAGTTATGACACCTTCTGGGTATGAATACGTAGATACTGAAATATCTGCTTCAGATGACATAATGCCATTAGACGATGTAAATAAGCGTTTATATAAACGAATTTACCATAATATACCATATTTACTTAAACGTAAAGGTACAATAGGAGGTATAAGAGCATTAATTACATCTTATGGTATTCCAGATACAATTTTAAGAATAAGTGAATTTGGAGGTAAAGATAAAGATGATACTAAAGATTGGGATTATAATCAAAACGAATTTAATTATGCTTTACATTTAAGTAGAAATCAATTAAATGATGGTAATTTAACCTTTTTCTCATCATCATTTGTAGCTAATAGTGCTTTCCCTAGTGTACAAACATCACCTCAATCTTTACAATTTAGATTTAAAACAGGAGGTGTACCAAGTGGTAGTGCTCAAATAACAAGTTCATTATATCAAAATTTATTTGTAGCTGATGCAGGAGCAGCAGCGGCAATAGCAGTAACATTACAATATAATAGTTTAGGTACTTCACCTTCACAATCATATTCAGGCTCTATAGCTGAAAATTTAAAAGAATATGGTACATTAACATTTTATCCTGAAGGTTCAAATAATGTAAATAAAACAGCAAGTGTAACAGCTCCATTCTTTGATGGAGGTTGGTGGTCAGTTCAGGCAGCAGTTGATTATGATGGTAATCAAACAGCATCATTATATGTTGCAAATAGAATAGCTGGACAAATTGGATTTTCTGGATCAGGGCATATAGCACCTGTAGATAGTACTTATTATGCTACAGCTACAACTGCTTATTTACCAACTTCAAGTGTTACTTTAAATAGTATAGGATGGTTACCATTTAGTGGTTCTGTCCAAGAAGTTAGATATTGGGATACACCATTAAGTGAAAGTTTATTTTATGATTATGTAGTAAACCCTTACTCAACTCAAGCAAATACAATTAATAGTACTCCTGATAATCTTATATTTAGAGCATCATTAGGATCAGATTTAGATACTGGTAGTAGAAAATCTATACACCCTAAAGTAACAGGATCTTGGGCAATAACACAATCGTTTACATCAGATAGTAGTTTTTATATAAACCAAATATTTACATCTGGATCACAAAAATCCTGGTTAAATAATACTGAAGAAACATATTTAAATCAAGTACCAGGAGGTATAAAAAATAGAATAACTGATAAAGTTAGAATAGAAACAACTAGAATACCATCTGGATCTACATTATCACCTTATAGATCAATACAGCAAAGTTATGCTGCTAGTGGTAGTACACCAAATATTAATTATTTAGAAGTAGCATTTTCACCTCAAAATCAAATTAATGATGATATTATAGCACAAATAGGTGCCTTTAATTTAGGTGATTATATAGGGGATCCAAGACAAGTATCAGAATCAATTAATTCATACCCAGCATTAGATCAATTAAGAGATGCTTACTTTACAAAATATATAGAAAATTATAATGTAAATGATTTTGTAAGATTAATAAAATTCTTTGATAATTCATTATTTAAAATGATAGAAGATTTTACACCTGCAAGAACAAGTTTATCATCAGGTGTTGTTATAAAACAAAATTTACTAGAAAGAAATAAATATGCTGAACCAACAGTATCGGATACAACTCAAATGTTCCCTGCTGTTGCATCTATTGGACAATCAGCTATAGACCAAAAAAGTATAGTACTATCAGGATCTGTATTATCAGCTCCTAAAGATTATAGAACAGGTTCTTCAGATGAACCACAATACGCAGATTCAGGTTCTGCAATTTACACTTATAATGGAGGAACAGCTGGTGTATTTGAATCATTTAATACAAACTTTAATGCACCAATAAGTAATTCAGGAGAACCATATAGTGGTTTAACAGCAGCTCAAGTATCAGCATCAGCTTTTGCTTACAAGTACCCAGGTGTAATTCAAGCATTTACAGAATCAGTTGAAATAGAATTAGGGACTAATTTTCCAGTAGGATCAGGTAGAAATAATGAATTAGTATCTGGCTCAGGACAAGGAACACAAACTATACAAAGAATAGACCAAAGAGAATTTTATAATGGTGAATTTCCAAACGTAATAAGTTTTAAAAACCCAGAAATATGTAAAACATTTTTTGGACAAGATGCTATTATAGATTATTTCTTCTTAATACAATGGTTTAATCAAACTAGTTTTAGTGAAGAAAATTTCTTATCACCAAATAATCTACCAGCTTTTGGTAATGTTTGGTTTTGGGCAGATATAATAGCTGAAAATGCAACTTTAAAACCTAATTCTTATACTAATGTTTTAGGTGGTCAACAACCATCAGGACCATTTGTAGGAGGAGTAAATGTTAACCCAGGAGAATATACAGTAGTAGGAAGTACAGGATCGGGAGCTACATTTAATTTAGCAACTGCACCTAATTCAACAGGTAATGTAAGAATAGATGCAAGAGTATTTAATAATGCAACAGGATCACAATATTTAGTTGGTGATGTAATAAATATTCCTCAAGCTACAATGGTAGCTAAAGGATTTACACAAGTAGTAACTGATTTCCAATTTGAACTAGTTGCTTCTAACTTTTTAGCTACTGAAGGGGTAACAAATAAAGTTAAATATATTAAAATGTCTAATTTTGATATAAATGGACAAACTATTTTACCATTTATTGAAGATAGTGGATATGTAATATTTAATTTAACGGCAGCAAGAGATGTACAAGGAAATGAGTTAACTGGTTTCCAACAATTTTATATATCAAACTTTGGAGTACAAAATGATCAAAATCCAAATACAACAGATGCTACGTTATTAATAATAAATGCACCCCCTTCATCAGCGGCAGTTCGATCAGCAGATGAAGCATTTTATGATTTATCATTTAGTGCAAGTGGACAATTTGCTTTTTATGGTACTTCATCTGGAGTAGATCCAAATGTATTACCCGATATTAATTTTACACAATCAATACCACAAGGTTATTTCCCACCTGTAGCAGGATTTCCAACACAATCATTTTTTAAAGGTTGGGCTTCATCAAGTTATTTTCAAGCAGATATAGCTGGAAATATATTTAGAGTTAGTTCAGGTAGTGGTTTTTATCATGATCCATTTGGATATAATAACTTTAATACAGGTAAAAAAGAACAAGATTTTGATAGTTTAGTTAATGAGTATAGACCATCAGTTATACCTTGGTTTATTAATGCTCAAGCTAATTCTTATACAGCATTAAGTGCTTCAAGTTTAATACCCTCACCATTTTTAGCGACTACATCATCACTAGCTTTATATACAAGTGATATTACAGCATCAGCAATACCAATTGGTCCTTATTTTGAAGTTGTACCACAAGCAACCCCAGTTGCAACATCATCAGGACAAGTAGTAATAAGTACACCAGTTACTCAACTACCAGCTCAAGTATTAACAGCTCCATATCAAATGAATTTCCAAAACGTAGGTAATCCAGATCAATATATATCAATTGATACTACAGATGCTCAAGTAAAATGGACAGCTAGTATATCATATGTTGATGGAAGTGGATGGGTAAATCTAAATGGTGGATTAAATACATTTGGAACAGGTAGTAATATGTCACCAGGAGTTTCAGTTAATGTTTCAAATGGAACCTTATCATCAGGAAATACAGAACTTAGAGTAGCATATGTAACAATTACCCCACAAGGTAATTCATCATGGAACTCTGCAGGAGATGGAGGTCCTAGAACAACAATAGTAGAACAAACATTCTTTGTACCAGGACAAGGACCAGGAGGTAATACGCCAAATATTCCATCTCCAGGACCACCACAACAAAACGCTTAAGATGAATTGGAGTATGAAAAAAAATTATTTAAATTATTTATAATAAATGGCTACAGCAAACGAAACATTAAGGTATTTCTTCAATGAATCAAAGAATAGGATTCTAGTTTCATCATCTAAGGCAGGTGCTAATAATTCTTTGTCTATTATGAATGCTGAATTAACATCTAGTCATTTAACATTTTTTGACTCAGATTTAGTATCTAAATTGACTACTGTAGGTACTTCTATGACATATACTGTTCAAAATGGAACAGCTGATACTACAGTAATACCTATAGAACCAGATCAAGAATTATGGGTATATAAAGGATATTCACCAGGAACGGGTGATGGTAATTATTATAGATATAATCCCTATTTACATAGACCTTATAAAGCTTATATTGTAACAACTACTGGTTCAGGTGTACCTACATCTCCTTGGTTACAAGAAGGAAATGATATGGGTTATTTTGCTAATGGTCTTCCTGGTCAAAGTATTCTTAATGGCTATGGAGAAAAAACACTAGCAGCAGTTGGTAATTTTGGTCAACCTTTTGGAGGTACAACTTACATTACTACACAATCTGTTAGTATGTCTTTTGAAGTATTTAGAGGTGGAACTGAAGGTGGATCATCATTAAATTTAAACCAAACAAAAAATGGAAGAAATATTCATCCTTTTATATTAACCCAATATCCAACAATAAGCCCTAACTTAAATACACCTATTTACGGATCTGCATTTTCATTATATAAAGAACAATTCCCAGGAGGAGCAGTTTATACTAGATCTTTTAATAAACAAAATTCATACACCTTTGATCCAGCTACATCCGTAGGTAATCCAGGAACAACAGAAATAAAATTTAATAATGCAACAATAGCATCATCAACAACAGCATCCATTGGAAATTTGGGTTTAAATTCGTTTACTTTACTAGGATTAAGTGCTTCATTATCTGCTGGAAAAAGTGGAAGTATAGATTTTGTAATCACAGGAAGTACAGGAAATAATACAGTTACTCTTAAAAATATAGCACATTTAGAATATAAAGCAGGTCAGAATTTTTGGGAAATGCATTATGACAATGTTACTTCAACAGCACAACCTCCATTCTCACCAGGAGAAAGTCTTTTAATTTTCCAATCAGGTAGTGTTTTAATAGAAACTTTATTACAAGGTCAAACAAATACTCAAAATACAGTAGCTAACTCATATAGTGGAATAACATTAAATAATGGTGTATATTCAGTTTCAAGTAGTTTATTTCAAGCTGGTACAAATAATGCACATGCATCGGGATCATCACAATTTGGTTTATATGCTGATTATGATACTTATGTTAGATATAATACAACTAATTTTACAGGAAATACTCAAAACCCAGTAAGGGTTAATTTTACAGCATCAGATGGATCATCTAGATTTTTTGATTTACAAACAAATCAAGTAGCGGGATATAGAGCTTTAGCAGGTAGTGTTTCATTCCCAGCTCCAGGAACAGGAAGTCAATCCGATTTTTCACACGTAGTTGCTAATCCAAGTGTACCTGGTGTGAGTGTAATAGATAGTTTTTCAACTAGATGGGAAAATGTTTATATTTCATATTCATCATCTTTATCATCAAGTTTAGATGGTATATATACTTTTAATCAACCACCACAAAATGACGTTCAAGTAACAGCATCAGCATTATTAAATGCCTGGACTGGAGAAGCAGTAGTAGGAGCAAATTATGGTGGATTTGGTTATGGTGGAGGTAATTATGGTAAGCAAGGTACAACACCTGGAACAACATGGCAAACAGCTTCTATTTTAATATTTACAGGTTCAAATTTATTTCCAAGTGAACCTCCTAAAATAACAGATACCCCATATACTACTAGTATGTTTAGATCTGCTACTATTCACACAACTCCGTTATCAGTAACAATGAGTTTCTTAATACCATCACAATCTATTAGTCTTAAGGATTGTTTATCAATGGCATTAAAAGTAGAATCAGGATCAGCTAATTCAGCTTCTGTAGAAAATTCATTAGTTGTAAGTGATTATAGTTTAAAATTCTTTACACCAACACAAAGTGAAGAAGGAGATGGTAGAGTACCTACATTTATAGATAACGCATTTTCAGGTTCATCAGGTTTTTCAAATGCACCTGATTGTCAACCTTTATTAAATAATATTAATGCTGATAGAACAAACCCACAAATACAAGAAGTAGATTATAATACATCGGCATATAATCCATCTAACTGGCAAGCTATTTTAAGTGGATCAGCACAACAATCAACAATACCCGAATCATATTATACACTAGCAAGACAAATAAATCCAAGGTATGATGGTTCAAGATCACAAGCTGAAAGTATTAACTCAGTAGTAGGATTACAAGGTGGATTTGGTGTAACACCAGTTATAGATTATGAAACAGCATATTTTGCTTATTGTAATCAAATTTATGATTTATATCCTGTACTTAATAATAAAACATTATTTAATGTTAAATATTTAATTAATGATAGTGGAGATGCTAAACAACCTCAATTATCACCATATACAGCTTTTGATGTAGAAGGATCTTGGGATGAAGGTGGTATAGGTAGAGTTGGTTTAGGTACAGTATCAGGATCAACACAATTTAATGCTTTAAATAATTTCCAAACAATAAATAAAGTAACAGCAGAACCTACTCCAGTATTATATTCACAAACAAGTGCGGGTACATTTTCAACAGTATTACCATTACAAGGTAATCCAGATGAAGTTTCTAACTTTAATGCTGAGTTTTTAAATTATAATTCAAATGTAATTGGTGCTAACTTTAATTCTACTTATAATAATTCAAAATACATTAGTACTAGTTTAACAGATGAATTAACCCTTCCAGTAAGTGCTTCTTTATGGAATGTTACAACAGCCTCAAGGTTTGGTTTATCAGGATCAAATGGTGTAGTTTATGCTAACCCTAATATATTTTTAACATCATCAACTTCAGTAACTAATAACAATTATGGATCATTTGGTTTACCAGGTGATGTATTCTTCCCTAGGGATGCATTTAATAATTCAGTCAACACAGAACCTTTTTCTCCATCAAATAAGGCAGTTACAGGTACAAATAATAATTTATCTTCAGTATACAAATATAAAATGACTGTTCAAATTCCATCATCAGTACCAGTAAGATTTAGGTATGATGAAGGGGGTTGGAATGATAGCTCAGATTATACTAATGAGGGGTCAAATAATAGTTCAAGACAAATAATTGGAGATATTAAAATATATATGCAATATAATTATGGTACAGCTGGAAATTGGAGTACAGTTCCAATAGAACCATTAGCAGCACCTTCAATTACATATTATTGGACAGGAGGTCAACAAAGAACTTACGATTTAGAAAATATGGTTGGGGCTAGTAGGTGTAGATTTGTCCCATCAGGTAATGGTGGTTATTTCCAACTTGATATACATGAAAAATTTATGACTCAAGTAGTTAGAAATTCAGGTCTTGAACCTCATGATGCAATATATGCAACTTATAATTTTAGTTTCCAAAATACTGATGATCATATTATAAAAGCAACTAGAAGATATAGATGGTTCTCTCAAAGAACATATAAACAAGAACCAGTTGATGCAGATAGAAATTATTGGAACCCAACAGCAACAGCACAAGTATTTGGACAAATGCCTATTGTACCTCCAGTAAAAGGACCATTTATAAATGCAGCATTGGTATCTGATCAATCATCAGGTACACAACAAGATAATGCTGTAAATGCTCCATTCTGGTATTTTTCACAATCAAACAATATAGGACCAGAAACATATAATTTTACAAATTCTATTGTACCAACAAATCCAGGATTTGGTAATATATTAGTAAATAGTGCAAATCCTACTACTGTAACTAGTATTTGTCTTTCTACATCAAGTTATTATGATGTTAACCTATCTCAAGATTTCTCAGCAGCAGATTCATTAGGTTCAAATGTTATAACAATAACTAAAGGATCCGATAAAGGTACATTTATGAAATATAATGTAACTAACTGGACGCCAGGAGGTACAGGTAACCAATTTTATACCTTAACAACAACATTTTTAGAAACATCATCTAATTTTCCAGCGGGATCAAGTTGGACAGAATCATTCTCAGGTACTGGATCAGTATTAAATTCAGCATCTGTATTTTTCCAAACAGGAGCAGCATTTCCAAATGATGTATCTAATACATTATTATTATCATCATCAAATGCAAATACAGCTTATGCAAATGGATATTATCAATCTTATTTACCATATACAGCTTCTCTAAACCCAGTATTCCCAGGTGGAATGGAACCTGCTGATGCTGATTTTCCTCAAAACAATATTGAATGGGAAGTATTCCCAGGGGATGAACTTAGGTTTGAAAATCTTGAAAGCAAAGTGTATACAGTACAAAGAGTAATACCTCCATCTGAAAATGTAGATGCAGCAACACAAATAGGACAATTAAAATTAGAATTTACACAAAACATACCACCAGGTCTTAATATGGATTTCTTTTTATTAAGAAGATATAGATACTCACCTAATTCAATTATTATAGATAAACAATTCCCATATGGAGGTTTGCCTATCGTAAAAGAGTTCGTACCTTCAACTAATAGTACTACTAATACATTTGGAACATCATCTGGTACTCCTGTATCTCCTGGTGTAAATGCTTATTCACAATCATTACAAACATCAACACAATCAGGTAGTATTGTTGAAATATATGCGCCATTAACAATAGCAGCTAATACACCTTCTGGATTCTTATTCCCAGAGTTCCCAACAGCGGACATAGAATTAGACCCAGATGTAATACTAACTGACCTAAGGGATAAGAAACTAATAGAGTAACATATTTATAACATATAACAATATTTATATAAAAAAACAACAATGGGATATTTAAATAATTCAGTAATAACAGTTGACGCTATTTTAACTACAAAAGGAAGAGAGTTATTAGCTGCCAACGACGGTTCTTTTAGAATCACACAATTCGCACTTTCAGATGATGAAATAGATTATACACTTTATAATCCATCACATCCATCAGGTTCTGCATTCTATGGTCAAGCTATAGATGGAATGCCTTTGTTAGAAGCATTTCCAGAACAAACTCAAATAATGAAGTATAAATTAGCTACATTACCAAGAGGTACAGCTAAATTACCTATACTTAATTTAGGGTATGATGCTATTACATTACAACAAGGTGCTACAATTGCAATAACACCTCAAACATTGAATTATTTAGGTAATGACCAAGTATTCGAAACAGCAGGATACTCAGCTACAATTGCTGATATTAGATTATTAAATACATTCGAAGGAACAGGTATTAATACAACAGCTGCCGCTAGTGCTAACGCATCAGCGACAACAACAATTGGAACAAACGTATCATCAACGATAGTTGGAACACAATTTACGTTAAGAGCAACAACAGTAAACACATTATTTGGATCAAATTCAACATTATTAAGTACATTAACAGTTAATGGTTTAGATAGTGGAGCAAGAATTACTATTCCAATTACAATAACTAAGTCAACAACATAAAAATAAACATATGTCATTTAATAGATTAGAAGCAGATGATTTTGTAGTAAGTGCACAGGCGCAAACACAAACGTGCTGGACAAATAATTTACCTGCATTATCAAGTTTTTTTACACAATCAAACCAAGTTTCAACAGAAACAGGTAAATACTATGTAACGGTATTTGATCAAAACCCAACAGGAAGTGCAGCAGCAGCACAATTTGAAATTGCTTATGGTAACTCTACTGGTGGTGGTGCATTAGCATTTAACCAAAATGCAGCACCAGGTGTATCCCCAGCTTCAACAATCTATGGACAATACAGAACATTAGTATTAGAAGATGAAAATTCAGGATTTGTATTTGGTGGAGTAACTGGTAGTTCTATTTATGCTTTAAGTATTGAAAGATCAGCTTATAAACAAGCTTTATTTCCAGGTTCATTAAATTTAACATTAAGTAGTTCAATTGGAGCAGGTGATGTAACATTACAATTAACTGATGATTCAAATATGGTTAATGTACCAACATTTTATGGTACACAAAGAGCATATCAAGTAATTAGTGGATCAGATGGTTATTCATATAATTCAGGTTCAGGTGGATCTGGATATACAACAGATGTTGGTTCATATGGTTTATTCTTACCAGATATTGGAACGATATTATTAAATGGAGATGCTTTAGATTTAAATTCTAATCAAGGGTTAAATTTATCAACAGTTACTTCAAGTAATACAAATGGAGATAATCCATTAAGACTATTAGGTACTATACAATCGGGGTCTCAATTTAGTTTAAATTCAGAAGAAACAATTACTTCAGATTTTGTATTTATTAGAGCAAGAAACTCAGAATTTAATTATTCAGAAAACCCATCATATATTTCAGGATCAACAGGTGAAGTAATTTATGATTACTTTATAAATAACCCACAAACATATATTACAACAGTAGGAATGTATAATGATAGTAACGAATTACTAGCAGTAGCAAAATTGTCAAAACCTCTAAATAAAGACTTTACAAAAGAAGCACTTATTAGAGTTAAATTAGATTTTTAAAAATGAATGGCGGCTTTCAAAACACTAAATTCCCAGGATATAATAATATCACCTCTTGAGGTAGAAAAGAACTTTTCCTACAAAGGAAATGCTCTAACAGCGTCTGATGTTGGGATTATAAGATATAAGGGAGCTAAATTTAATCATTCTATTTCTACTGGTATACCTGGTAGCCAATTTTCTCAATCAGCTGTTTATAATTCAATTCAACAATTATATTATGGTAATTACATTTCTAGTAGTAATGGAGATGTTCAAATAGCAAATACTGCTTCATTTAATTTAGATGGAACAATAAGAGGAAGAATTGGTAGTAATGGTTATTATAATTACCCACAAACAAATTTAAATCCATATAGATATTTTCCAACTAGTTCTTATAGTGTAGCTACATATTCAGGTTCAGTATATGGACAAGCAGTTTATGGAACTTCATTATATGGTTCTTCAGAAATACCTCCAACAATAGCTGTATTATCTATACCTAAAAAAATGTTTGGTGATCAAATAGTACCAAAATCAATTGATATAATTACTCCAAGTGGTAGTTATTATGATGATGGAGAAGGAGTATTATGGAGAAGAACCCCATTATTATCAACAGGAAGTGCTATTAGAGTAGGTAATATTATCTATGAGCATGGAATGATTATTTTAACTGGAGGAACAAGAAAAGAAGGAACAGGAGAAACATATGTTTATGGAACAGCTGAATATGGAGATTCAGTTTGGAATGGAAGAACAGTAGGTTTAGCTGATGTTGATAATTTTGTAGATACATTAAACATAACTTGTTCATTTTCATCTTCCTTTACTATTTATGAGACGCAGTACAAATGTACAATAGGGCAAGACGAATTTAATTATTCACAAAACCCAACAACGATATCAGGTTCTAGTAATGATGGTACAGTATTTAATTATGTTACTTCCTCATTCTTTTCACCTTATGTAACGACAGTTGGTATGTATAACAATAGTAGTGAGTTAATGGCAGTTGGCAAGTTAGCACAACCTTTACCAACATCAAGAACTACTGACACAACTATATTAGTAAACATTGATAGACAATAAAAATATAATATTTATAATAAAATATAACCTTTAGACCATGGCAATCAAATCATTATCGAATACTGGGATACAAACAGGACAAACAGTCCAAGCAGCCCAAGTATCGCAATCAATAAACGCTTTCACGGCGACTGATGACTACCGAATCAAAGTTTCTGGTTCGTTTGTAGTTACAGGATCATTAATTACTCACGGACCTGCTACAACATCTAACTTTGTTAGATTTCCTAACGTAGCAACTAAATTAGCTACAGGATCAGTTGGTGTTGTAGGTGTAGACCCTAGTGGTAACTTATACTCAGCAAGTATTTCCTCAGGAACTAAAGGTGATAAAGGTCAAGCAGGTACTAAAGGTGCATCAGGTACTAAAGGTGCATCAGGATCTAAAGGTACAAAAGGAGAAGTAGGAACAAAAGGTTCATTAGGACCTCAAGGTAATCAAGGACAAAAAGGTCAACAAGGTGATCAAGGAACAGGTGGTACTAAAGGACCAGCTGGTACTAAAGGATCAGATGGTAGTAAAGGTTCTTCAGGTACAAAAGGTGCAGCAGGACCATCAGGACCAACAGGAGGAGCAGGACCAAAAGGAGCAAATGGACCAAAAGGTTCAACAGGTGCAAAAGGAGATACAGGTGGTGCAGGACCAAAAGGTTCAGATGGTTCTAAAGGATCAACAGGAACAGGTAATGTAGGACCTAAAGGAACAAAAGGTGATGCATCAGCAGTAGCAGGACCTAAAGGTGAAAAAGGTGAAACAGGACAAAAAGGTGGAAGTGGAGCAGGTACTAAAGGTTCAACAGGACCTAAAGGTACAAAAGGTGATGATTCATCAGTTGCTGGACCAAAAGGTACAACAGGAGATAAAGGTTCAAATGGGCCTAAAGGATCAACAGGAGATAAAGGTTCAAACGGACCAAAAGGTTCAGATGGTGCTAAAGGATCAACAGGAACAGGTAATGCAGGACCTAAAGGTTCAACAGGAGATAAAGGTTCAAATGGACCAAAAGGTACAGCAGGTACAAAAGGAACAAAAGGTGAGCCATCAGCAGTAGCAGGACCTAAAGGTACTCAAGGTACTAAAGGTTCAGAAGGTCCAGCAGGACCAAAAGGATCTACAGGTACATCAGCAGGTACATCTTATAATAATGAAATATCATACCAAGCAGCTTCGAATGGATCAAATATGGAATTACACCTAACATCAACAGGTAATTTATATTCAGGATTAACATGGAGTAGATCAACTACAACATTAACAATAACATCAACTGCTCACGGTTTAACAACTGGTGATTATGTATTACTTAGAAACGTTAACACAGATTATGTTTATGGTCAAATTACAGTTACAGGAGCTAATGCATTTACAGTAGGTGTAGCAGATACAGGAGGTACAAATGATATTGATGGTGCTTATATACCAGCTATTGGGGCAACAGTTACAGAATCAGGAGGTGATGTTACAGCAATAGTATTAGCAGCTCCATCAGCAGGTAATATTAGAGTTAATGCAATTCAATTATTTGCAAATGAACAAGTATCACCATTAACTTTAGATGTACCTAGTACATTAAGTAATGGAAATGGATTTAGTGATAAACAACAAATTATACCAGTAGTAGGATCAGCAATAGGTGCATCTGGAACAGGAACATCAGGAGGATTAACACCTGCATTCCAGTATAATTTAGGTACAAACATAAATAGAATAAGCGTGACCGGAATTGATAATGGTACACCAGTTATATTGAGTGTTAAATTATAATATTTAAAAAAAATAAATTATGGCTAACCCCACATTAGGATTTGCTTCGATAGATTTATCAAGCGCTAAAATATATACAACAAGTTCCAACTTAAAAAATGCATTTATTAGAGTTGGAGTTGATTATACAGCGGGATCTAACCAAGCAACAGTAAATGAAAATAAAGCAGGATATTTAGGATCAGGTTCAATAGCACCTGGAATGATGGTAAGGTCTTCAGGTGAATTTAGTTCTCCTACAAGAATAACAGCATATAATCCAGGTACAAAAGTCATAACTTTAGAATCAACATCAGCAGGTTCAGGTACAAATCAATTTACATTTATTACTCCTCCAGCAGGATGGATTTATATAGCTACAGCTTCATTCTCTAAACCAGGAGGTAGTAATGTTAACCCACCTCAAGATTTTAGAGCAGTAACAGGAAGTGAAGATGCAAATTATCAAGCAGGAGATTTAAAATGGGGTATTATTGGACAACTTGAAGCAACTGCAAGTGCAGGAACAGGATTAACAGGTAATTATGCTCAATATGAAATAACTAAAGTATTAACTAGAGATAGCTCTACTAGTATTAGTTTCTATGCATCAGCAAGTGCAACTATCCCAGCATTTAAAGAACCTACAGGATATTCTTTAACATATAACCAATCATTCTTAATGCTTTCAGAGCTATCAGGAAGTTTTATGTCGATAGCTGGTGCAGGTGATTTAGCTGGTGGTAGTCAAGGATTAGGATTAGCAGCATATAATACTGTAGTAGCATCTACAATTGCAGTATTAACATCAGCTTCAGGAGCAGGTTCAGGATTCCCATTTACAGGATCAGCTCAAATAACTGGTA
>JAAHTG010000783.1_pt1 | contig 25540 bp, 26 predicted proteins | sample 6116081 | NCBI WGS metagenome assembly JAAHTG01 (sample SAMN13939989, study PRJNA603662) | sponge metagenome | isolation source: marine sponge | host: Mycale hentscheli | place: New Zealand | collected 2005 | reverse complement strand
CCTCTAGATTTCTTAGGAATCCCGCGTCTCCGACGCTGGGAGGATGTCAATTCCTTGTATTCCCTTTCCTGATAAAAAATTTTTAGATGATTTTAATGATGATGTACATTTAGGATTGCAAAGAGTTGCGGGTATAAATCCAATTACCTTTGAAGGATTATCACCAACAAATCCATTGCCAGAAAATTTTAAGGAAGTTAAAACCGTTGTCAATAAATTAACCAACCAAACTTATGAACAAGCCTTAAAAGATGGACGACTTTACATCACAAATTATGAGATGTTAAAAGAAATGACCGAGAATTTGAAAGAAATAGATGGTCAGACTTCACAATATACAACAGATTCGATCGCATTATATTATCGTCAAGATAATGGACTTCTCCAACCTTTAGCCATTCAATTATCTGTTACCAAGCCAACTGGTGACTCCAATCCCATTTATACCCCCGAAGATGGACAATATTGGACAATGGCAAAAAATTATGTGCAAAATGCCGATGGAGTTTTAGCCATAATGTGGACTCATACTACCCACACTCACTACATGATTGAATCGATAATTATGGCTAGTTATCGAAATTTACCACCTCATCATCCTCTATTTCCTCCAAGGCTTTCTCATAAAAATTGGCTCCCATTTTGGGGTAGGATAGCAGATTGCCTCATTCACTATTGCAAACCTGGCTATCGCTTACCTGGATTATATCAATGCACAACCTCAACCTTGATTCAGCTCAAACGGCCCCATTCATCACTACTCTAAAAGAACAGCTGCATGACCCACGTGACAATCGTGGCAAAAGACATAACTTCGCCTTCATTATCTGCGCTGTCGCGATTGCCATCATGGCTGGATGTGCAAACACCTCCAGAATTTTCCGCTTGATCCGCAACCGCATTGATTGGTTGGCTCAAATCACAGGGATTCTGGATGCCACACCTATTTCGCGAGCTCATTTACCTCGGCTGCTGGCTCAGGTCGACTGGTATACCCTTAACCCTCTGGTTGAGAAGCATTTCGGCTTTTGTTTAAAACTCAATGGGACTCAAGAATGGACAGCTATCGATGGTAAAACCCTACGGGGAACCACCAGTGCTCAAGACAAACAAGGGCAAAGAACACTATTGGCTGTCACCCACATCAGCAAAACCATCCTGATCCAAAAACCCCTGCCAAGTAAAAAAGCCGCAGAGGTGACTCAGACCCAAATCCTTCTGCATCAGAGCGGTTTGGAGAAAGGAAAGCTGACCTATGAACTTATTCTTTGGTAACAGTTTACCTTTAATCTAATTCTCTGTTTTTCACTGATGGGTAATTTACCAATGATACTTTTTATCGCTCTGACTTTTCCTGCATCTGTGTTGGTGACTTTTCGGAGAAAAAAACCCCCATTTCGGGAGTGATATACTCTAAAGTTTTTTCTCTAATAGTTGTTTCAATTGCTTCTAGGCTATTTATACTTTCAGAGGAACTATCTTCGTATAGAATTTGAGCAATAGCTTCAACATGTTGTTTAAGTTGTTCTTGTGCTTCTGGAGTCATGGTCTACTAATTTCAATTTCTCTACTACAATTTTTTGTTCTTTTATTCACACTATAGTACATTTTTGATGATTAGTTCATTCGTTCAGACAATTTGACCTGCTCCCGATCAAATCGGAAAAAAGAATTATGGTTTTGATGATGATCATGGGACTTGCTTTATTAGTTTATTCTTTAGGACAAAGACAAATCCGACAAAGCCTAGAGGACTGTGAACAAACTCTACCAGTTCAAAAAGGACAACCGAGCGCTCGACCAACATTACGTTGGCTACTTCAGTGTTTTCTCTCAGTTCATCTAGTTTGGGTTAATGGAGTTAAAACACAGATCAAACTTAGGGAGAGGCAAAGACTGATTTTAGATTTTCTCAGCCCTAACTGTCAAAAATATTATTTACTATGTTAGCTAACCTGCCGAATGTAGGATCTAAGGCATTCGTACCTCATTTACATGGTAATTGCTATATTTTTGAGAAGCAGAGCAAAAAGCAAGCTAACGAATAATTTAGTTTGCTACAATCATCAAACTAAAAAAGCACAAAAAAACACTCCCTATTTCTAGAGAGTGTTTTTTATTTATTATTTAGTTGTCATTGTTTGAAATCACAACCGAATATAAATTGAATTAGAATTAACCATTAATTACAGGTGCAGAAACTACATCCGCTGATGCTAAATCTAATGGGAAGTTGTGAGCATTACGTTCGTGCATTACTTCGATTCCGATGTTGGCACGGTTTAATACGTCTGCCCAAGTTCCAATTATGTGACCTTGACTATCTAAGATAGACTGGTTGAAATTGAAACCGTTTAAGTTGAATGCCATGGTACTTACACCCATTGCTGTGAACCAAATACCGATTACAGGCCATGCTCCTAAGAAGAAGTGTAACGCACGTGAGTTATTAAAAGACGCATATTGGAATATTAAACGACCAAAATAACCGTGAGCTGCTACGATGTTGTAGGTTTCTTCTTCTTGACCGAATTTATAACCGTAGTTTTGAGATTCGATTTCTGTTGTTTCACGAACTAAAGAAGAGGTTACCAATGAACCGTGCATTGCGGAGAATAAAGAACCACCAAATACACCAGCTACTCCAAGCATATGGAAAGGGTGCATTAAGATGTTGTGTTCTGCTTGGAACACGAACATGAAGTTGAAGGTTCTACTAATTCCTAAAGGCATACCGTCGGAGAAAGAACCTTGTCCGATAGGGTAGATTAAGAATACAGCTGTTGCCGCAGATACTGGTGCAGAGTATGCAACACAGATCCAAGGACGCATTCCTAAACGGTAGGATAATTCCCACTGACGACCCATGTAACAGAAGATTCCGATTAAGAAATGGAATACTACTAATTGGTAAGGCCCACCATTATATAGCCATTCGTCTAAGGAAGCTGCTTCCCAGATAGGATAGAAGTGTAGACCGATAGCGTTGGAACTAGGAACAACTGCACCAGAGATGATGTTGTTTCCGTATAATAAAGAACCAGCGACAGGCTCACGAATACCGTCAATATCAACGGGAGGAGCTGCGACGAAAGCGATGATGAAACAAGTGGTTGCAGTTAATAGACAAGGGATCATTAACACACCAAACCAACCGACATATAAGCGGTTGTTGGTCGAAGTGATCCACTGACAGAACTGTTTTCAAGCAGATGACTGCTGTTGTTGATGTAAAGTGGTAGTCATATTTTTATGATTGCGATTAAATTTTCGAGGTACAAAACCCGCGTTTGAGCAGGTAACACATCTTGTGTGTATGTATACATAATGACAGATATTTTAAGAAATGTAAAGGTGTTTTACTTTGTATTTCGTTATGGAATACATCAGACATACTTAACAGTAAATGGTTATTTATTCTCAGAAGTCTTAAAGATTGCCACATATAAAGAAAAATCTCCCTTCTGAAGGGAGATGAAAAATAAATATAATTACTTTCAATAATTGTTTTTTAATATTCTTCGTATTCGGGCATCGCTTGTTTTTGAGGAATATTAACTCGTTGAGGACGATAGTTATCATCTCCTTCATCCCACACATCTTCTTCTAGAGAAACTTCTTCTTCATAAGGAATGGGTGCTGCTTTACGACGCATTGGTGGGGGAGCAATTGGTCTTTCTTCTTCCCATTGTTCATCGTTCCAATTTTCTTCCATTACAGGTTCACGTTTGGGCAATGGAGGTGCGACTGGACGAACAGGAATACCTGTTGGTAACTGATTTTCTGGGGCTGTGGTAGGGGTATAATACAGATCTTCATCATCTTTTTCCCATGGAGGACGACCAATACCTAATTTTTCTAATACACCTTCTGTCATTTGAGTTAATCTTTCTTCTGCTCCTTCAAATACAATGATTCGATTTGGTCCACTACTGACGATTTCCTCAACAGAAAGTTCATAAGTACTGATTAATTGTTCAGGAATTTGAGGATAACCGATAATTGCAATAGTTAAAGCACTTAATTCTCCAGTTTCGAGATTAAATTGAAAGTCTCTGACTTTGCCTAAGGGTTCACCTGTTTCTGTAACGACTTCTGAGTTAATGACAGCACTATATAAATCTATATCTACATCTTCAATAACATTTTCATCTTCTACTAACATTACGTCACCTGTCTGAGACACACTATTGATGTACATATACTTTGGTATTCCAGTCATCGCCAGGCGGTTATCTCTTAGACCAAAAGCCACTACTTCTCTTCTATCTACATCAACTAAGACTTCTTTAACTACTCCTAGTCTTTTTCCTGTATTTTTCGTAATTACTTGTGTGTTGAGAAATTCATTTCGTAAACGGTTTTGTGCATCTATCATAATAATTGAAATATATCGGGCAGGTTTACTTTTAAAATTATTTTTAGAAATATATTCTTAGTGTTTTGATAATAACTTAATTTTTTGATTTTGAGATTTTTACTCGCTATTTTTATTTTAGCTGATTATACTTTAAATTCGTGAATTCTCGGTGTGATTCTTGACTGCGATCGCTAAAAGTGATACAACTCCATCAAGCTGTCCATAATCAGTAAATGTCAGACAAACCATGCTGTTTTACTATCAGAGCAAAGCTTTACCAGTGCTTGTTCACATTTATATACAAATAAGTTAAAAGAATAAAAATCGTCAATATTTCTTAAGTCTAGAGAATCTTAATAGCAAGAAGATATCCCCATCAGATAACAATGAACATTCGGTAAATAAATGATTAAATTATATGGACACGAGCTTTCTGGTAATACTTATAAAGCGAAGTTATTACTTTCCCTATTAGATATTAAATATGAATTTGTCCGAATCGATTTAATGAAAGGAGAGCATAAACAAGAAGAATTTTTAGCAATCAATCCTTTTGGACAAGTACCAACTTTAGTCGATAATGATATTGTGGTATCAGATGCTCAAGCTATTCTTACTTATCTTGCTCGTCAATACGGTAATGAAGATTGGCTACCAATGGAACCTGAGTCTTTAAGCAAAATAGTACGTTGGCTATCGACGACGGCGGGAGAAGTCCGTCAAGGACTAGAGAATGCTCGACTTTATCACTTATTTGGGGCAACAAGTATTAATATTGAACGAGCTGAAGAGAAATCGCATTTTATTCTGAATTTACTTAATCAACATTTGCAAGGGCGAAATTGGTTGGAGTTTGAACGTCCTACTATTGCCGATATTGCAGTTTTTCCTTATATTGCATTAGCTCGTGATGGCAAAATATCTCTTGATAGCTATCCTAATGTATTAGCATGGCTCGATCAAGTGAAAAATTTATCTGGTTTTGTTGCTATGCTAGGTATTTAGGAACTAAAAATTCAGAACTAAGAACTAAGAATTATTGAATGTTGCCAACTAATTTTGGCAAGTAATGTGAATTGTTAGGGAGGAAGATTATGCCTCGTAAGTTTACTAAGATTGCTTTTACCCCTTCTGTAAAAGCTTTTCAGGATAAATATGGTTCTCGTGAGATGTATGCCCGTATGGAGGAAAGTGGTCCAGAAAATGATTCACTTATTCCCCGTGTGGCAGAATTTATCAAAGCTCGTGATAGTTTTTATTTAGGTACAAGCAATGAAAATGGTTGGCCTTATATTCAGTTTAGAGGGGGAAAATCGGGTTTTCTGAAGATTATTGATGAAAAAACTTTAGGTTTTGCTGATTTTGTCGGTAATTGCCAATATTTAACGATTGGGAATCTATCTGTTGACGATCGAATTTTTTTGTTTTTGATGGATTATGCAAATCAACGTCGTTTGAAAATTTGGGGACGAGCAAAAGTTATTTTAGACGATTATAATTTAATCGAACAATTGAAAACATCTGATACTAATGTGGAAGCACAAAGAGCAATTTTAATTAGAGTTGAGGCTTGGGATTGGAATTGTCCTAAATATATTCCTCGTAAATATTCCCAAGCCCAAGTTGATCAAATTATTGCACCTTTGCAAGCTCGTATTACTGAATTAGAAAATAAATTAGCTCATTAAAGTTACGAAAAAATACTAACATTGAGATAATTAATCGTTATAAATATATCGATTCTCATCTTTATTAAAACCTGCATTCCGCAGATAAAATTGTAGGAAGTTAAACCAACTATATATACTTAGTTCACTTCAAGGAAATAAAGACCATAATGATCATAAGTTATTGTCTTGATTATTTTCCCCTAATGAACCATTCTATCCAAACTCAAAATCTAGATCATTTTGGTATTATCGCTGGTATTATCGACGATTTAGAACTGGAAAATATCGTTGATTCTATTATTCCAAAACATCCACGAGAAAAAATTTCTGCTGGTCAAATTGTTAAAGCCATTATTATTAATGGTCTGGGATTTTTATCTAAGCCTCTATATCTTTTTCCTCACTTTTTTGATGATAAACCGGTGGAAAAATTGTTAGGTAATGGTATTAAAAGTCAATATATTAACGATGATAAAATAGGAAGAGTAATGGATGCTCTCCATGATAATTCTCTGGAATTATTATGGACAAAAATTGGATTAAATACCATCAAAAAGTTCGAACTATCAACAGAATTTAGTCACTTGGATTATAGTTCAATATCAGTTCAAGGTAATTATAATTGTGATAATCAAGAGGGAGAAAATATTATTAATATAACTCATGGCTATTCTAAAGATAAAAGACCAGATTTAAACCAATTTTTAATCAAAATAATGGTGTCAAATGATGGGGACATACCTACATTTATGAAGATAGGTTCGGGGAACGAATCAGATAAAAAAGGATTGCCTGATTTAATCTCTAGCTATCAAAAAAATATTAATGTGAAAACAAAATATGTAGCAGATAGCTCACTTTTTACTAGTGATAATCTACAGAAAATGAAAGAATTATCATGGATAAGTAGAGTCCCAATGACCATCAAAAAAGCAACAGAAAGAATTATCAAAGTAAGTAAAGAGAATCAATGGATAGAGTGGGAAAAACCAGGATATAAATATCAAGAACAAAAAGTAAATTATCACGGAATAGAACAAAGATGGTTGGTAATAGAAAGTGAAAAGAGAAAAGAATCAGATTTATTAAAATTAGAGAAAAATATCAAAAAAGAAAGAGAAAAAATAGAATCAAAACAGAAAAACTTGAGTAAGAATAAGAACAAAAGTCAAGAGGAGATACAGGTAGAGATAAAACAATTAAAAAAGAAAATAAAATATCATCAAATATAAAGAAAAAATCAGAAAAAAGTAAAATAAAAGAAAAAGAAACTCAAGTAAATGAGTGTAAATTTATGATGCCAATAAATAAAGAAAAGTGTTGATAAAGACATATTAAGTTTCTCATAAATAGTAAAGTTGACTATTTATGACAAAAAAGTTATTTTTGAAAATTTGATAATAACAATTATTTCTCTTACTGCGGAATGTGGGTTTTAATAAATAGTATTTTTATCCCACAAATCCCCTAAATTAATCGTTTAGATTGCAGGAGAAAAGGGAGTTGGAAGAATAATATTTTCACCTTTTTTCCTATCAATAAAATAGGCAACCTAAATGTTTCTTAGCTGATAATTGAGCAGCTATTAAGTCTTGACAAATAATAATCGAACAACTATGGTTTAAGATTTCGTTTTACCCTTTGCTTTTTTATTATTATTCAGATTTTGCCCTAAATATCACTTGGCTTTTACAATATAGAAGGTTATGTCTATAGCCCCACTCAGAAAGTATGAATTATGAACTTATAAATAAAATGCTTGTTTTATAATCGTTTCAGGCAAATTATTCGTAGCTCATAAATCTGAGAAACGCTATATTAAAAATTAATAAAGTAAAGTAAAAATATAATGAGTGAACAATTCGATTATGATTTAGTTATTATTGGTGCAGGTGTTGGCGGTCATGGTGCGGCATTACACGCTGTAAAATCTGGTCTGAAAACTGCCATTATCGAAGCCAAAGATATGGGTGGTACTTGTGTAAATCGTGGTTGTATTCCTTCTAAAGCACTCCTTGCCGCTTCAGGAAAAGTGCGAGAACTTTCCCACAATGAACATTTACAGTCAATGGGAGTAAATGTTGGTGGAGTAACTTTTGAACGAAAAGCGATCGCAGATCATGCTAATAACTTAGTCAGTAAAATTCAATCTGATCTAACTAATAGTCTAATTCGTTTAAAGGTCGATATTATTAGAGGATGGGGAAAAATCCTCGCACCTCAAAAGATACAAGTCTTGGCTGATGATGGAGAAAAAATCATTAAAGCCAAAGATATTATGCTTTGTCCGGGTTCTGTTCCTTTCGTACCTAGAGGAATCGAAGTTGATGGCAAAACGGTTTATACTAGCGATCAAGCGGTGAAATTAGAATCTTTACCCGATTGGATTGCCATTATTGGTAGCGGTTATATTGGCTTGGAATTTGCCGATGTTTATACGGCTTTGGGTAGCGAAATTACCATGATTGAAGCAATGGATAAATTAATGCCTACTTTCGATCCTGATATTGCTAAAATTGCGGAGAAAGTTTTAATCAAAACTCGTGATATCGAAACTTATACAGGAGTGTTCGCTACTAAAATAACTCCGGGAACTCCTGTGACGATCGAGTTAACTGATGCTAAAACTAAAGAAGTAGTGGAAGTGTTAGAAGTTGATGCTTGTTTAGTTGCCACAGGGCGTATTCCTGCTACCAAAAATCTGGGTCTAGAAAATGTGGGGATAGAAACCGAAAGAGGCTTTATTCCTGTAAACGATAAGATGCAAGTGTTAAAAGATGGTAAAGCCATTCCTCATCTTTGGGCTGTGGGAGACGCTAACGGTAAAATGATGTTAGCCCATGCTGCTTCTGGACAAGGCGTGGTTGCGGTGGAAAATATTTGTGGTCATGATCAGACGATCGATTATCGTGCTATACCAGCGGCGGCTTTTACTCACCCAGAAATAAGCTATGTAGGTTTAAGCGAACCCCAAGCCAAAGAATTAGGTGAAAAAGAAGGTTTTAAAATTAAGACCGTTAAAAGCTTTTTTAAAGGCAACTCCAAGGCTTTAGCGGAAAAAGAAACTGATGGTATCGCTAAGGTTATTTATCGTGAAGATACGGGAGAGTTGTTGGGTGTACATATTATTGGTATTCATGCTTCAGATTTAATCCAAGAAGCGGCTAATGCGATCGCCCGTCGCGAAGTAGTGAGCAATTTAGCATTTAATATTCATGCTCATCCTACTTTATCTGAAGTTTTAGATGAGGCTTATAAACGAGCTGGATAAATTAATTGAGAATGAAGAGGTGGACATTTGCCCACCTTTTCAATTGGAGCAATGATAAAATCATTTTGCGAGAGTTTGGAGATTAGTAAAAAAAATTGTAGACAGTATATCTAATGTACGATATTTCAACCAATCAAAGAAAATGTCTATAAAATACATTAACCAACCAATGCACCAGAGAATAAACATAATCACCACAAGTACAAAAAAGGTGATCATCATCACGCTCAAATAAAGGGTAGCTATCTCTTTGGCTCCTCTATTCTCGTACTTTATTTTGTCCTCTGCTCCCTGCATGAATCCAGGTGCGCATAAATTGGCAAGTACATAGGAGCCTAGCCAGCACAGAGCAAGCCCGTGTACATGGTATTGCTGGAGAGCTAAATAGATACCTTTATAATAGGGAATGAATAAGCCTACAGGCAAAAGTGAGACCACAAACAATGCAAAAATAAGAATTCGTCGAGCGTTTTTATTCATCAGGATTCAGTACCATTAAGTTGCTTCGATGGCTTAAGATCAGTCTATTTTTCTATTATCATCAAAGTGGGAAGATATTCTAGAAAACCTTTAGCTTTCAGAGCCTCTCGAAAGGAGAAAAGAAATTCAGTTATTTCCCATCGTTCGATATTGATAATTAATTGATTATCACTATTATTACAACAATTATAATTATCTTGATTGGGTAATCTTGATCGACGATAATTAATTACCGAAGCAATCTTTAACCTTATTTTTATAGATAATATTTCAATATGAATTATTTAATAGCAGTATTGAGCGATCGCATTCAAGCAGAAGAGGCTTATACTCGTTTAGAGAAGGCTGACATTCCCACTAAACAAATTTCGATTTTAGGAAGAGGATATAAAGACGCAGATGAATTTGGTTTTATTGATCCTAATGTAGAAGCGAAAAAAGGAGCTATCCGTATGGCTTATTGGTTAATACCCTTCGGCTTTTTTGGTGGTTTTACCTTTGATGCTATCACCACAATCGATACTTTTGGTTGGGCTGGTGTACCTTTTAATCATATTATAGGTGGTATTCTCGGTGCGATCGGTGGTGCGATGGGGAGTGTTTTTGTGGGTGGAGGTATTAGTTTAGCCGAAGGCAGTGGAGAAGCTTTGCCTTACCGCAATCGTCTTGATGCTGGTAAGTATTTAATAATCGTGCAGGGAACCGAAAAAATCAAAAGACAAGCAACTACTATTTTAAGTGGTATGAATCCAGAAAACTTACAAGGTTATCAAGGAGAACTTTAATAACGATAAGAAATCTAGACTTTTCTATAGCCATAGTTAGAAACAGAAACACAGAAACAGATGTAAGCAGTGGTGCTGGTGTCAATTTAACCAATAAAGTTGTTACCATACCCTACCTTGTTAATTTTATTTTAAGCTGATACGAATAAAGCAATGAAAGTTTTTCTCAGCATACGATATAGCAGAAAATGGGTTGCTCAGGACATTGATGATTGCTAAAAGTATTATTATGTCGAGATTTTAATTTCTGCCATTTTTAAAGGTTTTTTTCTACTACCTTTATTTGCTTGTCCAGTTTCGTTGTTATTTATAACAATAAAATTTGCAAACTGTTCGAGTATAGAACTATCGATCGATTCTTCTTCAGATAGTCTTTTAATTTCAGATTTAATGGTTTTGCTGAGCATATTAACAGCCTATTATTTTATAATTTGTTTAATAAAATGTTATCTCAACTCAACAAACATTATCTCATAATTTATGTCTAAAGTTTGGGATAATTAGACTGAAAAATTGTATAATTTGATTTATTAATCAGGAATTAGAAAAAAAATAAGAATTCTTATTTTTTTTCATAAAAATTATTTTGATACTGACTAATATTTAGTTATCTTTTTAAAAAATATATTGTCAACAGAGATAAATTATATAGTAATTCCCGTGTAAATGAGGTATAAATAGCTCAGATTAAAGCCCCATAAATCCCCCAAGTTTGGGGAGCTTTCTTCTCTTTTTCACCCAAAATTAGGAACTAGGGGCATTTTCATTTCTCAAAATGACCTAAGTCATTTAATCTTACATCCTTAAATCTTTAAATCTTTAAATTATTATGTTTTTACGTTTATTAAATTGGCGGAGAATTACAACGATCGCTTTTTTTTTGTAATCATATATTCTCCTAGTAAAGCTAGTGGTAAATTATCAGTTAAAAAATCTTTTGAGCTTGATTACTGGACTGAACGTTGTTACAAACTAACTAGAGAGGAAGCGCTCAACGCGTGTGATCGAGCTATTGCGATTAATCCCAATGATTCTATTACTTGGTACAACAGAGGTGTAGCCTTAGATAATTTAGCAAGGTATTCAGAAGCGATCGCATCTTATGACCAAGCTATTGCTGTTGATTCTAATTATAAAGACGCTTGGTACAACAAAGGTGTAATCTTAGAAAATTTAGAGAAATATCCAGAAGCGATCGCATCTTATGAACGAACTATTGCCATCGATCCTAATTATAAAGATGCTTGGAATAATAAATGTTCGTCATTGATAGAGATGAAAAGTTACCAAAATGCAATCACATCTTGCGTTCGAGCTATTGATCTCGATTTTAATCACGTTTATGCTTGGTATAATCGAGGTCTGGCACTCAGAAATTTGGAATTCTACGATGATGCAATCAAATCTTATGATCAAGCTATTGCCATTGATCCTAGTTATCAAGATGCTTGGAATAATCGAGGTGTGGTTTTCTACAATTTGGAAAAATACTCAGAAGCGATCGCATCTTATGATCGAGTTATTGCCATCAATCCGAATTATACCGATGCTTGGTACAACAAAGGTTTAGCCCTAAATAGTTTGGCAAAATATCTAGAAGCGATCGCATCTTATGATCGGACTGTTGCCATAAATCCGAATGATAAAGAAGCTTGGCATGAACGAGGTTTAAGCTTAAGTAATTTAAAAAGATACCCAGAGGCGATCAAATCTTATAATAGAGCTATTGCGATCGATTCTAATTATAAACATGCTTGGTTGTTGCGAGGTTTTACTTTTGTCCTTGTAGAAAATTTTCAGGAAGCAGAAAAATCTTTTGCCAAAATTTCAAATAATGAAACAGACTTAACTCTGTTAGCTAAAACAATTGCTAATTTAAAGCCAAGGGATAGTTATCAAACATCTTCAGACATTCAGATGACGATGACTAAAGCTAATGAAAGTTCTGACGTTTCCATACAGACAAAAACAATAGCCACATCTGATGATAAATTACGTTCGGAGATTGTGATTACCAATTCAGATCAACAACCAAAGAAACTGACATTGATTGCAAATAGTAACAAGTATTGGATTTATAACCCAGACTTAAACCAATATGTGGTTAACAACAAGGATAACTCTCAACAATTAGAAAATATAAGTCTATATTTGGGATTGAAAACTCATGCTTTGTCATTTGTAAAAATGTTTAAGTCATCTCCTGCCAGCATTTTTTCTGATTTGGGAGTATTTTTGGTTTCATCAAATGATGATCTGATTAAAGATAGTGATATCAAAAATTTTGAACATAGTCTTGAGACGATCGATAATATTGTCTATCATTCTTATAACTACGAATTTACCCAGAATAAAGAAATCTTTCAGGTAAATATTTTGGTTAATCCTGATCGGGCTATCATTGAGCAAATAACATTTCAGGGTAAAGTTGGTGATAAGGAAATAGTCATCACTGAAAAAATCACACAACAAGCTAAAAATCCATTTATCGAAGCTGATACATTCACTTTTTCTCCTCCAACACAAGCCATAATGGTCGAATCCCTCAAACCTTTAATTCAATTGCCCGCTTTTGTTATAAAGGCTTTGTATTAAAGATCTAATCAGTTGTCGAAAATTAATTCTCAATTCTCAATTCTCAATTCTCAATTATTTGCTATACAATATGTTGAAGTAATTTATTCCCCCCTCATTTGCCATGAACTCTCCCCTACTCAGCATCAATAATCTTCAGGTGGCATACCCAACTATTAACCATGAGCAACAGACTCCTAATTGGGCTGTTAATGACGTTTCCTTCGACTTAAATGCAGGAGAAATCATCGGATTGGTGGGGGAGTCAGGTTGTGGTAAATCAACTCTAGGCAGGGCGATAATGCAACTATTACCTCGCAAAAGTGTAGTTAAAGGCAAAGCTTTATTTAAGGGAGAAAATATCTTTGATTATGATGATGTCGCTTTAAGAAAACTACGTGGTGAGATTGTAGCACTTGTGTTTCAAGATCCCATGACCAGACTTGATCCTTTAATGACCATTGGCAATCATTGTTTAGAGACTTTAAAAGCCCATCAACCAGATTTATCATCTAACCAAGCGAAAGAAAAAGTCTTAGCAACCCTCGCTACAGTTAAAATTCCTGCTGATAGATTTAACCAATATCCCCATGAATTTAGTGGTGGTATGCGTCAAAGAGTTGCGATCGCATTAGCCTTATTATTAGATCCAAAATTAATCATTGCTGATGAACCAACTACCAGTCTTGATGTCACCATTGCCAATGAAATTTTAGCTGAATTAACTAGTTTATGCCGAGATAGAGATATGGGTTTATTACTCATTTCCCATGATTTGGGAATGGTTGGGAAATATTGCGATCGCATTGGGGTAATGTATCGAGGAGAATTGGTGGAAATTGGCGAAGTTAAGGAAGTGATGAACTTTCCTCAACATCCCTACAGTCAATCGCTTTTAAATGCCGCTTTTCATCTACATCAAGAAAGCAAAAATAAAAGGGATAGCCATACCCATGAAAAAACTCCTTTATTAGAATTAAAAGATCTCAAACAATACTATACTCTTTCTGTCAATTTCATTGAGCAACTATTCGGTAAAGAAGCCCAAAGTATTAAAGCCGTTGATGATCTCAATTTACAAATTTGGGAAGGAGAAGTCTTAGGTTTAGTGGGTGAATCTGGTTGTGGAAAAAGTACTCTATCCCGTACTATCTTGCAATTAATTCGCCCTACCAGTGGTCAAGTTTTATTTGAAAATCAAGAGTTAAGCAGTCTCAATCAAGGAAAAATTCGCTCTTTGCGTCGTGAAATACAAATGATTTTTCAAGATCCACACGCTTGTCTTAATCCGAAAATGACCATCGGAGTAGCGATAACTGAACCTTTAATTATTCATAATATGGGTAATGCGATGGAAAATCGTCAGCGAGTAGATGAAATGTTACTACGAGTAGGATTAGATCCCAAAGAATATTACAATCGTTATCCTAACGAACTTTCAGGAGGACAACAACAACGAGTCGCCATTGCTCGTGCTTTAATTACTCAACCCAAATTAGTCATCTGTGATGAGCCTGTCAGTATGCTAGATGCGACAGTTCAAGCTCAAGTGTTAGATTTGATTTTAGAGTTAAAAGCAGAATTTAATCTTACTTATTTATTCATTACCCATGATCTTACCGTGGCTCGTTTTTTATGCGATCGAATTGCAGTGATGAATGGAGGTAAAATAGTAGAAATAGAAGAAACCCAAGAAATATTTAATAATCCTCAACATCCTTATACCCAAACTCTTCTTGCTGCGGCACATACTCTGGTGAGAGGTTAATTAAAAAATGAATTATTAACTATATTTTTTAAGTTGTTCAGGTAATTCAATATTAAGCAAATTTTCGAGATCTTGTGTACTCGTTTCTATGGCAGACATAGACTCATTATATAATTTTTCCTCATTTTCTAATTGATTTTTTTTTGTATTTACAACCTTATTAATTTGACGACATAAATGATCAATAAAAAAATTTATATTTTTCATGTTTTGATAACAATATTTAGCTATATCTTTTTCATTTAAAGCATCTTTGTTTTTTGATTGAGAAGTAATATACCAACGAGATTGACGTTCTGTTGCTATTTTTATAACACTTACTTGGATTTCATTATAGCTAAACTCTTTTATTTGATATTTGATTAACACCTCAACCACTAATGTCAACAATTTCGACAATTTTTATACATATTCTTTTTCTCGCAAATGTTCATCTATATTAGATAATTTATCTGTCAATTTTTCAGTACATTTTTTAATTTCAGATATTATTGATCGGGAATTCATGAATATTTTTAAGAATTGATAATTGATTCAATTATATGTATTTTTCTCTAAAGATTTTACTGATCATAAAAAAATCTTCTGTTTTTAAGTACAATAAAACTTAAAATGTAAGGTTCAACAAGAAAGTCGAAAAAATACCGTGAAAATAGTCTGTTCGCAAGTAGATTTAAAAAATAACTTATCCTTAATAAGTCGTGCTGTGCCAAGTCGCCCCACTCATCCCATATTGGCAAATGTCTTATTAGTTGCTGACGAAGATAAAAACCAAATAACTTTAACTGGATTTGATTTAAGCTTAGGCATGCGTACCACTTTTTCCGCAGAAGTCGAAGAAGGAGGAGTCATAACCTTACCCGCTAAATTGTTCAATGATATTATCACTCGTTTACCTGAAGGGCAAATAGTCTTAGAGTATGAAGAAGATGAATTAGATGAAAATCCTTTAGTGAGCTTGAATTCTTTATCAGGAAAATTTCAATTACGGGGAGTCAAAGCCGATGAATATCCAGAATTACCCACTATAGAAAAAGAAGAGGCATTTTATTTAAGTATTCCTGCTTTAAGTGAAGGTTTAAAAGGTTCATTATTTGCTGCTAGTAGTGACGAAACGAAACAGATATTAACAGGGATACATCTTAAGCGTCAGCTAGATAGTTTAGAGTTTGCTGCTACTGATGGTCATCGTTTAGCTGTAGTCAAAACCATTGAAGAAAAAGAAGACGAAGACGAAACCGAAACCGAAAATCCCATCACAGAAGAACAAAATTTTACTGTTACCATTCCTGCTCGTGCTTTAAGGGAATTAGAAAAAATTATGGCGATGGGTAAAGAAGAAGACTCTATGGCTTTGTATGTAGATGAAGGACAAGTTGTGTTTGAATTAGGTACACAGCATTTAACCAGTCGTAAATTAGATGGTGCTTATCCTAATTATAATCAGCTTATTCCCAAAAGTTTTGAAAGATCGATCGTCATTGAGCGTAAGGCTTTAATTGATAGTTTGGAAAGAGTCTCTGTTTTAACTGATCAAAAAAACAATTTAGTTAAATTTAGCTTAAATACTGAAAGCAAACAAGTGAATGTTTCTGTAGAAGCGAAAGAATTAGGCAATGCCAAAGAATCTATTGACGCAGAAATTATCGGTGATGATTTTGAAATTGGTTTTAATATTCGTTATTTAATGGATGGTTTGAAAGCTTTATCGACTAATGAGATTAAATTTCAATTTAATGGTGTAACTCAACCTGTAATTGCAACTCCGGTTGGTGGTATGCAAATGACTTATTTGATTATGCCTGTACAAATTCGGGATTAGGAGTTCTAGTTGACAATAAAGCAATTTTATTGCTTATATAGCAGAGAACGAGTTGATTAGGATATTGATAATTTCTGAAAGTATTATTGTGTCGAGATTTTAATCTTTGTTCTTTGCTATATGTTTGAAGCGAAAGTGTTTTGAATATGACGGCCTATCCCTCAAAACAAAATTGATGCTCTACTAGTTATTCTTTATTATTTTGATGACCGCAAAAATGTGGATATAGGCAATTCTCAATTCTCAATTTTGCCATATTGCTAAAAAAGGGACTAATTTTTAAAGCAACTAAAGTAAAAAATCTTTTCAAAAAGTTTCTTAATGACAACTTTAGTCATAATAATGGAATAGAACTGTCCAAGTAAATCTCTTAAAATCATGGCAATTTCATTAAAAAAAGGACAAAGGGTTTCCCTTGATAAAGTCGCACCAGGATTAACAGCCGCCTTTATTGGTTTGGGTTGGGATATTAATGCTACTGATACAGGGACTGATTTTGATTTAGATGCTTCTGTTTTTTTACTTAACTCCAATGAAAAATTAATTTCTGATCAGCATTTTATTTTCTATAACAATACTACCAGTCCAGATCCTGAAAAGTCAGTCAAGCATATGGGTGATAATCTTACTGGAGAAGGTGAAGGGGATGATGAAGTTATTATAGTTGATTTACGTAAAGTTCCCTCAGATGTCGATCGCATTGTAATCACAGTCACCATTCACGAAGCTAATAAAAGAAAACAAAATTTTGGTCAAGTATCTAATGCCTTTATTAGATTGGTTGATGTCGAAACGAAAGATGAAGTTTTACGTTATGACTTAGAAGAAGATTTTTCGCTCGAAACTGCTTTAATTATGACAGAACTTTATCGCAAAAATAGCGAATGGCGAATGAATGCTGTTGGTGCAGGTTATCAAGGAGGTTTACAAGCATTATTAAATCGCTACCAATCATAATTAATAATTAACAAGTATCCCGAATATCTGACAATCACTACTGAATTTTAGAATATTATTATGGTCATTCAATTACAAAAAGGACAAAGAATTTCTTTGAAAAAAGAAGCTCCCAAAATAGAACAATTAATGTGTGGTTTAGGTTGGGATGTTGCCTCTAAAAAAGGAGGTTTTTTAGGTGGTTTATTCACCGCTGATTTTGACTTAGATGCTTCTGTTTTATGCTTAAATAATAACAATAAATTAGCATCTAAAGGCGATATGATTTATTTTGGTAACTTACGCCATTTTTCTTCTGCTATCACTCATATGGGAGATAATTTAACAGGAAAAGGAAAGGGAGATGATGAGCAAATTAAAGTTAATTTATCGATGATTCCTACTAACATTCATAAACTTGTATTTGTCGTCAATATTTATGATGCCGCTGGTAGAAAACAAAATTTTGCTCAAGTATCTAATGCCTTTGTGCGTTTAGTTGATCTTAAAAATAATCAAGAAATTGCTCGTTATAGTCTTTCGGGAAGTGGTTATCAAAATCAAACAGGAATGATTATGGCTGAAATTTGTCGCACTGATAATGATTGGGAAGTCTCAGCCAAAGGTGATGGTATTAAAGTTAAAAGTTTAAATGAAATAGCTAAACTTTATGCTTAAATTGTTTAACACCAACATTTATAAATAGTCTTTATGAACTTTGTACGGGAGATAAGTTTGGATTCACTAAATTTATCGTTCAGATTGCAGGGGAGAAGGGAGTCGGGGAGAATCGTATTTTTACCATTTTTTTCTATCCATAAAATAGGCTCCCTAAATGCATCTTAACTTAGCAATTTATTTTTCAGTGAGTTCTAAATTCTCTGTTCTAAGTTCTATTTTTACATTTTATTCAAACTAATATGATTAATTTAATTACTCTGTTCATTGGCAATCCTTTTTTTATTTTATTGATAGCTTTAATTTTATTAATTATAGAAATTTTTGCTATTATTAATTATTTACAAAAAGATTGTCAATTAGCTAGTATATTTATAGATTATTTAGAGAAAAATAAAAGTAATCAAACTATTAAATTGAATGATTGTGAAAGTAAATTTCAAGGTTTATTTTCATATTTAATGAAATATTTAGAAGGGGATAATTCAGGAGCAGAATTTTTTCCTAAGCAAAAAAATAATTCTTTTATTTTATGTAATTATCCCACTATCTTAACTAAATCAATACCTCCTAGCCCAGTTTATTTTGCTCCCACTTTATTGACTGCTTTAGGTATTTTGGGAACTTTTTTAGGTATAACCTTTGGTTTACAAAAAGTGGGAATTGCTAATATTAAAGACACTCAAGATTTGTTAGAAGCATCAACCACTTTACTTTCTGGGATGAAAACTGCTTTTTCCACTTCTTTAGCCGGTTTAGGTAGTGCCAGTATCATGATGATTCTGTTAGCCATTGGCAGAAAATTAAGACAGGATACCAGAAATAAATTAAGAAAAAAATTAAGTGATATTGCCTTTATAGAATCACCACAGCAAATCTTATCTCGTTTAGACAATTCTTCTTTGAGTGAAGTTGCTGATAGTTTACAGATAGTCACTGATTCTATTGCTTCTGTCAGTAATTTGACTCCTGATAATATTGCTTTGGCAATACAAAAAGCGATCGTATCTGATGATAGTATTCTGATACAGCAGTTAAAATCCCAAACTAATCATTTAGAACATCTTACTCCAAATGCGATCGCATCAAGTTTCAATACCTTACTAACTCCCATCAAAGAAGAATTAAGCCAATTAAAGCAAATCCAAAACCAACAACAATCAAGTCTTGAATTACAAATTAAAGAATTAACCACCGAATTAATCACCCCTGTAGTTGAAAGATTAGAGGAAACGGCGAAAGTTACCACCGAAGCATCAACTGCCGTTATCGAATTAAAAAATGAATTAGGTGGCATCAGTCAAAACCTAGCTGAAGCAGTCAACACCATTAATCAATTCCAAAAAGATACCCTTGGTAAGTTGCAAAATTTTGCCCAAACCTTACAAACAACCCTCAATCAATTCAATCAAGATACCAAAGGAGTATTAGAAACTGTTGCTATCGAAATGAAACAGGCAGTATCCGCCAGTATTAAAGCAATGGAAACTCAAAGAGAAGCCTTCAGTGACAGTGCCAAAGAAACATCGACAACTTTCGGGAAAATTCGAGAAGACTTACAACTTGCCTTAACAACTCAAGCCACTCAACAACGGGAAATGTTAAAAGAGGTAGAAACTGCCACAGGAAATGTTTTACAACAAGCAAAACAAGCATTTCAACAACAAGGAGAGACTATTAATGAAGTAATGGCTGAAAGTCTCAAGGGAATCCAAATGCAAACAGAAGCTTTTGAAAAAAGCACCAATCAAGCTTCCATAACCTTTCGAGGTATCAGAGAAGAATTACAACTAGCTTTAACAACTCAGGCATCTCAACAAAAAGAAATGTTAGAAAAAGTGAGAATCTCCACTGAAAGTATTTTAGAAAAAGCGAATCAAGCTTTTCGACAACAAACCGATACGATTCAACAAGTAGGAAAGGAAGCCTCACAACTACTTAATCAAAGTAAAGAAAATCTATTAGAAACGTTGATGAATATCGATGATATTTTAGATAAAACCCGTATAACTTTACAAGAAGAATTAGGAACTTTTCGTTTAGAATATCAAAGTTCATTAACTCAATTTTTTAGTGAACAAAATAATCTTTTAGATGAAACTTTAGGTAAACAAAAAGAAGGTTTAAGTTTAGTAGTTAATGACTTACAAAAAACTTTTAAAGCAGAAATAGAAACCAGAAATAAATTAACTGAAGAAATGAATCAGAGTTTGGTTAATTTTAAAGAAACGAGCGATATGATTAGTGATTTAGTTGAGAAAACGGGTATGAATTCTAGTGAACGTTTTGAACAGTTAAAAGAATTAGCTAATATTAGTGCTAATCAAGCCGAAAAAGTAGAAAAAGCTTATCAACAAATGACGAATCAATATAGAGATAGTCTTGACATGATGACCACAAAATTTGATGGACAATTAACTCAAATTAATGACTATTTTGAATCGATGTTAAAAGAAATCATCAGCGAATTTAATCAACTCTCAAACCAAACGAATCAACAAATTAATGAATATTTAAGTACCGCGAATAAAAGTTATAGTGGTCATTTTGAAAAAGCTGATTCCGCCATGGCAGATATTTGTAGTCAACTCAATAATACTTCTAATGGATTGATGAATGTAGCGGAATATTTAGTAGCTTCGGCTAATGATTTGAAATCTAATCAATAATGCAATAGTTAACAATTAAGAGTTAAGAGCTTATGTTACGCACTTAACGTTTTTGATGTGGGTTTGTTAAGTATCAGAGAGTACTCAAACATTGGTCACCTATTTCTATTGTGAGTAATATTCTGCCCCTACAGATTTTATTTCCAGAAGTTTTTTGCGTATCATCAATTAAGAATTAATTCTATACTCTGTTCTCCCAGCTTGTCTTAATGAATCATGATTATGTCGAATTGAGGTGAATTCGTTTGGGAGTATAAAACTATACCTGATGAGTCTGAAAATTGCTATAGACTAAATTTAATTTAAAATATGGAAACCTTGATTGAGCCGATATTGTGAATATCTACAGATAAACTGGATAACTATTGCTAAAACTACTTATTTATAAGTGTTATGGAATTCTCTCTCGATAATTGGTCTAAAATATAGTTACTTTTGTTTACATTTATTATTGATCTTCAACAAAAAAGATTATTACACTTAAATATTCCTTTACTAAAAGCTTTTTCAGTAAATTAGATAATCTTATTTGGTTTATCTCGGGATTATTTTTTAAATGTTCTTGGTGTAAGTAAACATTTTGTGATTTTTATCAGTATATATTTACATAGATAAAAAAATAATCAGATTTTGATAGTCAAAAAAAGACTATATTATCCTCTCTTCTTGATAAGATACCCCACTAGGGCATTGCCAAAAAGAATAGTTTATTGAAGGATAAAAAAGGGCAAATAAATTATTTTGATAAAATCTTGAAAAATAAATTAACTTCAAGTTCAACACAAAAATAATTGGATGTGAAAACTCGGATATTAAGTGAAATAAAAGATAGATAATACTCTAAGGAGCAAATAAATATGACTCGCAAACAATTACCTATATTCAGTTTGGGTGTAATCTTAGCCTTTATTGTCAATCCACAACCAATCTTTGCCCATAATACTATTATTGAATATCAGGCAACAGAAGCGATCGCTATTCAAGCAAAATTTGATGATGGTAAGCCCATAAGTAATGCTCAAGTAGTTGTATACGCACCAAATGATCCTTCTCAACCATGGCAGAAAGGTTTAACCGATGAGAATGGTAAATTTACTTTTATTCCCGATTATCAAAATCAAGGAAATTGGAGTATCAAAGTGCGATCGGCAGGACATGGTAATGTAATTAATATTCCTATTAAAACATTATCATCAAATCCAATTGAATCTTCATCTTCCAATGGACATAATGATCAAGAAATAAAAATATCAAATTCTACCCAGCGAAAGTTCTCATCATCTTCTGCACAAACAAATCAAAATGCACCACTATCATTAACTCAAAAATTAATGATGGCAATGATGGGTGGTTGGGGATTTGTGGGAACAGCATTATTCTTTTCTCGTAAAAATAAAACCGTAAACTAAATTTTCATGCACATTCCCGACGGATTATTACCTCCTTCAGTTTGCATTACTGGTTATGCCATAACTGGAGGAATAACTTGGTTTTCTCTACGCCAAATTAATCGACAACCAAATTATCAAGAACAAATACCTAAAGCTTCTTTATTAACTGCTGCTTTTTTTGTCGCTTCTTTGATTCATATCCCTATTCCTCCTTTCAGCATTCATTTAGTTTTGAATGGCATGATGGGTTTAATTTTGGGTTACTATGCTTTTCCTGCTATTTTGATTGGTTTATTATTTCAAACCATCTTTTTTCAACATGGAGGTTTATCAACTCTGGGTATTAATGCTGTAATTATGGGAATACCTTCTTTAATTGCTTATTATCTATGGTCATTGCGTACTATACCAATGTTCACAAATTCTTTAGCTCATAATGTTTTAGCTTTTCTTTGTTCTGGTACTAGTATCTTTTTATCAGCCTTAATTTTTGTGTTCATTACCTTGAATAATATTGCTCCTGATTTAGATATTGATACCGAAAAAACAGCTATTTTAACTTCTTTAATTGGTTATGGTATTCAGGCTATTATTGAAGGTATTTTAACGGTTATTTTAATCAACTTTTTAACTAAAGTAAAACCTGAAATACTGGATCATAATTAATAATTAATTATTAAATTCTATAGCAATTCGAGTATAAATGAGCTGTGAACAGCTCAGATTAAATTCCTCTAAATTCTCTGTTTCTGGTATCTCTCTTATATTAGTAATGATGCTTATACATAAGTCTTTTGAGATGTGTGTACACAGTAGCCTATTAGTAGAGAAGACGAGAGAACTTATAAATTCAAACTGTACTTTATAACTGTGATCAACCTTATATGGCAGAAAACGGGTTGATTAGGACATTGATGATTTTTAAAAGTATTGCTATGTCGAGATTTTAACCTTTGTCCTTTGTCCTTTATCCTTTGCTATATCTATGATTAAAATTTGAAATTATTTGAAATCTTATGAAACTTGGCTTAGAAAAATATGTATATCTAGATTCTTATATTCATCGTTGGGAATGCCGTCCGAAATTAATTGCGTTTATCACCCTGATTTTTAGCTTTACTTTCATCAAAGATATCGCTTTTTTACCAATTTTAATAATTATTACAGCATTACTTTTTATCATTTCTAAACTTCCTTTTTCTTTTCTTCTTTCTCGTCTTCGTTACCCCGGTATGTTTATCCTCGCTGTTGTAATTCTCTTGCCTTTTTTGACTGGAGATACAATTATTTTCTCTTGGGGATTACTACAGGTGAAAAAAGAAGGATGTTTATTAATGCTGATTGTTGTGACTCGCTTTGTTTGCATACTTACTACAACTTTAGTTTTATTGGCAACCTCTCCTTTTTTGAATTTGATCAAAAGTTTCCACTCTTTTGGACTTTCTCCTATCATCAGTGACATGATGTTACTAACTTATCGTTATTTAGAAGAATTTAGCGATCGCTTAGATAGAATGAAGAAGGCATTAAGACTAAAAGGTTTTAATCTACATAAATATGATCACCGACAATTTATCGTCGTGGGTAACTTAATTGGTAGTTTGTTAGTAAGAAGCTATGAAGACTCCCAAAAAGTATATCAAGCGATGAAATTAAGAGGATATGGACAAAATAACCTTCATTTGCCACAACCAACAGAAGTCATTAATCCATCTCATTGGATAGCATCGGCGACAGTTGTTTTAATATCTATCACCATTGTTATTTGTCAAGCAATTATGTAACCTCTATTAACGGTTAACTATTACTCACTTTCTTCCTTGCTTGGGCAGTTTCTAATAAGGAATCAGCAAATGCGATCGCATCATCAGCAGAATGTCCCCCTGTCAACTCAGCTAATTCATCTCGGCGATGGTCAGGATTTTCAAGTGATCGAACTTGTACAATAGTCCTGAACTTGTCCTTATTTTCTGATTTTACCAAACGTTTTTCCACTCGAAAATGACTATCTGCCATTACTGCTACCAACGGTTGGTGAGTGACACATAAAACTTGATTGTTTTGGCTTAACTTATGAAGTTTATCCGCAATCGCTTGAGCAACTTTACCTGAAACCCCAGCATCGATTTCATCAAAAATCAAAGTTTTACAACTAGTGTCAATGGGAGAAAAACAAGACTTGAGAGCAAGGAGAAAACGACTCATTTCACCACCAGAAGCCGTCATCGCAAGGGGTTGTAAATCTTCCCCTGGATTGGGACTAAAATAATATTCTACCTGATCAGTTCCCATTAAATTAGGTTTAACTGGGGTTACTCGACATTGGAATTGCACCTTTGCCATGCCTAAAGGTTTTAATTCTTTAGTTAATTGAGATTGTAGTTTTTGGGCGGCTTCCCGCCGAAGTTTACTTAACTTGCCACACAAATCTAATAGCTTACTTTGATGTGTCAGAAAACGTTTTTCTAATTCATCAATAGATTGTCCTTCATCTGTCAAATTATCTAATTCCTTTTGTAAATTATCGTGATATTTGATTACATCTCCTAAATTATCCCCATATTTACGACAGATTCGTCTTAAGAGTCTGATTCGCTCTTCTATCTGCTCTAAACGCTCAGGATCAGCTTCTAAACTCGCTCCATAGCTATAAATTTGTTGCCCTGCTTCCACTATTTGATTGACGGCATCTTTTACCATATCCAAGATAGGTGCTAATTCCTTGTCATAGTTGACCATATCCGTAATAATACCTTCTGTTTCCCCTAGAATATCAGCCGCTGCACTATTGTCTTCCTCGCTTTGATAAAGCAGTTTATAGGCTTGATAACTCAGTTGTTGCAAATCCACTACATGGGTAAGACGATCGCTTTCTATTTCTAATTGTTCTAACTCATCGGCATCTTTTAAACGAACAGAATTTAACTCTTTAATTTGATGTTGAATCAAATCTAGTCTTTGTAATCTTTGTTGTTCAGATTGACGACGAGATTCTAATATCTGTTCAGCTTCTTGAGTTTTCGTAAATGAGATTGAAACTAATTCCCTTTGTTTAATTAATTTTTGACCAGCATAAGCATCTATTGACATCCTCCCAGCGTCGGAGACGCGGGATTCCTAAGAAATCTAGAGGTTC
>JAAHTG010000776.1_pt1 | contig 25690 bp, 33 predicted proteins | sample 6116081 | NCBI WGS metagenome assembly JAAHTG01 (sample SAMN13939989, study PRJNA603662) | sponge metagenome | isolation source: marine sponge | host: Mycale hentscheli | place: New Zealand | collected 2005 | reverse complement strand
GCCAGTCTAACACGGCAACCGAAGGCCGTCATCAGACGGTGTAAGCGTAACCAACCTGAAGGCCGGTTTCATCCGGCCAGGAGGGGAGTAGTGGGATTTGTCAGTTATGACAGAAACAAGAGAGGACGAACCTGTCGGCGGGGGCTTGCTCGCATAAGGGGCCATCAGGCGCGGCGGCAACGGCTTGCCCGTGATGTGCATCGCTGGCTGGACGAGGGGCACACCATAGAGCACGTCCCGTCAGGCCTTATCCTATCAGGGCGGTGTTTCCGGTGGCCGGTGGACAATGAACAGACGCTGCTGGAGCTGCTCAATGGGTAAGAAGAGCCTGGACAAGGGCAAGAGCGGCGAGCGGGAGTTTATCCGGCTGGTGAGCAAACTGACGGGCGGGGTCGTGCAACTGCGCCGCAACCTCGACCAAAGCCGTGCAGGCGGGGATGACTGCTTAGGCCATAAGGATTTCAGCTTTGAGATCAAGCGGCGGAAGAAAGTGACGGACGGCGACATCACAGAATGGTGGCGGCAAACGGTCGGCAATGCCGGGAAGAAAGACCCGGTGCTGGCATGGCGGCCTGACTTCCAGCATTGGCGGATTATGGTGCGGCCCCCTTATCACCTGTTCGGAAAAAATGACCCTCGGGGCTGCTTCACCATGGACATCGAACTGTTTTGCAAACTGCTGACTGACCCGGAACTGAGGCGGTGCTGTGAAAAGGCGGGTTGATGACCTCACCCTGCTGCTGGAAAGCTGGGTCGAGTGGCGGCTGGGGTATGAGTTATCTTGCGGCACCGGGGACAGCCCGCTGGTACGGTTTGCCGACCCGACCGGCATGCCGGTGTACCGCTCGCAGCCGTTGTGGCGTGGGGGGATCGACCGGGTGTTGTCTCACCTGAACAGCCGCCTCACCAGTGCCCTGGGCACAAAGCGGTTGTGGGTACTGCTGGCGCTTTACGGCCTGCCCGGAGACAGCGAACAAAAAGCCATGACGCTGGGTCTGTGCCACTCCCGCCGCACCCTCAGCCGTATCAAGCAGACCGCCCGCCGGGTGGCTGCCGGTTATTTACTGACACAAGGAATGACCCATGCACGTCCATTTCAAGCATCTGCCTGACATGAGAAGAAACTATACAAGGTACAGGGCAAGGCAAAGCATTAACCGTCGGTTTTAATATGAATTTCAGGGCGGGGGAAGTTGGTGTCGATGAAGGTTTGCAGGGATTTCTGGCTGTTGTCGAGCAGGGTTTGGATGTCGGTGGCGACCCTGACCTCGGGTGGGCCTTGGGCCACTGCCTGAAGAATCTGCCCTATGTTGTCGGCGTAGTCCCGCAAGCCTTGTGAGTTATCAAACTCGTGGTTTTGTTCTTCAAATGTCAGGTAGGCCGACCCTAGTGAACTCTGACTGCCCCGGTAATAGCCATAGGTGATCACTTGTATGGTAAAGACGGGGGCGACTTCATCCACCATCGGCTGGGTGTAACGCAGGACACCAGATATTCGTCCAATAAGGTTGTAGGCTCCGGGGTAATGAGTGCTGCTGACCTCCCCCCATGACATAGACTGGGTTTCTGTTCCATCCCGGTGGTCGAAATGAATATCCTCTGTCTGGCCATTCCAGGTAATCCGGTAAATCACATCAGTCGGGCCAGCGTATTTATGCTGGCATGTTCCCGGTCTCATATCGGGCATATCAAACGTGTACATCGGAACTGTGTAATAATGCCGCCGGAAGTTTTTCCAGGCTGAACCACTGGCGATCATGCCCTCCTGTGTGAATCCTGATGAAACAAGGTTGCAGACAACCTCGCCAAAATCAGCCAGCCAGCGCCAGCCTAGATCAGGATCATTGCCCATTGTCCGACTGGCTGTCATCCGGTTTTTGTAAGCCAGAATACTGGTCATGGTCAGGTGGCGTGGAGCTTGCCCTGTATCTGACTGGGTTGGAAATGATGGGGGGTTGTCCGGGTCTTCAATAAAAACTGACCCCTCTATGACAGAGCCTGAAATGAGAGAGCCGGACACCAGTCCGCTCGCCTGCATATTGGTGAACTCACCCTGATCAGCAGTGAGGTATTTGGCCACCATATGGCGGCTGTGGAAAGTGTCGTCTTGTGCGTTGTAAAAAGCCTTGCCGTTCTCCTGTGATTTTTCACCCCTGCCCACCCAAAACGGTAAATCGTCGGTGCTGGTAATTTCCACCCGCGCACCAATGGCGGCATCGGTTTTCAGGGTGCCCGCTGTCACCTCGCCAATATTGGCAGAGATCGCTGAGAGGTCATTGACGTTGATTTTTTCAGCGGTGACGGCGCGGGCGGCGATCTTGTCGGCTTCTATGGCGTTGGCCTGTAGCTTGGGTGTACTGATGGCGTCGTCTGATATTTGGGTTTCATCCACCGGGAACCAGTCGCCAAAGTCGAGGTCGCTGCTTTCGCCTTTGTACTCGCCACTAATGTTCAGGTCGGTGGCCCCCCAGTGATCCACCCACGCCAGCCGGAAATACCAGACGCCTTTCTCGTTGATCTCGACCCGGCTTGTGGTGCTGGTGCCGAGCAGGTTGCCCACGCCCGGTGTAAACCCGGTGCGCTGTTCACCCCAGACCCGCAACTCCCGCAGGTCGTCATCACTGGGCATATCACAGCGCACGGTGAAGGCATCGACGAATTCATCCACCCGCACATTATTGGGCACCGCAGGCGGTGGGTTGGTCGCTGTGAGTTCCCCCCATGGGCCGTCGGCACCTTCGGCATTCTGGGCGCGGATTTTGAATGTCAGGGTGCGCCCGGCGGCGTCGGTGTTCGCTTCACTGTAGTGGTAGCTCCAGTGGGTCACGTCCGGGTTCAGGTACACGCCCCTCCGGTACTCACCATAGCTCCAGATTTCCACAAGGTAGCGGGCGGCGGCAGGTTCTTCATCCCATTCAACCCGAAGGGCGTCACCTTCAAAGGGTTCGGCGAGGCGCGGCACCACCTGCCCCGGCACATCAAAGTCCCCTCCGGCATTGACGTCAAGGGTCGCCCAGTCGCCCCGGATAGCCGCGACAGCCGCCACCCGGCAGGTGATCAGCCCCGGCTCAACAGGGAAGTTATGATTGTTCACCAAAGACTGCCCGGTGCCTGCGGGCTGCCAGGTGTCCCGGCCATCGGATGAGAACTCGATCAGGTAACGGTCGGCACCTGTGGCCACTGCCCAGTTTAAAAAGATCACCGGCACCTCGACGGTGCCGCCTTGTGTGGCACGGAGGTCTTCAATGTCCAAGCCCGGCGGGGGTGGTGTCGGCTTCGGTGGCTGAGGGGGCACCTCGCCTTCATCCGCAGTGTGGACAAATTCGGACTCAATACACCCGGCAATGGCCACCCGGTCTTCTGCTTCCGGGGTGAGGGCGGTCACTTTCACCGGCACGGCATACTGGCTGCCCTGCCCGATCATAAAGTGAGTGGGTTCCCGTGCCGGGTCGTCTTCTATGGTGGGCAGGGTATCCCGTGCCCGCACCCGGTTGGCGCTGACGGCCTCTATGGGAATCGGTGCCGAGGGTTCACCCATCCTGTTCCGCAGGACGATGTACCAGTTGCTGCCTTCCAGGGTGACATCCTGCGACAGGGTGAGGGTATCCCCGTCCACCGCCGCCACGGTGCCGCCGAACTGCTGCCCCGCCCCGAGCAGGTCATGGTTGACCCAGACCATATCGCCGAAGGTAGGGATATGCCCTTCCATTTCCGTTGTCCAGCTGACCATCTGCCGCCGTTCCCGGTTGCTGGCCGCCAGGTACATGCCTTCCCGCCAGGCTTGCTCGTACTGGGTGCAGCCGAACAGGGTGATCTCTTTCGGGTTGTCGGCGGTGCCGTCGGGCAGCTCGGCCAGAATGGTGGTTTCGGCGTAGTCCCGTTCCTCGTCCCAGTAGGTGACTTTCACGGCATCGGCGGTGCGGTCATCGTGCATCACGTAATCGATACTGAAGTTCTGCATATTGGCCATGCCGAACATCTGCACCGGGGTCTCGATCAGCTGGTCACGGATCATGCGGATCAGGTTGCCCTGACGCACCGGCCCGCTGCGGCACACCTGCCCGATTTTGCCCAGCCCGTCCCAGAGGCTCTGCTCGGTATCAAAGCGCCCGTCGAATTTATCCCCCCTGTCATCAAAAAGGCCCGCAAGGTAATGCAGACCGTTGAGGTCAATCTCTGAGTCTGAGAAGTCGCCCCCGTAGCGGCTGCGCCCGGCATCGACAAAGGCCCATGACGGGTTGCGGGTGATCATGCTCTCTGTCCAGCCGGTGTCGGGGTGCCAGACAGGGATAAGCCGTTCATTGAGCAGGTTAACCATCCGGCTGGCGGCGTCCGACAGGCTGGCGGTGGCCAGAACCCGCATAGCTAATAGTGTGACATCGCCGTATTCGTTGTTGTCCACCAGATAGCCGCGCATGGCTCCGAGCTGGCAGCCCTTCACCTCGTTACTGGAGGCGGTGTTGGTGGTGCGCTGGATGCTCATCCGGTAACGACCGGGGGGCACGTCTTTGGCGAGGCTGAGCCGTACAGCGGTGCGGGTGCGGTCACGGATGTCATTGTCATGGATGGTGATGCTTTCGCCGGTGGGTTCCCCCTGCTCGTCGATCACCTCCACCCAGACCCGCAGGTGGACGGCCACGGTGTACTCCCGCCCCTTTTTCTGGTCGATGCCAATCAGTCCGCCGGGGAACACCACATCGCAGGCCACCCGGCTGATCTCGGTGTCCACATTGTTGATGGTGTACGGGCCGAGGGTGATCGGGTCAGACATATCTTGCCCACCGGCCTCGGGTGCATTGACCACCGCCGAGTGAAACAGGGTCACGGTGCCCAGCGGCGGCACGATCTCATAGGTGACTTCGGCAAAGTTCTCGATGGGGGTGCTGTCCAAACGGATGTCGGATATCCGGTTATCACCCTGGCCAATGCAGAACAGCTGGTAGAGGTACTGGTTGTTGCTTTCGTATTCGGTGTAGGGGGTAGCGGCAAAGTCGGGATAAATCCGCATACGGCCATAGTTGACGGGGATCGGCTGCCCGAGCCGCGCCTGGTTGCCTTGGGCGCCGAGGGAGTATGTGGGGCTGCCAGAACTGGCGGTCGCGGTGCTGGGCAGGCCGGGCGGGGGGAACACGGCGTTGATGAGCATTGACCCGCCGATCATTATGCCTGCATAGACTGCTGCCTGCCCGAGCATTGAAGCTGCAACAATCGGTGCAGCCCAACCAGCGAAAACAGTTAATGCAATCATGGCAGCAACTGCCACGGGATTTGTACCGCTATCACCTCCTGTTGGCATGATGACAAAACAAACAGGCTCAAGAATGAGCTGGTCATACTCTGCCCGCATTAGCTCCTTGTTCTGATATATACAGACAGTCGGCATACGGTTCAGACGTGCAGTGCCCCCGTGCTCATCCAGCCACTGGCGGATAGTAATGGGTTTATCAACGGGATAGCGGGTAACATCAGAGAGGTCGAACGGGTTGTTCAACCAGAGGACTTCAGGTTTTTTCATGGCATTAAAAAACCCGGTCTAGCCGGGCTTTTACTCAGTTTGTAGGAAATTCTATTGGCAGGTTAAATTGCCTTGAACCCATTTATTCCAGACATCTCCAGTTTTTTTACTGTATCGATTTTGTATGCCTGAACGGACATGGGTTTGATCATTATGTTGGCTAACTTCAATCTTCCCTAAAGTCCAGGGACTTTTACCGCCGAAGAGATTCGACACATAAACGTCAACATAAGCTGAGTTCTTATTTTCTATATATTCAGGCTGGCCAAAGTCTCGACCACACTGCCTGAAACCCATTTTTAGATTATTAATAACTGTTGATATATCACTATTTAAGGTGATGTCTGTCCAGACTAAATCGGAGTCTTCCAACTGTCCCGGCGGCGTAGCACACCCCCCCAAAACCACCGCCACAACAACGGCCAGTAACGCCTTTTTCATACCCTGACACCCTGAGCAAAATCTGCCCTTTTTTTATCATAATTTTGGTGTTTGTAGTATCGGGGATTGCACCATCCATTGACCTCCAGCGAGGGTTTGTCTTCACAGACGACACCCGCCTTGCGGTGGCAGTGCAGGAAGCGCCCGCCCTGACTATTGAGCCACAACCCGCAGTGGGTGGCGCGGTGGTGGCCGGGGGTGAAAAATACCAGACACAAATGCTCAGGCTTTTCGATGGGCTGCCAGCAGTTCAGGTTCTCGGGCGCTTCAAAGGCGTGCAGCACATGGCGAAGGTTGTCGGCATCGATGGCGATTTCAGGCAGGACAATGCCTAACTGTTCGGCGTAAATATCCCGCACCAGTGTCCAGCAGTCCTGCTCGCCGTTGATCCATGGGCGGCCTATGTAGGGGCGGATTCCATCAAGGCTAGTGGCTGTATCTTGGAAGGTCATCTTCCACACTCAGAATAAGTCGTTTGCCCATGGCATTAAGCACTTGCTCAATGCTCTGGATTTTTGAACCTTCATTGGGGTCAAGCAAAATCCTGATAAATTTTTCGTTTTTATCCACCATCTTTGCCAGATCAATCTTCTTATAATTATTTTTTTTATGTTCGTTGTAAAAAGCAGCTTTTGCCGCCATAAGGGCGCTGGGTGCGACAGGATAGGTGTGGGGAGCTATATCACCCGGTGTGGGTAGCTGTTCGTTGCTTTCCATCGTGGTGGCTATCAGCTCATCAAGGCAATCTGACGCCTCTTTCAGAGCCTCTGCCAGTGTTGCGCCGTCGGTGCCACCCCAGCCGAAATCAGGGAACCTGACCAGATAACGCCCGTCCTCATCTTTCTGTACTGTAGCCGGATACAGTATTCTCATGGTGCTCTCCCTGAATTTTACATTCCGTCAATGTCATCTTTGTTGAGGTTAAGGTCATCCAACATGCTTTTCAGGAGACCCGGCCCGATTTCTTTTTTCGTATCTTTCAAAATGGTTCGCTTTGATCCGTAATACAGTGTTATATGCTCAGGTAGTCATCGAATTTATTATTGTCATAGAACCACAGCATTACATTTAGTAAATGCCAGATGCCCGATGCTGGCTGACTCTCTCCCGTTTCCCATTTCTGGTATGTACGGATGTTAACTTTCATAGCGTCAGCCATTTTTGATTGACTTAAACCCAGCTTCTTTCTGGCATCTACTAAATCAATACTGAAAGCGATGTTATCTCTATCAGCCATCGTCCAGAGTTCGTTGCAAAATACCATAGCACTCTCTTCTAATTCGTAGATTTCATCCTCATTTATTGTGGTGCGTGGAAGAGACTCTATGTTAGAAACTACGCACTGTCTGACAGACTCTAAATTAGTAACTAATATTTTATGATTATAAAATTCCTGTTTCAGTTTTCTTTCTGCGTATTGTCTAAATAACTCACAAAACGATTCAGAGCTGTCGCCCATTGTGGAATCGGGTGCATTGTATGTAATTAAGGCCATGATTGTTTACCTCTTTTTTGGTTGTCTCCTTATTAGTGTATACCCAAGTTGGGTATAGTGCAAGTCGCATATAACAACACCATCCAACAGACCGTGCTGGCGCACGGCTGCTAATAGTGAGGGTTGCATGAGAGCCTTTACCCCGTGATTTCAGAACCTTCAGCTGTTCATCCCTGATTCTGGCCAGCTTTTTAAGCCTTTTCAGTAGTTCATTACCATTCATAGTGAGATTATTATACGGATGAATTTAACCGATAAAAGGAACAAATCGGAATAAAAGATTACATTTTTGCAGCATTCTAGCCCAAACCGGGGAAGCGGTCACTGGTGTAAATCTCCTTCGGGAACGGCAGGTTGGCGGGGTTAATGTGGGCGGCGGTGAGGGTGACGCCGGTCATGGTGGCGCTGGCGTTTCTGATGGCCAGTGTCAGGCTGCTTAACCGGGTGATGGTGTCGTCGTTCTGATCAATCAGGTAAGGCCGGAAGGTTAGCCGAATGCTGGAACCCGAACGGCTGGCGGCATCCAGGTAAGGCGTTAAGAATCCCGACACATTGTCCACATCGATGCTCAGGCTCGGGTCGGGTTCTTCACCGATGGGCGGCCTTTTTATTGAGAAGCTGAACGGGGTAAACGTCACGGCGGTGTCGTCTTCCAGGGTGGCGGTCAGCGGGTCATTGTCGTTGACGATCCGCAGCGGCTGGGTGAAGGCGTCATGGTTCAGCTCCAGGGTGTACAGGGTGATGCGGGTATCGTCGGCGTTGGCGTAGGCTTCTTGTTCGGCGGGTGTCATGCGAACACACCGAATTTTTTCGGCGGCGTGATGGTGATCTCTTCGCCGGTCTCGGGGTCTTTGATGGTGTACGGGTCGTGGGGGTAGGCGGAGGAATATTTCGCGTATTTTTCGTCGTCAGCGAACACCTCGTCATAGGTGCCCAGCACATCCACGCTTTCAAAGGATCGCAGCACCTGTTCGTCATCATCCGTAACACAGCGGATCAGGGTGACGGTTTCCGGGTGGTTGCGTTTTTGGGTGGGTACGCGGTTTGGGAATGGGAACAGGGGGTTGCCGTCTTCATCGATGTGGCCTGTGTTGATAAGTTCGGTTCTGAGGGCTTCGATGTTGGCGCAGTAGGAGATGAGGTCGTTCATTGTGCGGCTCCTAGTGCGGAGATTTGTTCGTCGGAGAAAGGGTGGTGCCAAATGCACAAATCGCGAAAATTAGCATACGTGGTGTTACCTCCTAGATTGATTTTGTCATATTCATAGTTGCCAATAGGTTTATAGGTTTTTTCACCTACTTTATTCCCATTCAGCCAAAGAGAAGCAATACCGTTTGCACACCTGAGAACAACCCTGCCATTAGGTTCTATTGACTCGCCAATTTGACCTAAATTAGCACCTTCAAGGTGGAGCCAGAACCTTTTATTAGTATTGTCATAAAGTAGCCGCAGCCATCGGTTAGTTGTTTCTCCGACATAGTTCTGGCTGACAAGGAAATCAGAAAATAATCCAGTCCCCCGAAAATTAGTGATAGTTAAGGCGATTGTGAGTGGAAATTTTATGTTGTTACTAATTTGAAAGTCTAAATAACTCGTGTTTCGAGTAGCTGGAACATCATCTGTATGAATACCCCTTGTCGCAAATGGAAGCGGCTCTACCTGAGCATAACTTACCTCCATATACTCATCACCGTTGCATGGGACACTACTATTATCAATGGTTGGCCAACAAAAAAAAGAGCTCGAACTGTCCAGATTTACAACACCTGTTTTCTGGATTTTATAAAACCCATTTTTGTTGGGTTTCCCCCATTGCTCTTTATCAAAATTGTTAGAACCGTCATCTAAACAATTTGAAGTAAACCGCACTCGGTCAATCTGTGTATTTAAGGGTTTGAACCATATAGAACAAGTATATTCTTCACCTGTATTGAGAGACGGATATTCAAGAATCCATAAATAGTTTGATCTGGCTTCTTCACTTATGCAGGCGTGTAACACTAAACGCCCCTTACCATCAGGACCACCACCACTCTCCCAGCGGTATCCAGCTCCCAAGCCTGCGTTTGCAACCTCCAATGTAGCATTCTCAAGGGTTCGATTTGTCATGAGGTTTGTGCTAGTCCCTTCGTGAAGGTAGCCATCATGCTCAAAGCCAGGCGTACTATTTTCAAGACTTTTCAGCAGACCATCTTTTTCAAGATAATCCTGCGCGCTAGAACGCCCAAAAGAAGCCGAACTGGTTGGCAACTCATAATCCACGCCATCAACACTGATTGTATCCGCTGCCCCAAACCCTTCCTCAATCCGCAAATCCGAAATCAACGGCAAATGAAAATCAGGAGCGGGTATAGACTGATCAGGCAACCAGCCATGATGAATCTTGGCGTTGCTGTCGGCTATGGGGATATTGCCCGGAGCCGGGTCAAGACTGGAATCGCCTTCATAAACAATCGCCTCGGCATCCTTTCTGGCTTTTTCCGCACCGGCTTGTGCGGCTTCTGCTTTGACGGATGCGGGGGTGGCTTTACTTTCGGCGGTTTCAGCCTTCGCTGCATCACTGCTGGCAGACGCGACGGCTTCGTCCAGTGTTTGCTTGCTGACATTGGTTGTATCAATCAGTTCCGTCGTTACTTCAGTGAGACGACCCACCTCATCAACAAGATCATTTAAATCAGACATAAAAGCCTCCTTTTTTATTGAAAGGCGTGATTACTGGTAATAATGGTTTGCGTGCGTACCAGCGAGGTTGAAAGAGCAATGACTGTTGCCCCAATTTGATCAAGAGCCGTTGTTGATTCAGTTGCAGCAGACTCCGCCCCGGCTTGCGCCAATTGCGCCGCTTGCTTGTGCTTTTCTGCTTCAGTGCTTTGTTCTCCAGCTACTACAGCAGACTGTTCTGATTCAATGCTTGCCGCTTGCGCTGCATTGCAACTGGATGCAGCATTCTGGGCGCTGTGTTCGGAACTGTTCGCAGATTGCGCGGACGCTGTTTTATGCTGCTCAGATAGCCGGGCACTGACGTCTGACTCTTCAGATGCCTGAACGGCTTTATCACGGTATTGTCGGGTGAGCTGGGTATTGTTTGCGACCTCGGCTGCCGATGCGGCTGCACCCACCTGTGAAGTTGCAGCACTCACGGCCGCATTATTTGATGCAGATGCAGCCCGCTCTGATTGAATACGCTGTTCAGTGGCTTGCTCTTGCTCCTGCTTCGCAGCCGTTGCGGCTTGTTCAGCTTGCTGCTGTGCCGACTCTGCCGCATTCCGGCTTGCTTCTGACGCCACCGCATTGGATTCTGCGCTATCCCTGTAGCTTTTGGTCAGTTGTACCGCCTCCGCTAATTCGTCTGCTAACGGGTCGGCGGTTTTGGCCCATTCGGTTTCGATATCTTTGAGGCGTTTACGGAGGCTGGAGATCGGGCCGCCGAGAGTGGGGATTTCGGTACTATCATCACCGTGAGTGACATCGTGTGTAATTTTAACGTCGGCTTCCAGCTGTTCGGTCGCGGCAACAATTTGTTGGTCAACGCTCATGGCAGGCTCCTCTTACAATAAAGGCCAGCGCTCATAGACAAAGCGATTCAACGGCAGGCCGAAGGTGTCGTCAGTGACGCCGATCAGCCGGAGCAGCCAGTCGTCCAGCTCATCCTTCGGGATGATGGCAGGCGCGGGCACGTACAGGCTGGCGGTGACTTCAAAGTTATCCACCACACGGGCGATGGTTAGCGGGCTGTTGAATCGGGCAGTGGTTTCGGTGAGGCCTGTGTAATCGGGCAGTGCGATGGTGAACCAGCGCCCACCCGCTTGCCGGTGGAAGGCTTCCAGTGTTTGGCATTGCTCTGCCGTGCAGACCCAGCAGCCGGTATCGGTCACGCCCCGGCGGCGGGTTAGCCTGCGGCAACGGCAGTGGCTGTCGAAGTCGTTGCGCTTTTGTTCGCCGGAAAAGTTGCGGCTGTAGCCTGTGCGACACAGGGCAATATCAGGAAACGGCATAATCCAGTTCGACCTCGCCACTGACTGACCACATCGCCCCGCTGAGCTGCGCCTGTATTGTGCCGGTGAAGCGTGCCCGCCCTTGTTGGCCTGTCCATGCCATGGCAAACCAGCTGATGCCATCACAGCAGCGGTGGGTGTGCCAACTTTCAAAGGCGCGGTACTGGGTCTCGGTCATTGTCCAGCTCAGGGAGAGGGTTTGTTTGTAGTTGGCGTCCACAATCCGCTGGCGGGGGGCGCAGGTGCCCTCTGTGCTCAGGCGGTTTTCGGCGGTGGTGCAGGCGTTGCCAAACTGGGGTTCCGGCAGGCCGGGTGGCCAGTACGTCATTTAAAACGCCTTGCGGCTGAGGGCATAGCGCCCTTCCAGGGTACGGGCCAGCCCCTGCCCCCGACTGATTTGCTCATTCATGCGGCTGTCCACTTGTTTCATCATGATGTCGATAATGTCGCCCTGCGGCGAGCTGCGGGTGGTGGTCTCGGCGGTTTCACCGGGCTGGGTGTAGACGTTCACGGTCGTGGTGTTGCCCGCCAGCTTGTTGTTGGGCACGATGCTGCCGCTGTTGCTGGCACGGAACAGTTCCGGCCCCTGTTCCCCGACAAGGTAAGTGCTGCCACGGGTGACAGGCCCGCCGCTGGCTTTGGCCGGGGGTGTTTCTGTGCCGCCCCCGCCGCCCCCAACACCGCCCCAGATGCTTTCCATCAGTGGCCGGGTGATGTTGGCTTGTATGGCAATGCGAATCAGGTCATTGATAATGCTTTCCGCCAGCCGTGCGAAATCCATTTCCCCCTTCGTTACCATGTTCGCCAGCTCGCTGCTGAATGAGTTCGCCCAGCTGGTGCTTGCCCGTTCCATCATCCCTGTGTTGGCATCAATGGAAGCGGCCAGCCTTGCGATTTGGGATTCCAGAGCGGCCATAGCGTCATCGTGGGTGTTTGCAACGTCTTCCTGCACATCGGTGAGTGCGTCCCCCACATCGGAAACGGTATCGCCGTAATCCTTGGCGGCGACTGTGGCCTCGGCGGTGGCTTGTGCATTCTCGCGCCACTGGTCGGTGATGCCTTTGATTTTCCCTTCGTTGTTGTAGATTTCAACCAGCTGGGTGTTCAGTTCCTGCGAGGTGTCGAGCAAGTCTTGCCGGGCATCGGCGGAGGCCTGTCGTAACGTGGTCAGGGCACTGCCCATGGTGTCTGACAGCTCCAGCTCAAGGCCGGGTATCATATTCACAAAGGCTTTGAGGTCATACTCCAGCGCCCGCAAGGCTTCCACCCCCCACCGGGCGGCCTCAATGGTGGCGAGCTTGACCACATTCCAGCCATTTTTCAGCCCGAGCAGGCTGGCATACACCACATCCAAACCGCGCACCAGATAATCCACCGCCGTGGTGGCGACTTCCCCCATGCCCCCGGCGGCGCTGGCCGCGTTCAGGAACTCATTGGAGACGCCTTCAATAATGGGGGACAGCTCTGTGGTGAGTTGACGGGTTAGCCCTTTGGTCATCAACCCTGTGCGGTAGAAGGCGTCGTTGGCATTTTCCACCTTGACGGCATCCACCCGGCTGAGGGCTATGCCGTAGCGTTCGGCCTCCTCGGCAATATCTTCCAGCCCGGCGGCTCCGAGGTCGAGGGTGTTCAGCAGGGCGGTGCCTTCACTGTCGAACAGTTTGAAGGCGATGCGCAGCTTGTCGGCACGATCCTCCACCCCTTCCATGGCGGTGGCGATGGCTTTGAACTGTTCATCCGGTGACAACTGGTTCAGCGCCTGGGCGTTCAGCCCCAGCTCTTTGAGGGCATCCGCAGCCGCCCCGGTGCCTTGTGCGGCCTCGGCCACCCGCCGGGTCATCCTTTGCAGACCCATATTCAGGGTGTTGGTGGAGACGCCGGTCAGCTCGCCCGCGTGTTGCAGGCTGTACAGGGATTCGGTGGTGATGCCGATCTTGTCGGCAAACTTGGCCTGCTCATCAATGGCAGACGCCGTGACGGTGTACATCGCCGCCAGTGCTGTGGCTGCCGCAGCGGCGGCGGCTGCCATGGCTTTTGTAGCCCGCACGGTGGTTTTCTTGACCGTCTCGCCCCAGTCCGTGGTGCTCTTCTCGGCCTTTTTCAGTTCGGCAACGTAGGAGGCGGATTCCGCGACAAGATCAACAACCAGCGCGGCGATCTGTTTGGTGGCCATATCAGTTCAGGACGTTTCTCATCTGGGCGTATTGTTGGTCAGCGGTGAGGGTTGACGGTATCGGCCCCGGCTGGAGGTAAGCGAGCCATTCGGTGTATTCCCGGCAGCCGAGGTTCTGTTCCAGCCAGCCGACTGTGGTGTGCAGCTTTGAGGCGAGATCAAACAAAAAGCGCCTGCACGGTGTGGCGCTCAGGGCTTTTTTGTCTCGTTCAGGCTGTTCGGGCCGAGGCGTGAGAACTTCAGGGCTTCGTAATAAATGAACATGACAACACTCGCCCCGAAGGTGTCGCCGATGGTTTTCAGCTCGTCGTCGGTGGGCGGTCGGCCTTCCAGCGCGTGGGCGGCAATACGGGTGATTTTCTTCATCAGACTGTCGTCGTGTTCTGATTGCTCGCCCACCTTCTGCACCTCGTCGATCACCGCCACCGGCAGCTCGTGCAGGGTGACAGAACGGCCATCGGGCAGGGTGAGAGGCTCTGTTTTCAAGGGTGGGCTTTTCAACAGTTCAGCGAGGGTGGTGTTCATACTCATGCGGCCTTGGTGGTTTTAGTGACTGAGGCACCGCTCAGGCTCCAGTTCACGGAGCCGGACTGCTTGCCGTACACTGTCCATTGCAGGGCTTCCCCGCCTTGTGCGTCGTTGATTTGATACCCGGCGAGCACCATCGCAAAGGTGCCGGTACGCCCGTTGCTGTAGGCCACTTTCATGTTAACGGAGGCATCATCGGCGGCCAGTTGCAGGAACTTCTCCTGATTGGCGTCACCGGGCACATCGTTGCCGGTGATCTCTTTGTCAGGCGGTGTTTTCAGGCCGGGAATATAGGTGCGGGTGGTGGCCTTGATCGGGGTGGTCTCGACAAACTCGCCCTGCTCGCCAGTGGCACCAATGGTGAGGGCTTCGGCCAGCTCGACAAAGGTGCCGGACTTGGCCGGGTCTTCAAAGGACAGGGTGGTGCCTGCGCCGATGATGGCTAGGGTTGAAGCGGGCATGGGTCTTTCTCCTGTTCACGGATGATCCTGTCGGTGTAAATCAAGTCGTCACGGAGGCGTTCCAGACGACGGTTGTTTTCTGTCCAGCGCACTTCTTCCAGGCGCTCAAAGCCATCGATCCGCCCTTCCATACGGATGCCCCAGACAATCACGGAGATAATCAGGGCCAGCAGGGAAATAATGTGGGTGATCTCAATGGTGTTTTTAAATTTCATGGGCATAGGGCTTTACCCTGTGTGGTAAATGACAAAGCTGAGAATCTGCCGGTGCAGGGTGGCCTTCTCTTCAAAGCCGTCCTGCTGGTTTTCCAACAGGCAGAGCTGTATGGGGTAGCCGCCCAGCGTGCCCCTGTGCTGGTGCAGGGTGTGGATAACCTTGAGCGCGAGTTCTTTAACCTGAATATATTTGCGGGTGTAGCAGTCGATTTGATAACGGGATGCGCGAATCTGGTCGCGGAGAGGCAGGGAGGTTTCGACAGGGCTGGAGACGAGGGTATAGACGACGGCAGGCAAACGGTCGCCGCGCAGCTGACCGTAAATGCTTGCCGGGAGTTGTTTCAGGTGGTCAAAGAGACCTTGCTCAAGGATCATGCGTGTTGTCACAGTTGCGCCAGTTTGCGCTGGGCGGCGAGTAGCCGTTTCTCCAGCAGGCTTCTGAAACGGGTCAGCAGTTCACGCCATCCGGCATCGAACGCGGGCCTGATAAACGGTTGGGCAGGTGCTTTTTCTGTGCCCATTTCCACATAGAGGGCGTAGGGCGTGAAGGCACCAAGACGCACCTTGACCACACCATTGCCGCTGATGTTACGGTTGCCGGTTCCTTTGCGGTTGACATAGGAGCGGCGGCGCACCCGGTGCTTCAGGAAGCCTGGGCGGATAATGACAGACTCACCGCCACGGCCTTTGCGCTTGCGGGGTGTCGGGTCTTTGCTCACAGGTGCCGAGGCTTTCATTTGCTTGTACATCGGCAGGCTGGCGGACATCATCGCCGACCGCAGCACTTTGGCTCCGGCGATACCGTTGTTGCCCCCCAGCTCCCGGAGCTGTTTTTCCAGCTCTTGCAAGCCTTCAACTTTCGCGGTCACTTTCATCGTCGTTCAACTCTGGCAGCACCACATGAACGGCGTGATGCAGGGGCTGGTCAAATTCACGATCCCGGAGGCGTATGTCGGTCTGATCCTGTGTGGTACTGATGGATAGCCACTTGTCCCGCATGTTGAGGTTCAGTTTGCCGTGGACGTTCAGCTTGCGGTTGTCCCACCATATCCGCCAGGTGTTGTTCAGGTCATCAAAGAGGGGTTCATGGCGCAGCGTAACCACCACATCAGACTGCCCCAGAAAACCGCCTGCGGCGTAGATTTCCCGCACAGAGACAGGGCGCACCTCTGCCGGGCGGGTGGCCACATCTTCATACTCACCCGTGTCATCGGTGACACCATCACAGCCCTGTACAGGTTGCTGAAGTGTGACCACTTGGCGCAGCTTTCCCGCCCTCATGGTGCGGCGTCCTTTTCCCACTGTTCAAGGATTGTGATATCACTTCTTATGGCGTCCATCCGACGGTTGTTTTCCTTCCACCTCACCTCTTGAACACGCTCGAATGCCTCGACGCTTGCCGTGGCTTTGGTGATACGCTTTTCCATGTCCATACCCCAGCCAACCAAAGCACCGACAAAGACCAATACAGTCACAATCTGGCCGATATCAATATCTTGTTTAATCTTCAAAATAGTCCCCCCACGCATTCGCATAGTCACCGGCTGTCGCCTTGCCCTTTTCCGTATTCCAGTACGTCTTGGCATAGGCGGCCAGTGCCGGGATATCCGCAGGAGGTGGCAGTGGTTCCGGGAAGCGCATAAAAAACACACGGGACATGGCCGCCGCAAAGGGCGGATCAAAGACCAACCGTTCGGCCTCACAGGGAAGTTCATTCGCCAGACTGTTGTGTTTGCGCAGGCAATAGTCCAGAACATCACGAAAAGTGCGCGGCTCCATCTGAAATAACGAAAGGGCCGGGCCGCCGACCTGCCGGGTATAAAAAAACCCACCGGATTCATGGGCGGCCACCATGCACAACAAACGCAGGGCTGATTCACTGGCCGGAAGTTCATAGTGCGCCAGCGCCTTTTCGATCATGGCGCGACAGGCTTTGCCTTGCTTCGTCATGGTGCGGCGTCCCCGAGGTGATAAAAGACAAAGGGTGCCCAGAGGTCGTAGGTGGTGGCCGGGGCTTGTGAGAGCGGTTTTTCGGTGGTCAGTTCCCGGTTTTCATACCAGTGCCCGATGAGCAGCAACAAGCCCCACGTAATGGACGCATACAGGGGCACCTCGTCGTCTTTCAGCTTGTCAGGGAAGTTGCCGTAGCTAACCAGAGTGCGCCCGGTGTGGTCTTCAAAATGGGCGATGGCGGCCTGTGTGAGCAGAGCCAGATAATCGTCTTCATCGTCACGGGTTAGCCGGATATGGGTCTTGACCAGCTCAGGGCTTAACAGGGGTTCGGTGTCGTCTGTCATTCTGTGAACCTGCTCAGGTTTTCGAGGATGTCGATCAGCACCCGGTTTATGCGTGCCTGTTGATCCTGTTCGGCTTTTTTGCTTCGTCCTGTTCGCGCTCTTCTTCCGGCTGGATGACCTGCCGGGCGTGCTGTGGGGGCACAGGCACGGCGATATGGTTTTGCAACATATCCACCCCCACGGCGCTGGGAACCTCCAGCACCTTGCCCGCCGCATGATCAATACCGTCCAGCTCTATCGGTTCCATGAGTTTCAGGCGCATTATTTCCCAGCCTTTGACGTTCCACCTGCAGAGGCCATTTTCAGGGTCTTGACAGCCGCTTCGTCCATGAGGTTTGCGTCGGTTCGCATAAAGGCGAGGAAGCCGATTTGTCCGTAATCGATGAATTTTTCCACCATTCTGTGGAGTTGGAAGCCTAAAACGTCGCGGATAACAAACTCAGATAAATCCCCGTAGGCGGCGGGTATGGTTCCGGCAGCGGGTGACGGACAGCCCTGATCAATGACATAGGGTTCGGAATCGATTAAAGCCGGTGCGTCTACTGTCAGACTTGGCTTCCAGAGTGGCCGCCCGTTGTCGTCCATCATTTCCTTCAGTTGCAGCAGCACAGCGTCATTAAACAACCAGCGACAACCGCCCATATTGCGGTAGGCGGGATCAACCGAGTGCTTCAGGCGGAGCAAGTCCGTATAGGTAATATCGGTGGCGCTGGCGGCGGTGTACCCGACAGAGGCCGCAGGCAGCAAGCCCTGCGGTTGGTCGCTGCCGGTGCCGGTGGCATAGTGCTTCGCAGTGACACGGCCTAAACGCTGACCGAACTTGCGGGTGATGAAAGCATCCAGAGCAAAAGCGGAATCCTGCAACAGCTCAATGCTGACCCGGACAACTTTGCTGGAGTACTTGTAAGCACCCAGTTGTTTCTGTCCGAATTCGAGTTCGGTTTCGCCGACCTGCTTATGCTCTGCAACCAGCTCGCCCTCGTTCCCGGTATCGTCGTTTGTCGGCCAGTTGATCACTTCACCGGCAGAGGTGTTCAGCACCGTGGCAAACTGTCGCAGCCCGCCGTACGCCTTCATCGTTTCGATAATTCTTGCAGCCAGTGTGCTAGGAATCAGAAACCCGCCGGAGCTGTTGGGCACCGTGCCCTGGGCGCGGGTTTCATGGACGATATGGGATCGCATGATCTGTCGTTGTTGCTCGTTCAGTTCCACCATGCCGGGCTGGTCGGAGCGCAGCAGAGTCATGAAGGCGTTGTGGTATTGCTGCTCTTCGTCCTGCCGCTGGTTGGTGGAGGCTTTCTTAGGCTTCAGCGGGTTGCCCAGGTCGTCGTATTCATACTCGCGGGTTTCGGGTGGCAGGGCATTGCTGGGCACGGCAATGGAGCGTTCCAGCGCGATGGCGTCCTCCAAGTCGGCGATACGCTTGTCATAATCCTCAATTTCTGTACGCATACCGTCCCACTCGGTGCGCTCTTCTGTGTCCAGGCCGCGCTTTTCCTTTTCGGCCTTTTCAACCAGCTTGACCATTTTTTCGGCCAGGGCTGCCCGCTGCTTTTGCAGCTCTCTGAGTTCTTTCTGCTTATCCATGGTGGTGTTCCTATGGTCGGATACGAATGGAGAGTTTCCGGGACGCGGCAGCGATGGCCGCAAACTGGTTCAACAGGGTTTTCTGGTAGCCATCCATAGAACGGACGGCGACCGTGGTGTCCGGGTAGGCCGGATAGGTAACGGGGGAAATGTCATAGAGCCGCTTGAAGGTTTTAATGGTGCGAATTAGTCGGCCATCGTCGTCCTCGTCCCAGCTGTCGTCGTCGATCCTGAAGGCAAAGCTGCTTTGTGTGATGTCTTTGCGCTCAATGCTGAGCAAAAGGTCGCGGGCGTACTGGGTGTCGGGCGGGTCGATCCGATAGTGCAGGCCGTTGGCATCGGTGCTGAGCTGCAAGGTATCGGCTGTCGTTCGTCCAAGGATCAGTTCGGCTCGATGATTAAAAAGCGCACGCACATCGTCATTCATCACACTGTCAAAGGCACCGGGCTGTATCTGTTCACGGAAGCCGCCGAGGTTCTCTGAGAGTTCATTAAACACGGCGGCATAACCGCTTATGCGCCGCTCGCCATCATCGTCCCGCACCTCGATTGTGCCGAGGCGGGTTTCCCTTGAATCGGACATAAAAAAACGCCTTTTAAAGGAGAAAAGACTTCTATCGATAGTCCCATTGGGATATAATAACCTTGCTTTCACGGACAAGGAGTCAACATGAACGAGAAAGAACAGGCAAAGGTCGAAAAAATCAGAGCCGAAACCAAAGAGATTTACTACAACATCGCTTTAAAATGGTATTTAGCAATAGCGGGAACAGTTTTAGGAGGTACACCGCTTATCAATTACCTCAAAGACTTTTTTAAATAAACACCGCCCGAAAGGGCGGACTTTAAACAAAATATTGATAACCAAATCCCTTTGGGATAACCTATAGACTAGGAATCATAATGAAAAACGAAAGCACTATGCCAAGCCCTAAAATCATGTTTGCCATCGCTTTGGGTTCTTTAGCCCTGGCCTTTTATCTCGGTTATTTCGTTCTGTGAATACTGAAGAGTTCAACGAAGCGCTGGCACGGCTGGCGCTTACCAAACAACGGCAAATCGCCGCCTTTCTCGGTATCAGCCCGTCCAAAGCGACGGAATACAAAAACGGCAATCGCGCTGTTCCTAAATATGTGGCCATCAGCCTTCAAGGGCACTTGTTGTTATCTGATGAACAAATCCAAACCCTGAAGCAACTCAGAGGCGTTTAACTTTCTTTTGTCTCCTTGTCCCCGGCGGGTTCCTCCAGCCCGCCATCCTCTGACTCACCCTGCCCACTGCCCATATTGAGCGGCTGGAGGTATTCGTCCAGCCCGTCCACCCTGTTCAGGTCTTCCAGTTCCCGCACTTCATTGCGTGACAGCCAGCCATTAATGACGGCTGTTTTGTAATACTCTGCCCGCTCTTTCAGGGTGCCGCGCAGCAGGCCTTGCAGGTTGAACTTCACATAGTAGGTATTGGATTTTGGGAAGAGTTTCCGGTTCAGCTCTTGTTCCCAGCGCACAATCCATGGGGTGACGCTGTACCGCAAAAAACCGATATACAGCTCGCTGATGTTGGAAAAGGTGGCGCGTTCCAAATCGTTGATTAAAGGCGACGGGATATTGAATATACGGCCAATGTCGGCAATCTGGAATTTACGGCTCTCTATAAATTGGGCATCGTCAGGTGGTATGCCCATTTGCTGGAATTCCATGCCCTCTTCCAGCACGGCAACGCTGGCGGCATTGTCCAGCCCGCTGTACAGGTCGCGCCACTGCTTTCTTAAACGCTCAACAGGTGTCGGGTCATTAGGTTTATCGGCTTTGCGCTTGAGCCTGCCGGGATGCCTCAGCACACCGGATAACAGGCTACCACTGCCGAACAGTTTCACGCCGAAGGTTTCCGCCGCCAGCCCCAGCCCTATGGCTTCCTTGTGCAGGGCAATGGGTGACATACCGACTAGCCCGTCAAAAGCCAAGCCCGGCACGTGGATCACATCCGCCGGGATGGCCTCCAATGCGCGTTCATTAATCTGGGTCTGATAGGTCAGCACATTATTGATGAGCTGTGGATAAGTGCGATCCGGCAGCAGGGGCAACAACGCCACAGCATCGCCTTTCTGATCCCGGACAATGAAGCTGTAACCATTGCCCCAGCCCACCACATGGGATTGAATCGAATTCCTCCAGCTAAAACTGGTCATCCACGGGTTCGGCGCATTGTGCAGCAGGTTATACAGCGGATGCCCGGTGGCCAGCTCAGAGCCGTCTTTGGTGTGCTTGCGAATGGTCAAGGGCAGCTGGGCCACGGTTTCCGACAGCAGCCGTATGCAGGCATAGACCGCCGACATCTGCATCGCCGTCCACTGGTTGATGTCCAACCCAGTGGCGCTGGGCGTCATGACATCAAACCCGTAGGCGACTGGCTCAGGCGTCGGAGTTGTGACCGCCCGTGATGGGAACAACCGGCTTAGCAGGCTCATCACTTTCACTTCGTGTGGTGTAATAACAACGCAGGGCGATGACACAAAGCAGCGCCCCGGCAACCATCAGCACAGCCGCCAGCCCAAAGGCCAGGTACAAGCCCGCCGCAAGCAAACCCGCCCCACACAGGGCGAGCAGGTCAAAGAACCAGTAAATCCTCTTCGTCATAGATGGACTCTGTCTGTTGGTGAACCAGTGCCCGGTTCATAGCCAGAAAGGAGGCGACCGGGCCGTCGATTTTGTTATCCGGATGATCTTTATTGGGAAAAATATTCTCATTGCGATCCACCCGCGCCGTGACATTTGAGAATGACCAGGCCAGCAGAGGGCTGTGCTCGTGGTGAAGTCGCCTATCAATAATCACGGCCTCGGTTTCCTTCATCGCTTCCGAGAAGTTTTTCACCGATTGCTGCACAGAGACGAGGGTCAGCCCGGCCTCTTGCAACTCGGTTGCTAACTGGGTCGCGCCCCACGGGTCGAAGGCGATCTCCTGCGGATCGTACTGCTCAGCCCAGTCCATGGTCGCCTGCCGTATAATCCGGTAATCAATGATTTGCCCCGGCGTTAGGGTCAGCCAGCCTTGTTCCGCCCAGTCCTGATACAGTTTCTGGATATGGTGGGACTTGCCCGTCTTGTGGGGATCAAGCACCGACTCAGGCAGGAAAAACCGCCCTTTCAGGTGGTAGCGGCGTTCCTCATCCGGAAACAGGGCAACCAGTGCTGTGATGTCCAGCTTGCTGGATAAATCCAGCCCGAAGTAGCAGGGCAAACTCTGCAGATGATGTTCGTCGCCTATGGTCGGGCAGCGGTGCCAGTGTTCCATATTAAAGAAGGCCGATTCCGCATTGCACCAGATGTCCAGCCGCTTGCGCTTAAACTCATTGGCGGCGCTGGGTGTTTGCTGGGCTTTCTGACAGAGGCGGCGCATGTCGTCTTCCTTGACCGACACCCCAAGGTTCGGGTTGGCCTGTATCCAGAGCTTTTCGTTTGTCCATTGCTCCGGGTCGTCCAGGGTGTAAATAATGCCGAAGCAGCTGTCGTCTTCAAACACGCCCTCCAGCACTTTGGTGAGGTAGTTCCTGACCTCGTAACAAATGCCGGTGCGGTCGTCGCCTGCTGTGGTGATGACCAGTAGAAGAGGCTGCCTGCGGGCGGCACATGACAGTTCCAGCACGTCATACACTCTGCGGGTCTTATGTGCGTGCAGCTCATCAATCAGGCAGGCCGAAGAATTGAGGCCCTCTAAGCTGTCGCTGGAACTGGCCACCGACTTAAACCGGCTGGAGCTGCTTTCATGGCAAACACTGTGGTTATACGCTTGCAGGGAATTGCGCAGTTTGGAGTTGCGCACCATGTCCCGCGCCGTGTCAAACACAATCCGCGCCTGATCCCGCGTGGTGGCGGCGCTGTAGATTTCGGCACCGGGTTCATCGTCCCAGCGCAGCATATAAAGGCCAATGGGCGCTATAAATGTGCTCTTCCCATTTTTACGGCTGACCTCGATGTAGGCATTTTTGAACCGGCGTGTCCCACTCTCAGACCAAATCCACCCAAACAGGTTAATCAGGATCAACACCTGCCAGGCTTCCAACTTGATCGGCTGCCCGGCCCATTCGCCCTTGATGTGGGGCACATGGTCGTAGAAGTCGAGCACGTCCTGCGCCTTGTCCACATCAAAGGCCAGCCCCCGTTCGTGGCCGTGTTCCATGTCCTCAAGAAAACGACGGCAGGCTTGTTTTGCCCACTTGCAGGCAGGGATGCTGCCCGCATCCACATCAATGGCGTACTGGTAGCCGGTTTGCCAGCTGGCCGCCATCAGGAAACACCCCGGATGATCCGGCCAAAGATTTCTGGTATCTGTGGCACCACGGCATTCCCTAACGACTTAATGCGGTCCACCCGGTCGGGTATCCCATCAGCCACTCGGTCCAGTCGGGGTTCAGCTTGCCAGTGGGCCGTGCAATATCCTTGACCTTCGCCGCCAGATAGTTGCGCCGGTACTGGTGAGCATGGCTCCGGCTGCCCACCGGTCCAACGTCCTTGTAGTCGCACAGCCGTGGTGTCGGCCAGAGTGCCACCGTCTCCGGGCAAACCTGCTCCCGCAGGTTCGCGGGCCGCCGCCTGCCCCTGCGAGAAGTCGCCGCCTGTTTCAGCAGTGCCTCCGGCGAGCGTTGCGGCAGGTGATCCATGCTGTTCGGTGTCGCCCACCATCCCGATCTGTTCCGCATCGAAGGAGATAGCTGATTCCCCACCGCTGTCGGTGTATGCAATAATCCAGACCCGCTCCCGTTTGTGCGGGGCACCGATGGCACAAGCCGGTATAACAAACGGTTGCACGGCGTAGCCTTCACCTTCCAGGTCAGCCAGCACTGTGTCGAGCCCCAGCTTGACGTGCCCAGCAACATTTTCACCAAGCACCCAAGCGGGCCGGCACTCTTTGACAAGCCTGAACATTTCTGGCCAGAGGTAACGGTTATCCTTCTTGCCTCTCTGCTTCCCGGCCACACTAAAAGGCTGGCAGGGGTATCCTCCGCAAACAAGGTCAGGTTTTGCTGGCAAGTCATCAGCAGTCAGCTTCCTTATATCTTTAAAAATAGGGATTGTGGGCCAGTGCCGCCTTAGCACCTGTCGGCAATAGGGGTTGATCTCACAAAAGGCTATAGTCTGTAAACCTGCCCGCTCCAGCCCAAGGCTAAACCCGCCTATCCCGCTGAACAGGTCAAGCACCTGAAGACTCATACACCCTCACGGGCCATGCGCCGCTTCTTCTGCCAGGCGTCGAAGTCGTCCTCGGGCTTGTCGGTCTCGGCGCGGATGCGGGAACGGCTGCTGGGGGTCATGCCGAACTCGCACAGCATTTGTTTCATCTGTTCGGAGAGTTTCAGGCTGGCCCTGAAATAGGGGGACAGCACCGGCACGGTGATCCGCTGGCCGTCCTTTGTCGTCTTGCCTGCATACCTTGGGTCGGCGATCACCATCCCTTTCTTCTGCACCATGTCACCCGCCTCCACCCAGCGGGCGTAAATCTCGCAGTAAAGCGCCAGGGCGTCCTGGTCCATCAGGGTCAGCACGCCACAGCTGGACAGGTCTTTGGTGATCTTGTGCCAGTGCTTGCGGGCACTGCCGGAGAGGGTCTTGGGTGCCGCTGGCCGTTTGGCTTTCTCAGGCCGTGGCTCGCTGCCCTTCATCCGGCACGGCTGCGCCGTCCCCCGGATCACCTTCAGGTTGGTGGGGAGGGGTTTTCTTCCTTTCATGGGTCATGGCCTCAAAGGTCTGGCCGGTCTCGGCGTGGATCGCCTTCCGGTCAGTGTACTGCTGCCAGCGCTGGACAATCACATCGCAAAACCGGGGGTCAATTTCTATAATGCGACAGTGGCGGCCTGACTTCTCGCAGGCAATGAGCGTGGAGCCGGAGCCGCCGAACGGGTCATAAATGGTGTCACCGGGCTGGCTGCTGTTGGTGATGCAGCGCAGGGACAGCTCCACCGGTTTCTGGGTGGGGTGGACATAATCTTTCGAATGGTCGCGGTGAATCTGGAACACGTCGGAGCAGTTGTCGGCGGTGCGGCCACCCTGCCAGAATTTATTCCCCCCCCCTTTGCCCTTCCATCCGAAAAAGACGATTTCATACTGGCTGTGGTAATTGTTCCGGCGCAGCAGGATATTCTCCTTCACCCAGATGATCATCCGGGGTGTCATCTGCAGGTTGAAGTCGAACAGGGAGTAATGCATCTGCACATTCAGGCTACCGCCACACACATACACGCGGGCATCCTTGTCCAGGGATTCATGTAGGGAGACCGAGAAGCCGACCGGGATCGTGGCCTGTGACAAGTCGCCAACAATCACATCATTCCTTTTTGATTTGTAGTTCAGGCCATAGGGCGGGTCTGTGAACATCACCTCTGCCCGGTCGCCAGCCATGAAGCCCCTGACCTCTTCCCGCTTTGTCGCATCCCCGCAGAACAGGAGGTGATGGCCCAGTTGCCAGACATCGCCCCGAACGGTCATTGGCTCACGGCTTTCATCCAGCTCTGGTGCCTGGTTCTCTGTCGCCATGGTGTCATCTTCCGAACCCGGGTCGTCCTCTTGTGCAAAGTCGGCCTCGGTGAAGCCGGTCAACTCAATGTCAAAATCCGCACTGTGGAGGTCGGACAGCTCCACCCGCAGCAGTTCGTCATCCCAGCCACCACCCAGTTCCTGCAGGCGGTTGTCGGCCAGCATGAAGGCGCGTTTCTGGTGTTCGTCCAGGTGGCTGACTTCAACAACCGGCACCTCGTCCAGCTCCAGCTGCTGCGCTGCCAGTACACGGCCATGCCCGGCAATGATGTGGTGGCTGTCGTCAACCAGCACCGGCACATTGAAACCGAACGCCGTGATAGAGGCGGCGATCTTGTCCACCTGTGCCTTGTCGTGTTGTTTCGGGTTGCCCGCGTAGGGAATCAGGGTTTCCGTCTTAACCTTTAAAATGTGCATAAAAAACAGATTCAACCAAATTTGCATGCATAAAAAATGTGC
>JAAHTG010000775.1_pt1 | contig 25691 bp, 12 predicted proteins | sample 6116081 | NCBI WGS metagenome assembly JAAHTG01 (sample SAMN13939989, study PRJNA603662) | sponge metagenome | isolation source: marine sponge | host: Mycale hentscheli | place: New Zealand | collected 2005 | reverse complement strand
TGACCACAATTACTACAGTCTTGTGAAGTAAATTTAGGGTCAACAACAATAAATAAAATACGATCTATCATGAGTAGCAATTTTAATCCTCTATTTAATTCTTCAAAGTGGGGATTTCATCCTATTGTAGTAGTTAAAAAAATATGAAAATAGCTACGGATAATTCCTCCATTAGCTTCATTCATCCAGACTTTCTTTTTTAATCCAATACCAAGCATTTAAACAACCAGTTATGAGACCGATAAATAACATCATCAGCGTCCAAGAATAAGAATCAATCAAGACCAAATCGAGCCACATTCCTAACGCAATGCCCATGAGTGTGGGAATCGTAACTGACCAACCAATCATGCCAAATAATCCTAATCCATACCAGATCATGCGATCGCCCTTTTTTCGTGCGGTTAATTTGCGGTCAGCTTTATCTTTCACCTCCGTCTGAAATTTTTGCTGTCGCTGTTGATGCTGTTTTTTCTTCGATTTATGAGGTAGTTTCACGGCTTTCTTCTCCTATTTCTAATATGCCCCTAGCCAAACCAGCTTCAAGGCGAGCCAAGGCAGTACGAGTGAATCTTTCCTGTTCATTTAACTGTCGAAATTCTTCTTCCACTCTTTGATGTAAAGTTTCTCAATCTGGATCTTTAACTGCTTGTTCGGTGGAAACAACTATCTCTTGTCCGCACTTAACCAAAATACCTTCATCAATGGCGATAAAAACTTCTTCTCCCTCTTGTGAGCGATAAGATAAAATGCCTGGTGCTAATGCTGTCACAAAATCAATATGCCCTGGTAACAGCCCAAAAGCTCCGTTTTTGCCCTCGGCATTCACTTGCTTCACTGTGGCAACTAAAAATACTTTGGTGGGAACTAAAACTTTCAGTTTCACTATAATTATTCCTGAACTGGTTCTTGAGCTTCTTCAATTGTACCGAGCATATACAATGATCGCTCTGAATATTTAGCAAATTCATCATGAAGAATGCGATCGCAGCCATCTAAAGCATCTTGTAAACGTACCAGCTTGCCCTTTTTACCTGTAAACTGTTCTGTACTGAAAAAAGGCTGGGTTAAAAATCTCTCTAAGCGACGAGCGCGGGCAACAATAACTCGATCTCTTTGAGATAATTCCTCTATGCCCAACATAGCAATAATATCTTTGAGATCTTCATAACTAGCAAGGGTATTTCTGATCTGTTGAGCTATTCGATAGTGTCTTTCTCCAACAACAGTTGGCGATAGTATTTTAGAACTAGATCGTAAAGGATCGATAGCAGGATATAATCCTTCACTAGAACGCTTACGAGACAAGACGATAGAAGCAGAAAGATGTCCGAAAGTACAGACAGCGGAGGGATCGGTAAAATCGTCGGCTGGAACATAAACCGCTTGTACAGAAGTAATTGAACCCGTTGCCGTATTGGTGATACGTTCTTCCAGCTCTGCGAGTTCCGTACCTAAGGTTGATTGATAACCCACTCGTGAGGGCAGTCTTCCCATCAAACCCGAAACTTCTTGACCTGCTTGAATGAAGCGAAAGATATTGTCTATTAATAACAATACATCTTGTTTGCGATCGTCTCGAAAATATTCTGCCATAGTCAAAGCGGCGTGTCCTACTCGAAAACGAGCACCTGGGGGTTCATCCATTTGACCAAAGAGCATGATTGTATTGTTTAAGACTCCCGTTGCTTGCATCTCACGATATAGTTCTTCTGCTTCACGATTGCGCTCCCCTACGCCGCAAAAAATGCTGACACCTTCATACTGACTAACTATGTTATTAATCATTTCTGTGATTAATACTGTCTTGCCAACACCAGCTCCACCAAACAGTCCAGCCTTACCACCCTTTTCTAAAGGAGCTAAAACATCGATCGCCTTAATGCCTGTTTCCAAGATTTCTGAGGTGGTAGCTCTTTGCTTTAGAGATAAAGAATTTTGATGAATTGAACGCCATTCCCCGCCTGTAATCTTCTCTTTGCCATCAATTGTCTGACCAAAAACATTAAAAACTCGACCAAGAGTTCGTTCACCTACAGGAACTTGTAAAGATTGTGTGGTGTTAGTCACTCTTGCTCCTCGTGCCAAACCAGCAATGGGAGTCAAAGCAATTCCTCTCACCGTATGGGAGTCAAGATGATTTGCAACTTCAATAACAATTTCTCTATCTTCCCCTGCTTGTAGCTGAGTGTATAATCTTGGCAAATTTTCATCAAAATGAATGTCGATAACGCTACTGCGAATGGCAATCACTATACCTTGAAGGTTTTCAGGACTGTTCTTTGACTTCTCCATAAAGTTATTCCAGTTAAAGTTACTTCTTACTCTCTGTTTCTGGAACAGAAAAATTTTATGCTGAATATTAAGTGGATTTAATTTATTTGTAGATTTTGAATTTGAGTATTTGTGCTATTTAAAATACCAAACTGACCATCAATTAAAAGATTATCACTATAATGATTTTCTAAAAGTAATTGATCTGCCAACAACACTTTAATATTTGAACCTTCAAAAATTAATTGGAAACTATAAAACTCATTAACTGAGATGGAAGCAAAATCCGTCTTGGTATAGCTAGTACCACTATCTACGGAATAACTACCCAAGATCAATTCATTAGTGTTTAGTGATAGTCTCATCTAAATTAACTACGGCTACACCATTGGAAGGTTGAGTTAAATTAGTAACCGTTAAACTGTCTCCATCAGCATCAGTATCATTTGCCAATACATTGATAGTTGCAACTTCTTGATTTGTAATGGTTGCACTATCATCTGTTCCCACTGGGGCATTATTACCTCCAGAATTTACATCTTTTGTCTCCCAACCACCTGTTGTGTCTTGACTACCATTGGTTGTACCCGGTTGAGGATCTCTTGAGCCTCCTTTTTGATCTTTCCAGAGGGAATCTTTTTGAGTTACTATGCCCAACTCTCCATCTGGTTCGTTACGAGTTGTGTCCGCTCCTTCACCTAAACCTAAATTAGATAAGAAATTCACAATAGAATTTTTCGCAAAACGGTTAACAGTGGGTGCACCAAAAGAACTAAAAGGAATAAAGAACGAATTAAATTCACCACTCCAATCAAATAGACGATCGCCTCCTGTATTAGCAATCATTACATCTAAACTACCACCACCAAAGACAAAGTCAAAGTCGGCATATTCTGGAGCGTCAGGAATATCATTAGCATCATTATTGGTTTCCAAATTATCGTCAGCGTTGATAACATCATCTCCTAAACCACCAAATAATCTGTCGTTTAGAGTTCCACCGACTAACCAGTCATTACCTAAATCACCGAAAATACGATCTTTACCATCATCAATTTTGATACCTCCAGCAGTAGTTGATTCAAAATTGAGTAGGAAGTTTGTAATTTTACGCCAAGGATCATTAGGATCAAAAGCAGCTAGTTTACGGCTGGAAGGATCGGGATTATAACCTAAAGGATCGCTATCAGTTTGACGTACATCATTATAGAATTGAGCTAAGGCTTCTGCACCTGAAACGGCATCATCTCCTGCCCCTGCGTGGATGAAGTCCCCTCCTAAACCACCGTAGATAATGTCACTGCCACCATCTTCATAAGCACTGAGGATGACTGATTTATGAATGTCATCTGTAAGATAAATATAAGCACCCGTCGTATTACTATAGTTAACGAATTGTTCAATATTGGGACTTGTTAAACCGTTGATCGTTTCGGCGAAACCATTGCGACTAGTGAAGATCTTGCCATCATCTCCAAGGATACCGTCAATACCTGTACCACCATAAATGCGATCGAAACCTGTACCACCGTAAGCATCATCATCTTGACCATTACCAAAGATAACGTCATTGCCCGTCATACCGTGAATAGTGTCATCTCCTGCTTCTCCTTGGATGGTATCATCTGCACCAATATCAGAAGCATTACCGCCAAGGGTGTAATCTAATAATTCGATCGCACGAGGAATAATCTTAATTGTAGGATCATAATTGTCATAGACGAAAGTGAGGAATTGACCATCATCTCCAATCAAACGATAGATATTGCCATTATCACCAAGAATAACATCTGCATCTTGGGCATGACCTTTATTTGATTGGTCTCCGACATTATTGCGACTAATATCAGTTCCTGCCCCACCGAAGATTGTATCTTCTCCATCAGGACGACGAGAAGCAGTATTATTGCCGTGGAACTGGGAGCTACCACCGACTATGTCGTCTTGACCTAAGTTACCGAAGATGAGATCGTTACCACCGTTTCCTTCAATGTAGTCATCGCCATCGTTTTCGCTATCTTCGACTGAAACTCCAGTTGTTGCAACATCAATTTCGATCGCACCATCACCTTGAATCTTATCATCACCCAACTGATCTAAAATAACGTCATCATCTGCACCACCTGCAATGTTGTCATTGCCTGAAGTGTTGGCAATAGGATTGTCATTATGATTAAATAGCTCAATTATTCGTTCTGAATTACCAGAAGGATTAGCTTGAGCATCGGCTGTGACTTGAGGATTGCCATTATTATCATAGATTACAGTACCAGATAATTTTCTAACTCGATTACTTATAGCATCACCCTTACGGAGAATACTTGCATTATCACCTGCGATCGCATCGTCTTCCGAACCACCATCGAGATTATCACCTACATCGTGACCATCGGCTACATTATGACCACCAATGATGTCGTCTGCACCTTCATTACCTCGGACTGTATCAACACCTTGACCAGCAATGATAATGTCATCTCCTTCGTTACCTTGAATGTCATCGTTGCCACCACCGTCAGAGTTTTGAGTATCAATGGAAGTAAAGGTAAATGGGTGATTAGCTTGATCTAAGGGTAATAAATTTGCATCAATATCACCTTCTAATTTACCATGATCACCAAAGACTAAATCATTACCTTCTCCTGCAATTACTGTATCGCCACCTGTACCAGCAAGGATAATGTCGTTACCTGCACCAGTAGAAATGGTATCTTTAGCACCGTCATTAGGATTCGTGGTACTAATTAAGTCAATATCACTAGGATCATTATCAGAACTTACATAATCAATAAAGCCGTTATCGCCAATAACAATGTCGTTATCAATATTGGCAGAAATAGCATTGTTAGTTGCGATCGCAGGAACAGTAACATTATTGGTGTTAATCGTGTCTTCTCCTACACCACCTAAGATGATATCGTTACCTGACTGAGTGTTAATAATGTCATTTCCACCATCATCAAATTCGCTAGAAGCGATCGAACCCAAGGCAATCGGTTGTCCTGTCAGTTGTTGTGGACTGTCGGCAGTAGCAGAGGTTATTTTACCACTATCACCAATTACAATATTGTCTCCTTCACGGGCATTAATGATGTCACCAAAGCGTCCACCGATAATGATGTCTTCTCCTTCTCCTGTATTAATTACATCAATTCCTCCTCCTGATGTTGTCGAGGTGCTAACAATTTCGTCTATATCAGCAGGATTACTGTCGTTGTCGTAAACTATCTCACCATCATCACCCAAGATAATATTGTCATCATCGGTTGTAGGATTAGTTAAATCACTAGCGGTAATTGTGTCTCCTCCAAATCCACCTAGAATAATATCTTTACCTGATTTGGTGGTAATATTATCACCGTCTCCGTCCCCGAATTCGCTTGTCTCAATCTTACCAATGGTAATGGGTTGACCTGATAATTGTTGTGGACTGTCGGCAGTAGCAGAGGTTATTTTACCACTATCACCAATTACAATATTGTCTCCTTCACGGGCATTAATAGTATCGCCGAAACGTCCACCGATAATGATGTCTTCTCCTTCTCCTGTATTGATAACATCAATTCCTCCTCCTGAAGTTGTCGAGGTACTAACAATTTCGTCTATATCAGTAGGATTGCTATCGTTGTCGTAAACTATCTCACCATCATCACCCAAGACGATATTTTCATCATCGGTTGTAGTATTATTCAAATCACTAGCGGTAATTGTGTCTCCTCCAAATCCACCGAAAATAATATCTACACCAACTCCAGTATTGATAGTTTCATCGCCACCTACAGCAAAGTTAGTGGTTTCAATTTGACCTAAAGTTAAAGGATGAGTACCAAAACGAGTTGTGTCTGAGGTTGCCGAAACAATGCGACCATGATCACCGATGATAATATTATTGCCATCACCTGCATTAATAGTTTCTGTCACACCGACATCATTAGTCCCACCAAAGATAATGTCATCTCCTCCTACTGTGGTAATACTATCGCTGTTACCGATAGTGACATCTGTCGCATTGATTTCATCGACAACCGAAGAAATTTCGTCAATGTCGGTTAAGTCATTGTCATTGCGGAGATAATTGATGAAGCCTTGATCTCCTAAAATAATGTTGTTACCGCCAATGTCAGTAATATTATCCTGACCGTTACCCGCTAAAATGCGATCGTCACCAAGTCCACCTTTAATAATATCGTTCGCACCATTACTAAACTCATTAGTAACTATTCTTTCGACGTTACCAGTGGTTAAAATTCTCGCCGTACCAGCAGCTTGTTCAATTACACCATGATCACCGAAGACAATATCGTCATTCGCACCACCATCAATAATATCTTGTCCTGCTGTACCTGTAGTGGCAACGGTTAAATCACGAGTTACAACATCGACATTAAAGCTAGAGTCACCGTAAATATTATCGTTTCCACTTAAGCCCATAATATTATCGTTTCGGGCACCACCACCAATATGGTCATCGGCTTGACTTCCTTTGATGTTATCGTTACCTTCGCCACCATCAATACTTACACTTTCTATCATGGCTGAAGCATCAATAGTATCGTTTCCTACATTGGTAAAGTTGTAAGCTAAGGTAGGTTGAATAGTTCCCACTGTGCCAGTATAGCGACTACCGTCTTCTGATGTATCTCCAAAGATAACTAAAGAAGCCTCAAAGACAACAGCACCACCTTTACGAACGCTAGTACCACCTCGATCGAGAGCGATGATAGTATCACCACCGATTATTGGAGTAACTACGACATTACCATCTTCATCCACATAATCTCCGAATTCATTGGTGAGATAAGAGTTGCCACCACCATGAACTGTAGTAATCGAACCATTTTCTGTACCGTTGATAGTGAAGTTGTCATTACCACTACCTAAAAGCACTTCGACAATTTCGAAGTTACCATAAGTAACTCCATTAGTTCCTAATCCTAAACCTGTTAGGCTATTATTTGTCAGAACACCCGTGTTGTCAGTAATATCGCCATCATCAAATACTGTAACGCGATCGAGGACATTATCTTCATCCACAAAGAAGTTAGCGGACAAATCATTAATTGCATATTCGCTATCGCTATCAGGTAAACCCCATTCTTCGGAAGGTTGAGAGACATTCAACAGACTTAAAGTTGTTTCTCCAGCAACATCTGCACCCACCGTGGTTATTTGCCAGAAGCGACGAAGACCATTACCTTGACTTATTTCTAGAGTCTTACCGACTAAATCACTCAACATTAATAGAGATAAATTAGCAATGACTGTCTGTAAATCTGCGGTTTCTACTGTCATCGTATCAATAGTTTCACCCTCGCCTGTACCAGTGAATCCAACCACATTACCATCGGAATCGAGTATGTTTGTTTCCCCTGGGAGTAAAATTGGTTCATTTAAACCACCAGTTGAACCATCACCTGAAAAACCATCGATAATTAACTCTCCTTTAATATTGTCTACAGTATGAGAACCTGCTTGAGGTTGAATAATGCCTGTATTATCATCAACAAAGTCAAAGTCAAAGTCAAATAAATCATCATCGGTGGGTATTCCTGCTTGTACAGCATCGGTATCTCCTCCTAAGCTGAAGTAGTCTCCACCTAGTCCACCAAACAGTTTGGTAACAACTCCTTCGGCGGTGGAGAGAACATAAAATTCGTCTTTTCCTTCTGCACCATCGATTTCAAGATTTTCGATCGTATCAAAGGTTGTGGTATGCCCTGCTCCAAAGATAGCGTCTTCGGTAATAATAAATTTATCAGCAAATTCTGTACCAATGAGGCGTAAGGTATCGTTACCTTCTCCACCACTAACATTAATGGGAGCGTTATTGACGTATTCAACGGTATCAACACCCTCTCCTGCGTCGATGTTACTAGTAACAGAATTTTCGGTAGCAAAAGAACGAATTACAAATAAATCATCTCCGTCTTCTCCTTTGAGGTCTAATACTGCTAAGTTACGGAAGACGGTAAAGGTATCGTTATCATCACCTCCTTCGATCGTCGTAACGTAACTCACACCGTTACTTAGGAAACCACGGGTAGTAGATGTGGTGGCGAAAATATCTTGAGTGGCAACTCCCGAATTAGCATCTCTTTGAGCTTTGAATATTTGACCTACTTGGAAGTTATCATTACCTAAACCACCTCTGACAATAGTTTCTGTCCAGTTATCGTCGATGGTGACAAAGTCATCTCCTCCTTGAGTTTCCACAATCAGTAATTCAAGGTTTTTGTTGTAATTAATTCTTTCGACATCAGTGTTGATATCGCCATCAGTTTCTCCATGAAGTACACCAACAAACGCTAAACCGCCATTATCAGGGTTGTTAGTATCGAAATCTTGCTCGCTAGCACGAAATAAGAATTGATCGGCAACTTGGGTTCCATAAATCGTCAGTTCATCGTCACCGACGTTACCTGTATCAAAGACGTTAATGCGATAGTTAGTAGTTGCACCAGTAATGTTAATAGTAAAAGTATCACCACCTTTTTCTCCGTCAAGGGTCAATTCGTCTCGGCTAACAACACCGATATTACCAGTATCTAGAGAAGGTAGTTGATTTACCAAAATAGTGTCACTACTATCACCTGTTTGAACTGTGGTGTCTCCTACTAACGACTGAATATTAATATCGATATCATCACTGTCAGCTTCACCTTTAACTGTTACTGTAGTAGCGTCAATATTACCATCTAAGTCAATACGAGTTCCTTGGCTATCAGCATCTGTGTAATCACCTGCGATCGCAATTTGATTAGTCGCACTGATAGTACTATTAAGTTCAAGTAAAATATCGTCTCCTGCTTGAATATTAACGTGATTACCATCAACAATCACATTACCGATTACGGTAATATCTTCTCCTGTAGCAGTAGAATCGATCGTCTGTAGAGTAACATCAGTAAGCCCTGTCACATCTTCTTCGACGCTAATTGAACCAGTGGTAGTCACCACGATATCACCGACAGAGTTTAAACCAACGGTTGCTAAGTCGATATTACCAATTACTAAATCATTTTGGTTATCTAACCAAATACCACCATTACCAGCATCCGCCTCTAAATTGTCCAGATTAGTTTCTAAACTGTTAGTACTTAAACCAATACCATTTCCTGCTTTCATCACTGCATTAGTGGCAATAATATCGTCACCTTGATTATTATCTGCATCAAGAATACTACCATTAGCAGAATCGATCGTCACTTTTGCTGTAGTTTGGAGTAAGCTAACTGTAATGTCTTGACTAGCGGACATATCAACCAAACCATCATTGGCATCGATAACAGAACCATCAGCCATAACAATCGCACCTGCACCAGAATTATCAGCATCAGCTTGTAGAGTAATGACACTCAAGTTAGAATCGCTATAAATTTCTCCTGTAGAACCGAAGAAAATATTACCATCAGTTTTAATAGTAACGTCGTCGTCTCCACTGACTTGAATCTTGGCGTTAATAATAATGTCTTGGCTAACATCGATGGCAAATGATTGATCAGAAATTATGTCTTCAGAAATTGTAATAGTATTACCAGCAGAAATATCAATTTCTCCTGTAGCTCGAATTCCGTCTAGACTCGTTATTCCCCCTATTTCTAACGTGCCTGTGTTATCTAACCAAATACCACCATTACTGATGTCAGCTTCCAAACGTTGTAAGTTAGTCTCGAAAGGATTATTAGACTCACCAACGCCAGTTCCTGCAAGTAATACTGCGTTAGTGGCAATTAAGTTCACAGCAGTATCATTACGACTGTCGAGAATACTTTGAAGAGCTTCAATTGTAACTGTTCCAGCGGATGCTGTAATCAAATCGATGTTGGCATCACCAATAATATTTAAATTAATATCTCCAGAGGTAGAAGTCGCACTGCCGACGTTCAAAGAGGCAATACTATTAATAAACACATCGTTTCCAGCAGTTACAAACAGATTTCCTTCCTTGATATTGACATCGACATCGTTGTCGAATTCACCAATGTCACCATCAGCGGACAAAGTAACATCACCTGTGGTTGGATTACCATCAATATCGGTAAACAAGTTGACAATCGTTGCCCCTGCATCATCATAACCGTCGGTAATATCTCCAGATGCGGCCACCCTGACTGATGTACCCGCAGTGACGGAACCTACAGCCATGTTTCCACTGAGGCTTTCGATATCGAGAATAGTGTTTGTGGTTGCTCTTTCTACAAAGATGTCTGCATTACTACCAATGTCTATTTGTTTTAAGCTCAAATTACCTACAGATTCAGCGACTAAACTACTAGCATCCCCTAAAGCTAGACGAAGTGGACTAGAACCGTCACTACCTTCAATTACTCCTTTGGAGTTGAGGGCAACATATCCACCGCCAGTAGAAGTGATAGCGGCATTAGTATCGTTATATGAGTCGGTAATTGAACCACCTGCTTGTAGGCGAATATCTCCAACTGCGGTCACATTATCTAATTCTAGATTACCAGTGGTTTTCGCTGCGATCGCACCTCCTGCATTTATCTCAACTGTCCCTGATGCCTCCAAGTCTACGTCTTGTTGTAACTGCACCACCACGCGATCGACTACACGATAATTGAGAACTAAATCTCCTTTAGTTAAATTTAAGTTTTGATTGCGATAATCACTTTCATATAAACCCGCATCTACATCTTGGACAAAGTTTTCTGAATCGATTAGGCTGTTGTCTACAACCCAGTCTAAACTATTAACGTAGTCAATGGTAGACACGTCTAAATCTTGATCTAAGGCTGTATAAACTGAACCATTAGCATAACTAAGCACACCTGTGCTTGTATCTAGACTTTCTGATTCTGCTAAAGGTTGCTCATCGGTATAGAATACTTCAATCCATTTATAACTACTATCATTTTTTAAGGAATCTTCGAATTTAGTACCACCACCAAACAAGTTAAAAGATTTTTTCTCAAATTTTCTCTGCTCGGTTTCGGTTTTTTCTTGTCCTTCTGTCCATACGTAAACGGCACCTGAAATGGGTTGATAATCAGGTACACTGCTAAAGTCATAAGTTGTAGGACCTGAAGTGCTACTGTAACTGATGGAAGAAATTTGGTCACCACTAGCGGGTATTAATGTACCTTGATATTCGGTTACATCTACTCCTGAAGAATCGGCAACATATTCAGTTTTTTCTAAAGTAGGAGTATTAATAATGGTAATTTTACCTTGACGATCGACTGTGGTGTCAATTCCTTTAAGAATTAAGTCCACGCTACTATTGTTGTCAATATCGATACTGGTATAACCGTTGGCTACTTTCAAACGACCATTACCAGTACTCAAAACTTCTCCTGCGAGGGTAATTTGACCTCCAGTAGGAGCCATTTTCTCTAAGACGATCGCATTACTGGTAGCATCATAATAACCTTCTAGAGGTATATCACTACCGAAAGAGACTCCTGACAAGTCTTCTAACTCTCTGGTTTTATTACCGGGGTTGAAGTTCGCATCTATTGTCATACTAATAGTATCTAAACCACTTTGAATTAAGCCATTGACATTGATATAACGACCTGTGATCGAAATTGATCCTTGAGACAAAATTTTCGATTCGTTCTTGTTAATGGCTTGTTTTAGGTTTAATCCTTGAACATTTGTGGCACTATTATAAACAATAGAATTATCGTTGTCTGCGATCGCAGCAGCTCTTAAAGTGTCTAAGTTGAGATATTGACGAGGATCTCTGTTAGTATGTACCCAACCTTCAGAATTTAAGTTAAAGTCTCGTTTGGCTGTAATAGTAATACTCTCGGCTAAAGTCGAACCAGAAACATTGATACTACCTTCTTGGTTGTTAATAACTAAGTTTCCTGCCTGATTAACTACATCTCCTGTGATATAAAGATCTTGGTCTAGACTGAAAATATTATCGACAATATCACTACTAAGACTACCAAAGTCATAATCAACTTGAGATAGGGCATCTTGAACAATGCTAATAGTTTTACCTGATACGGCATAATTGTTAGTCAGACTGTCATCAAAACTACTAGCATCATCGTTGGTAGAACTCCAGTTGACATCATTAGCAAAGTCAATATTGTCGAGGATTTCTTGCTCTCCATCTGTGCCGATATATTTATAAACCACATCTTCAAACAATACTTTAGTGGTATTTTCGACCAAAGTCGTGGTGTTGTTTCCTGCTACTGCACCATCGTTAACATAAACATTACCGGGGGCAAAGACAGTGTAGTTACCTTGATCATCAATTTTGACTCGTTTGTTATCTCTGACGATGACATCATTGACAATCATAGCAAAGGGAGTTTCGTTGACCACATCAATTTGAGCTCCCGCACGAGCAATGAGCTGAGTACCAACTAAACTAGAAAAGACACTACTATCTTGATTTGATTCAATAAAGACAGAACCTGGTGATGCGTAAATATTGGGTATGTCAATAAACAGTAAGTCTAATTCACTCTTAACAGAAACAACATTAGCATTAATCTTACGCCACTTAGTCGTATCGTTGTAGTTTTGAGTCGATAAGTCTACATTAGATTGACTAACAGCATCTGAATATCCGTATACTTTGCCATTGTAAAAAACTGTATCCCCTTGGTTGAGGGTGGTTACAGTTTCATCAGATTTATAATCATAATCAAGCAGTCCTAACTCGCCTAGAGTAGTATTAATTTCATCTAATTGTACTTCATAACGAGCGATCGCTTCAGAGTCACCAGCATGACTAATCATCCATTCGACAAGTTGATTGCGTTGACTTAGTAACAAGTTACCGACATTAGCATAAACTAAGTTAGGATCATCTAATTCCACAGGTTTAATCGCAAAGAACTTACCATCGAGATTAGAGGTGAGATTTTCTCCATCATCACTAGCATAACTTTGAACCTGTGTCCAGTCTGAAGAACTACTATAGCTAGTTGTTTGTAAGTTTACAGTCGCACTTGAGCCACTATATTCATACCAGTCACCCCCAGAAGTTCTGACTTTTGTACCTTGACTAACACTAGTCGAAGTTGCGTTATAGGTACTTAAATCAAAGTAACTGCTATTGCTAACTAGTTTATTCCAAACAGAAGTATCACCATAATTTTCTTGATCAAGGACGATCGTGTCAGAGCTACTACCTGTGTTGGGTTTGTACTCGTAGAAGGCGTTGTTTGTACCGCTACCATAAGAACCGTTAATCGCTTGAACGATAGTACCTGTGGAAACATTAAAGCCGATATCAGTAGCATTGACTTTGGCATATTCGTAGTCGATGTTATCAGGTAGTCCTAAACTTTCTTTCTCGGCAGTAGTTAACAATTGACCATCGGTAGTGCCATTAGGTAAATCACCCACAGCTTTGAGATAAACAGCCGATTTATGATTAATACCTGCTTCAATCTTCGTGGTTGCTCCTGTAATGTTAACTTTATTCGTATTATTTTCGTTTTCTGTTCCTTTTACTTCAATGGGAATAGGAATAACATTACCGACGATATTAAGAACAAGTCCACCAGCACGAGCTTTACTATTGCCACCTTGATCAGCAAGGAGAGTAACATCTTCTAAGGCTCGTACTTGAGTTCCACCACTAACGTTAATCGTGTTATTTTCGTTAATGGTGGCAATAGGTGTTCCTCCACCAGCGGCGATTGTACCTTGACTAGTAAATTCTGTGTTAACGGTATTATCAATTAAATTACCTACTCCTGAACTGTTACGTCCTGCATAAAGATAAATATCTTTTCCTTCGATCGTCGAATTGTTAACATCTATAGTATTATTGGCGATTGACAGTTCTAGTACCATCATCGGAGTTAGGTGCTGTCCAATTATCTTTCGTACTATCGCTGTCAACCCAAGCTTTAATATCACTGCTGATTGTGTTTTTAACTGCGGAAACACCGATCGCACCACCGATACTAATGGCAAGACTAACAGCATCTCCTTTTGCCCAAATGTAAGCGTTTTCATCGGCTATAACCTTAGCATCATCACCAGCAGTTAAGTCAACATTTCCTTCCACATAAGCATCAACATCGTTGTTAATGTCGTTATAAATACCAATGCCTCCACCTGTACCAGAGAACAAACCACCAGAAATACCGACAGCCACAGCACCTACTTGGTCGATTTTTGCTCCCACATCATTATCACTAGTTTCAATTTGTTCCCACGAAGCTATATCACTATAGGTTTGACTGGAAAGATCAACATTGGGATTAATGCTATCACCAATATAAGCATAAACAGAGCCATCAGCAATTTCTACACGATTGCCTGTGGATAAATGAGCAGGGGTATCATTCTCTTGATATTCGACGTTTTGAATTGCACCTGATAATAGTACCCAATCAGAATCGTTAACTGCAATAGAACCGCCTGAGATGGCAACTCCTCCTGCATAGGCATAAGCCTCTTTTACCACATCAGTAGATGAGGCTTGAACTTTGGTATCTCCAGAGGCAATGACTTCGGAGTTGTTGATATAAGCTTTGACTTTGTTTTTGTTGCCTGTGGTGTCCAAATAAGAATCATAACCAACGAAGTTTCGAGCTAAAGAAACCCCTAATGCCCCTGCACCTGAACCTGCACCACCGAAGCTACCCGCAAGAGTAACAGAACCACCAACAGCTCTCACAGAAGAGTCACTTTGAGCATCAACGATGATATCGTGTTCTACTAATTCCCAGATACTGGTATCGCTATAGTCGTAACCATTCAGATTGATCGTACTAACTAGTTCATTTGTGCGATCGACATCAGTCCCTTTATACTTATAAACCTTGCCACTAGACAATTGTACGCGATCGCCTTTGAGTAACTTGGTGGGATTATCATCAACAGAATGAGTGACATCTGCACTATCTACCGTACTACTTTCAATATAAGCTTGAACGTCATTGTTGATAATATTAATCGAAGAAGAACCTCCTCCAGACAAGCTAACTCCGACATTACCACTAACTGATCCAGAAATAGAAACAGCAACAGATTCCGCATCAATGGTGGCACTTTCCCATGCCTCAACTGTTAAGTTACCATTGGCTGCGGTAACATCACTGTTATCAATATATGCGTAAATTGTATTATTAGTTTTACTTGTAGCAGTTGAAGCCCCAATAGTACCACTAAGCCCAGCAGACGTACCTCCACCAATAGCTAAAGATGCACCCACTGCTACTGATTGGATATTAGAATTATCGTTGGCTTTAATATCAATCGCACCATTAGCATTTACTGTGGCGTTATCTATATAAGATTTGATAGTTTTATTGATAGTATTAACTCCCACCGCAATACTTAAGGCAGCAGCAAAACCTGTACCATCACCGCTAACACCAACTGCGGCAGCACCACCATAACCCAAGGCGTTAATCGCACTATTAGAAGTAGCATTCAAAATTAAATCACCTGAGGCGGTGATTACTTGTACCCCATCTATATAGGAATAAACTCCACCAAGTATTTTGTTTTCTGCGTTAGAAACACCGATAGAAGCTGCTATTCCTGTTGAACCGTAAGCTAGTGCCACGCTAAAGCCACCTGCTTCAGTGGTAATGGTGCTAATATCGCTCGCTTTAATATTTAGATCTCCTAATGTTGTGCTTTGTACCTTATAAGTACTGTCACTATTTTCGATCGCTGCTTTAACAGTATTATTAATGGTATTAAACGAACCTGTACCTGCCCCACTTAAGGACAAGCCCAAACCAGTACCACTAGCAGAAGCTGAAATTGCACCGCTAAGAGCAAAATTGTCAACGACAGAGACTGAAGTGGCTTCTAAATCAATATCATTATCTGCTGAGACATTAGAATCTTTAATTATGGAAGTAATATTATTTTCAATATCATTATCTGCCAGTGCAACTCCAACTGATACAGCAGGTGCATTACCACTACCTGTATCAAAAGCTATCGCTAAACTAACAGCACCAGAATCAGCTAAGACAGCAGAAGGATCATAAATAATAAGACTGTTACCTTCTTTGGCTACAAGATAAGTCTTATCTTTTCCTGCATCATTAACAACCCAACGCTCACCACTTACCGCAGTGTTTACTTCTATTTTGCTATCAGCAGATAAGTTTATGCCGTTGTTACTAAATTCGCTTTTCAAAGCAGAAGAGACTTTGCCACCTGCTACATTATTCAGACTATCTAGTTCACTGACAATACCGCTGACTCCAGAGGTAACATCAAATAATTTTTGTCCATCTCCACTATAAAGATTGATGTCTCCTCCAGCGGTAACACTATTACTGCTATTGCTGTTTTTTATTTCTGCGGTGATATTAGTTTTAGTCTTATTGGTTACTCCTGTACCAGCACCAGCAAGAGCAAGATTAAAGGAACTACCACCAGCTACAGCGGCAGCACCAGCAAGGGCAAGGGCATCAATATCAGCCGTAGAAGTGGCTTGAAGGATTAAGTCTGCTCCTGCATTCACCGTAGAATTATCAATAGTTGCCGAAATATTATGTCCGCTACCTTCTACTCCGATTTGGTTAACTGCTATACCCGCTCCCACTGCCGCGGAAACACTAGCTTGTCCTGACTGACTAGGTACAATAGCAATGGCAACTCCAACACCCCCTGCATCAGCTGTAATCTGACTGTCATCATTAGCGATTAAACTCACATCTCCTGAGGTAGTTGTGACATTACTTCCATTGTCGATCGTCGCAGCGATAGTATTAGAAATATCATTATAAGTAGCACCACCAGCCCCTGTTAAAGAAATAGTAGTACCTCCTGAACCCGTTGAACCCGATACGGCAGCTGAACCGCTCCAAGCTTCACTATCAATCGTGGATGTGGATTTAGCATTTAAAGCGACATTATTGGTGGCGGTGACATTAGAACTGTCTATCTCTGCTCGAATGGTATTTTTGATGTCGTTATAAGCAACGGAAGCACCCACAGAGACTGATGCCCCATCGGTTTTACCTAAGGCTAGAGCAAGGGAGATTCCTCCTGCTTCGGCGATAATTTTACTATTGTCTTGAGCGAAAACATTGACATTACTAGCATTAATTGTGCTACTACTATTAATATCAGAAGTTATATTCGTCTTAATTTCATTGTAAGTACCAGCACCTGCACCACTCAAAGCGATCGCAGTTCCTTGCCCACTAATCGCTCCACTAGCAGATAATGCTCCACTAAATGCCAAAGCATTATCGACTTTTATATCGCCACCATAAGTGGCAACATCTCCCGTAAAGTTAACTGTATCAACTCCATTCTGACCATCGATGGTGATATCAACTATATTGGCAATATTAGCATCAAAGACTATATTGGAAAGATTGATGATGTCATCATTAGCACCAGTATTAATTTCAATACCAGAAGTAATTCCACTTAAAGCGAATGTTTGTGCAGTGGTTAGCCCGTCATCATCAGTGATACTTAAGTTCGTTCCATCACTAGTAATGTTAACTGTTACTTGGGTATCGGCAGTATAAGTTAAAATACCTCCAGACAAAGAGGCACTTGATGTGGCTAGTACTCCTTCATAATTTAGCTGGTAAATATTTGTTTCGATACTTCCTGTTTGATATTCTAAATTCCAATCTACACCTAATTCGCTATTACCTGTTAAATTATCGGAAGTGGCTATGTCTGCATCTGTTTTTATGGCTAATATCTCTATAAATTCTTTTCCTGAATCATATTTGGCTAGATTACAGGCATAAACTAAAATATCTCCATTCACAGTTAAACTGTTTTGCCAAACATCCCAACCTGAATAATTTTCTAAACTTTCACTAGTGAGATTAGTTGAACCAAGTCTTAAGAAATTATTCTGGGCATCACCAAAAATATGTATCCCAGAAATGTTTTGTTGCTCACTTAATACTTGGGTAATTTGATCTAAACCATCAGTTTCCGAATTGAGGATGATAACTTCGACATCACTGTTGAATTCATCAATTAAACTTTGATAATTGTTAACTTTTGAATCGATAAATATTAATTCTCTTTCATTAATAACAAATTCTTGTGCTATATCTATTCCTGCTCCTGTAGCGATTTGCCCTGTTAATAAATCTGCTGTGGTTTCTTGGTTATTTTCTTGACTAATTTGACCATCTAAATTGCTCGAAAAAGATAATAAATCTTCTTGCTGATAAATCTCTACTTCGATGGGAAGCAAATCATTATTGTTTGGTTCAATCAAGCCTACAGGTATATTCTCTCCATTTTGAATATTAATTTCTGGGGAAAAGACTTCAGATTGATTAAGATTTATTAAGTCTGTTTCTTTTTGTAAATTGTTATTGTTGGAGTTATTAAGAATATCCATAGTAGAGTTATTAAATTATATTTAACTTGAAAGGTAGCCATGACCTTTTCAATTGGGTAATAGAGTCAGTTATACTCAAATAAAAACAAGTATCGAATCGTTAAAGTACAGGCAAAGGGTTATTGATGGAAAAATATTAAAACTATCTATTAGGTGACAAATATTCCGGCTGATAAAGGTCACTTTTTTTAAATATCCTCAACTTTGAACTTTTATATATCAATGATTATGGAACAAGAGAAACATCGATCGCTCTAAAATTCTTTTCAACGCTATGTTTTATGTTTATTATTAGTCATTCATTAATCAGCAATAAAATACCTGTAACAAAAACAATTGAAACAAAATACTATTCTGAATAATATTATAAATGATTCATTCTTTTTTAAATTTAGTTTGGTTATATATTCTCTGCTACAAATAACCTTAAATGGTTGCAAAAGCTAAATTATTCGATCGCTAATATAATTTATTTGCAAAGTATTGCCAAGATGTCAAAATACCTTAGTTCTTTTATTTAAAGATATTATAACAGTTATAATAATTGCTCAAAACTCGTTCTTACTCTCTTCTCGATTGAGTAGTTTTACGTAATTATACGTAGTTAGATTATTGCTTTTATGAAGATTTGATGAAAAATATAAATTGTAACTTTATTTTTAACTGTTAATACTTGATGTTGAGTTTTTTATATATTTTAAAAGTCATAAAAATTAAAAATAAAAATAGACAATAGTTGATTTAAATGAGTTATTTATTTTTTATTGCATTAATCAAAAACTGAATAAAATATTACCATTAAAAAATTTATACTCAAAAAAACTATTTTTTATAATTAATTAAACTTACGCGTAATAGATATTTATGACGCATTGTGTAAGATATTCATGGTCAAGAAAAACAGATTAAAAACCTAAATCTATTCTGTGTTATTTACACTAATATTTAAGGTTCAAAAGACGTTGCATTTTTTTTCAAAGAAGTTGAATAGATGATATCAGTTATGAATTGATTCTAAATTGATTATAAATCATTTATCGATGGGTATTTATCAAAATAATAGATCTTTTTAGATTAAAGTTTAAAAATCTAAATCTAGTTCTTCGTCCAAAGATTGAATCGAATATAAGTCTTCTAATTTTTGGTTCTTTTTTTTACGAGAAATACGACGATATTTTTTAGTTTCTAATTTTGGTTCAGTATATTTCTTTCCTGAAGAGTCAAATTTGGTTTTAACTGATGATTCTTGATCTGCTCTTTGAGCTGTTTTTTGGGCATGAGCAATTACTTCTTCTAAAAAACGCAGATAATATTGATAACGTTCCCATTCTTCTTGAATCGCACAATCAGGTTCATCTCGATGAAGACAGTTGTGGAATCGACAATGATTATTTTCTAATTGATCTTTTATTTCAGGAAAATAATTGATTAGTTGTTCGGGTGCAAAATCAAAATGAGGTTGATTGAAACCGGGGCTATCAGCAATAAATCCACCTTGGGGCAATTCATACAATTCTACATGACGGGTGGTATGTCGTCCTTTTTGTAATTTTCCTGAGACTGTATTAGTCCTAATTTCAATTTCAGGTATTAATAATGATGTCAGACTAGATTTACCAACTCCACTAGGTCCACTTAAGATGGTAATGCGATCGTCTAAAATAGATTTTAATTGTTCTATTCCTTCACCAGTATTAACGCTTATAAATAAAGGTTCGTATTTCCACTCATTTAATCTCTGTAACCATGCTTTTTTGGCTGAGTGACTAATTAAATCAACTTTATTTAACAGTAAAAGTGGTTTTAAATTACTATATTCAGCTTGAATTAAAAAGCGACTAAGTTGAACGGGGTCCAATGTTGGTTCTTCTAAAGCAAATACTAATAAAATTTGATCGGCATTGGCCATAGGAGGACGTTTCAATTCGGTTTTACGAGGTAAAACTTTTGCGATCGCACCTCGTTCTAATTCACTAGATTTAACCAAAACTCGATCGCCAACCAATACAGACTGTCCAATTTTTTTGAGACGAGTCGGACGAGTACATAAAAGAATTTTTTGAGAAAAATCTAAGCGAATTTGATAAAAATTTGCTTGAGAAGCAATGACAGTACCTACTTTTAAATCAGGAGAAATAGGAGAATCAATCATTTTACCCATCTTATTTCGCACGCACTGACAAGGCAAAAAAACCTTCTCGCTCTTGGGTACTTTCAATAGTGTAACCTTCAATTGTTAGACTATTGGGTACTTGCTCAATAGGTTCACCCCCATCCAACCAAATCTCTAATAGTTCACCAGCTGACATTCTTTCCAACTGCAATTTACTACGAATGAAATTAATGGGGCAGGGAGTACCCCGTAAATCAAGTAAGCTTTTTTCCATGTTTGCTATTTATGAAATATACTTTCTAAAAATCCTTCAAAACCTCTTTTTGCAGTATGCTCACCTTTAATTTGAGCCAATTTTTCCAACAAATCTTGTTCTTCACCGCTAATTTTAGTGGGTATTTCCACTTTAACAGTTAAGAGATGGTTGCCACGACTAACAGCATTACCTAACTTAGGAACACCTTTATCTTCCAAATTTAAAACTGTATTGGGTTGTAAACCTGCGGGAATGGTAACTTCAAAATCACCATCAATGGTAGGTACTTGTATTTTACAACCGAGAATAGCTTGTAAATAACTAATGGAAATTTCCGAAAGAATATTAATGCCATCTCGTTGGAATTTAGGATCTGAATCTACTGCTAAATAAACGTATAAATCACCAGCAGGGCCTCCACGAGTACCCGCCTCACCTTCACCACTAACTCTTAAACGAGTCCCTGTATCAACACCAGCGGGGATAGTAATTTTAAGCTTTTTGTTGACTTGTTTGCGACCTTGTCCACCACAAGATTCACATTTATCTTCAATAACCTGACCTTCTCCATTACAAGTAGGGCAAGCGGCAACCTGAGCAAAACTACCAAAAGGTGTTTGGGTTGCACGACGTACCTGACCTGCACCACCACAAGTACCACAATTTTTTGCACCTGTTCCTTTTTTCGCACCTGTTCCGCTACAAGTTACACAAGTTTCTTGATGAGGTATTTTGATTTCTTTTTCGCCACCAAAAACCCCTTCTCTAAATTTTAAGCGAATATCTAAACGAAGGTCATCTCCTCTGGTTGGGCCACGACGACGAGAACCACCACGATTGCCTCCGCCAGCAAAACCACCGCCAAAAAATGTCTCAAAAATATCGGCAAAACCACCTATATCATTAGGATCAAATCCCACTCCCCCTGCACCTGAACTTGCACCTGATGAGACTCCAGCCTCTCCAAAGCGATCGTAACGAGCTTTAGTATCAGGATCTGATAAAACTTCATAGGCTCTGCTAATTTCTTTGAAACGCTCCTCTGCACCAGCATCTTGGTTAACATCAGGATGATATTTTCTAGCCATTTGACGGTAGGCTGATTTTATTTCATTTTTAGTTGCCGAACGGGATACTCCCAGTAAATCATAGTAGTCGCCTGCCATATTATTCGATAATAATTTTTACTAGTCTGCTTCTTTACACTATCGCTAATAATTATTCTAATTAGAATAACATTATTTTACCTAAATAGGGAAAAACTATCCGAATAAAAGACATTCATTTTCAGAAAAATGAACTTTCAAGAATCCTTCGAAAGAGAAGTTGCAATTAACATCTTGAAGTATATCTTGAATTGGTAAGTAAAAAAACCTAAGTTAAGGTTTGCCCAACAATGGTAATTATGAGGTCATAAAATGCTGATGTTAGGCAACGAGAATCTTGAACTATTCTATATATTTGTTGGGTTTATAGCAATTGGGGTGTAAATGAGGTTTAGGTACAAATAGCTTAGATTAAAGCCTCCTAAATCTCCACCTATCTGCCTGTCGGCATCTGCTTTTCAAAAAGGGAAACTGGGATAAAACAATTGGTAATGATTCGGGCATACAGTAACAGGAGAATTCTTCTTGTGAGAATCATTATCGAAAGCAAATTACCAGAGCGTGAGGATTTTTGACTGGCATCGGTATACATTCGTTTCTAAAAAAAATTAAGAGATTAAAGCATTAAGAAAAGGTTTACAATTAATGGATTAGATTATAAAACAACTTAAACTATACATTTTAAGACGTTAGCTTTCAGAAATGACAAATTAACTTCAGTTTTTAATTTTAAAAGCGATCGCTAATCAAGAATAGTAAGTTTAAACTCATATTTTGTCTCAAAATCATTTAATAAAAAACTAGATTTTCCTGCCTAACTCAACTTTTAGATGAACAATAATCAACCTATTAATAAACCGTCTTTTGCTTTAACAACTCCTTTATATTATGTTAATGGCTTACCTCACATTGGTAGTGCCTATACCACCATGATAGCTGATGCGATCGCTCGCTGGTATCGATTATCTGGTCATCCAGTCATGTTTGTCACAGGAACAGATGAACATGGACAAAAAATTCAACGCACCGCAGAACAAAATGGCATTCCACCTCAAGAACATTGCGATACTATAGTCCATAGTTTTCAAGATTTATGGCAAAAATTAGACATACAATACGATAGCTTTACTCGTACCAGTGCCGACAAACATGAAATTATAGTTAAAGAATTTTTTCAACGAGTATCTGAACAAGGAGATATCTACTTATCTCAACAACAAGGATGGTACTGTGTGGGCTGTGAAGAATTCAAAGAAGAAAGAGAATTAGAAGAAGATAAACACTGTCCTATTCATACCAATCAAAAAGTAGAATGGCGTGATGAAGAAAATTACTTCTTCCGTCTATCTCGTTATCAACAACAATTAGAAGAATTATATGAATCAAATCCTGAATTTATTCAACCCCAAAGCCGACGTAATGAAGTAATGAACTTTGTTAAACAGGGTTTACAAGACTTCTCTATTTCTCGAATCAATGTATCTTGGGGTTTTCCCATTCCCGATGATCCCAAACATACAATTTATGTATGGTTTGATGCTCTTCTTGGTTATGTCACCGCTTTATTAGAAGAAGAAGATGAAGTGACCTTGGAAAATGCCATCAAAAAATGGTATCCTTTCAACTTACACTTAATCGGCAAAGACATCTTACGTTTCCATGCAGTTTATTGGCCTGCGATGCTCCTCTCAGCAGGATTAGCTTTACCCAAGCAAGTATTTGGTCATGGATTTTTAACCAAAGATGGACGTAAAATGGGCAAAAGTTTAGGGAATACCCTAGACCCTTTTGAATTAGTTGATAAATATGGTTCAGATGCTATCCGTTATTATTTCCTCAAAGAAGTAGATCTTGGAGAAGATGGGGACTTTAACGAAATCCGTTTTATTAATAAAGTTAATGCTGATTTAGCTAACGATTTAGGTAATTTACTTAATCGTTCAAGAGGAATGTTGAAAAAATATTGTACAAATATTTTTCCATCTATTAACGAAGTTAACATTGATGCGGATAATCCTGTCAAACAAATTGCCATGGTTTTACCTAAGCACATAAGAGAAGCTTATAGCAGTTATAATTTCAACTTTTTATTCACTAATATACTCACTCTTATCAGTAATTGTAATAAATATATTGATGATAGTAAACCTTGGGCTTTGTTTAAAAATGGGGATCAAAAAGAAGTGGAAATAATTCTTTATGTTGTGCTAGAATCTGTTAGATTTTCTGCTTTTGCTTTAGCACCAATTATTCCCAAAATTAGTAATAAAATCTATCACCAACTAGGTTATGAGTTTGATTTTAATAATAAAGAATTAGGCAGTAAAATTCCCATTTCTGAGGAGCATTGGCAATGGGGTCAGTTAAATATCAATCCAAATTTACCTGAAGCAGAACCTATTTTTGCTAAACTGCAATTAGATTATGATAATAATAATAAAAAACCATAAGTAGTTTTTACTACTACTAAACTCGCACACAGATTTCGTTATATTTCAAATAATTTAATTAAATCAAACTTTTTATAAAAATATTTTCACTCTTGAAATAATAAAAAATAAAATAATAAAAAATGAAATCTCAACTTATTTTTGCTAGACTGTAATTTAATAATAATAATAAGTAGTAATTTTAACGACTAACTAATTATAAAAATTTAACTTTTTTTAAATAATTCCAGTTGAATCGAACTTTTTATAAAATATTTTTCAATTTTAATAATAAAATAAGGATATAGAATATGTGGGATAATTTTGATAGTGATCCCGTCTTTCCCCCTGAGCAAGTATTGGAAAATAGGGGACGGGTAGCAATATTTATTGACGGCTCTAATTTGTTTTATGCGGCACTACAACTAGGTGTCGAGATTGACTATACCAAATTACTTTATCGTTTAACAGCAGGAGCTAAATTATTACGAGCTTTTTTTTACACTGGTGTTGATCGTACTAATGAAAAACAACAAGGTTTTCTCCTCTGGATGCGTCGTAATGGATATCGAGTGATTGCTAAAGATTTAGTACAATTACCCGATGGTTCTAAAAAAGCCAATCTAGATGTAGAAATAGCGGTGGATTTAATGGCTCTTGTTGCTCATTATGATACTGCTGTATTGGTAAGTGGAGATGGAGACTTAGCTTATGCTGTGGATGCGGTTAGTTATCGTGGAGCAAGGATTGAAGTAGTTAGTTTGAGATCTATGACTAGTGATAATCTTATTAATGTAGCCGATCGCTATATTGATTTGGAACAGATTAGAGAAGATATTCAAAAAACTCGGAAATCCAATCTTACTTATGATGCTTTTTCTCCTTATCACCTGATTGAAACCAGAGACAGTGAGGATAATTAATAATTAATAATTGAAACCATCAAGGTAATGAGTGATAATTCACCACTAAGTTTAGATGAACACCTGCAAGGTTTGTTGATTGGTACTGCTATGGGGGATTCGGTGGGTTTACCAGCAGAAGGCATTTGTCGCTCACGTAATCGAAAAATGTTTCAGCAAAGATGGGAACAGTCTTTGTGGGTTCGTTCTGGTACGATAAGTGACGACACAGAGCATACTATTTTTGTCTCACAATGTCTAATTTATCTGTGTTCCTTGAGAAGACCCACGGCTATGCCCATGGGATGAATCAC
>JAAHTG010000381.1_pt4 | contig 25771 bp, 46 predicted proteins | sample 6116081 | NCBI WGS metagenome assembly JAAHTG01 (sample SAMN13939989, study PRJNA603662) | sponge metagenome | isolation source: marine sponge | host: Mycale hentscheli | place: New Zealand | collected 2005 | reverse complement strand
AAAAGAAGTGCTTCAGAATTTGGAGTTTTAAAAGGTGATGAATCATTAACAGTTTCAAGTACCGCTGTGGGACTTGCTTCCATAGCGACTGGTGCTTTGAACGCAATGGTTACTAACGGTTCGGAAGCTATCCGAGTCAGATGGGGAACACCAACTGCTTCAGTTGGACATTACTTGAACCCTCATTCTGTTATTGATCTTTACAGCAGTATGGATGATGTCAAATTTATTCGTGTGGGTAGTTCTGATAGCACTATTCACGTAACTTATTTCGGGTAGGAGAATTTAATGCGTATTCAGCAAAGAGTTGAACAAGTACCTACGGGCGATATCACGGGTGTGACCGCCGGGGATGGGCTTAGTGGAGGTGGTTCCACCGGGGCGCTTACGTTAGCTCTTGATGTTCACGAATTGTCTGCGGTTACTGCCGTTTCAACTGATTACATAGCTATCTCGGACACTACTGATAACTCAACTAAGAAAGCACTCGTTTCAGACATAGTGGCTTTAGGTGACATAACATCGGTGACGGCTGGGACTGCACTTTCGGGTGGAGGAACCACCGGAGATCTTACGATAAATGTTGTGGTAGCTAACGATGATTTGCTACTCGCTTCACAAGTGTATGGCTGATAGCTTTTAAGACATCTACTAAGATGTTTTTATGAATATCCCTACGACTAAAAGCACAGTTCAACTGGACTTGTTGCACCCACGTTTCGTGACAAGGCTTGAAGCTTTTTTTCAAGATCCGCAAATTAAAGGCAAGGTAGCTGTTTCATCCGGTTGTAGAAGCTACGCCGATCAGAAGTATTATTATGATCGTTACAAATCTGGTCGTAGCACGATTCTTGCGGCTAATCCTGATAGGCGTTTCGGTGAGAAAGGTTTAGATGGTTTGGGTATATGGCGAGGATCATGGCATATGTCCCAATTAGATGGGTGGTGCTATGCGGTGGACTTGGCCCAAATGGATAAGTCGATTAGTAAACCGGAAATAAATCGTATAGCCATAATGTATGGTGTTCAACCAACAGTTGCTTCTGAGTGGTGGCATCACCAGCCTCGTAAGTCAACCGACTGGTTTGAAGCTCCTGCTTTGAAGGGTGAATCCACTGAAGCTCCTAATGCTCCTGAACCTAAGATTGATTGGGCGGCGATAGCGGCGGCGATCAAGAAGCAACGTCAACAGGTTAGGAAAACTCCGTTGACTAAAGGCTCCAAAGGTGCCGCTGTTAAAACAATTCAGACTTGCATGGGTAATCAGGGAATCAGGTGCGGTGTAGCTGACGGTATCTTTGGTCGTAAAACAGCTACAGCGGTTAAACAACTTCAAAAGAACCATCGTCTGCCTGTAAATGGTATTGTTGACATTAAGACTTTTGATGTTTCTTTCAAGGAAAGAGGAAGATAGATATGACTGATCATGCGTGGCTTAGTGTCACAAATAATTCAAATATAGCTGAGGTGCGTTCACTTCAGGAAATGCTGGTTGCTAAAGGTCATCGCGTTGGTATTGACGGGCGTTTTGGTATTGGTACTCAGCGTTGTGTTGTTGAGTTTCAGAATGAAAGCAACCTTACTCCTGATGGTAATGTTGGCCCTGTGACATGGGCGGCTTTAGAGGGTGGCGCTAAGAAAAAGAAAGCTGAACCTAAAGCTGAGGCTAAAGAACCTACAGCTAAGAAAGCTCCAGCTAAAAAACCAGCCGCTAAGAAACCTGCGGCTAAGAAAGGCTCCTGATGTTAGGAAACCTTAAATTAGACTGGGGACAAATTCGCGACGTGGCTGAGAGAGCCATATCCACTTACGCACAAACAGTAGCCGGTCTTTACTTGGCTGGTGGTTTAACAGAAATGTCGATTTCTGGAGTAAAAACTTTAGCTATTGGTGCGTTACCTGCGGCATTGTCGATCGTAAAGAGCTATGCTTGCAGTATTCTTCCGATTGGTGACGCTTCGGCTTCGCTCTTAAAGGCTAGTCCGAACAATGCGGAACTACCGGAAGACTAATTAAGCTATAAATTTTATCTAAAAAGTAGTGTCCTGTGTGACCTGATGGAGTCACAATGGACAGTAAAGAGCTTACAGAAGCGTTAACTAACATTCAGAATAAGCTGAATGAGATCATTCCTTGCCGTTGTGAGCCTAAAGCCGCTCCTGCTCAAAATAAAATTGAACAGGCAACATCTATAATCGACAAGATTAAAGACAATATTGCTTATATTGTTGGTTTGCCTGCAACATTGGGTGGAGCTTTTGGTTTTCTTTGGGACTCATCGGCTGAAGAAGCAGAGTTGACGCATAAAGTCACAATGCTTGAAGAAGCTGTTGCTGATCTCAAAGCTGAAAATGACTTACTAGGTGGAGGAACAAAAAATTTCTCTATTGACATGAGTTCAGCTCCCGGTGGGTCATTGACGGTAATAGTTGTAGCTGGTCTTATTGCTGTAGCTGTTGGATTTCTGGTGCTTTACCAGAAGCGTCGTCGTAACCGTTCTTGAAACGTTTAGCTTCAGCCGCTCTCATTGCGCTTTTAAGCGTTTCGTGTGCAGGAACAGATAAGACTACACCTGCGCCTACCACTGAAGTCACTACAACGCTCATAGCGCCTGTAGAGACTGTTCTTGAAGTTGAACCTCAAGAAGTTAAATCAGTTAAAGCTTCAATTAGTTATACGCCTGAAAATGATGGTTTTGCTTTTGAGAATTTTGGGGGTGGTCAAGCTCCGGCTGAATTAACTGTGAACATGACTAGAAGATTCTACGGTGACGATCAAGTTTGTTCTGATGTAACAGATAACGAATGCACCCCTTACCCTGTGATTCTTCAACTTATTTCGCAAGCTAACCGATCTATGCAAGGAGGACTATGTGAAGGGTTAACAGTTTTATCTTTACGTTTAGCTAATGACCTTAAAGCTCTTACAGGCTTTCAAGATGTTAAAGATGTAGCTTCCCTTATTAAAGAAGATCCGGCTCTTCTCTCGGAGATCGCTTACTGGTACGCAACCCAGTTTGCTATTGAGGTTCAAAAAGAAGCTGCACAATTTTTAGAGCTTTCACCTTTGGCTTTAGCAAGAATCCTTTATGAAGATTTTGCTAAAGCAGAAGCAGGTGAGTCTTCAGTTGGTTACACAGTAGGTATTTATTCTGAACAAGGTGGTCACGCTGTTACTCCTTACAAAGTTGAAACAGATGGAGACATTTGGCGTATTTATATTTATGATTCTAACTGGCCAACATCAGAACGGTGGATAGATGTAAACGAAACCGGCTGGAGTTACGCGTTAGCTGCAACTAATCCAACTGAACCAGCAGAAGCTTGGGGTGGTGGGACTGGCACTATGGAACTAACTCCAATGACAGTACGAAATGGCCCTTTCACTTGTGCTTTTTGTCCTTCTGATAAAGAAGAAAAATCTGGAACACTTTTAACTGTTGCTGGTTCTGGTAGTAAACAAATGGCTTTGCAAATTCAAACCCCTAATGGTGACCGTTTAGGTTATTACGATGGTGGTTTTGTAAACGAGATTGAAGGAGCTACTTACAGATATTTGATTTCAGGTACTAATACCGCTGATCCTGTAATGGTTTTTTTGCCCCCAGAAGTAAATGATTTCACCGCAGACGTAGATGTGATTGATGTCCCCGCTCCGGTTCGGGATTCTTCATCTGTCCAATCTTCCCCCTCGATCCCTCAAGAATCGGAGTTCAGTATCCCGCCGGAGCAGGAACCTATAATAGAAAATACCACACAACAATTTTCGTTGCTGATTTTAGACGAAGAGAAATCTGTTCAGATTGAAGCTGATGTAGTCGAAGAAGAAATTATTCCTGTAGAAGAAGCAGGTGAACTTGAACCTGTTGCTTCTTTAATACATTTTTCTGAAGAAGTTGTAGAGATAGCTGACATAGAAGAAGCTACTGTTGCGATAGCTGTTGATGCTTTAGAAGTAGAAATAGATGTAGAACAAGGTCAACAGGTGGCTGTTCAATTCGTTCCTGATCCGCCTCCTGTAGTAGAAGCAGCGCAATCTGCGCCAGTTCTTGAACCTCCAACAATGTTAGATATTTCTATAGCTGATAATCAAGGAGAAATACTTGCTGAGGTTGAAGTTGATTTAACTCCTTTTCGTATTGAAGATAGGCAAGAAGAAACAGACTTAGAAGAAGAACCTGAACAGGCTCCCGTAGTGCTTGCGATTTCGTTTGATGAGGAGATCGGTGAAGTAGAACAAGTAGAAGAGTCTATCGAAGCGTGGGTGGCTTCAGACGCAGAATATTTTCAAGCAATCGTAGAAGATCGCTTAGACGAAGTATTAGGTGATATTTATGTTGAGGAATTAGAAGAACGAGAAGACTGGGATCTTCCTGAAGAATTTTTTGAAGAAGAATTTGACTTATTAGACACGTTGTTAGCAGTCGAAGAAGAGTATTGGGAAGACGAACACTGGCAAGAAATCGAATACGACGACGAATGGTTTGAAGAAATAGAACTAGCAGAAGTTGAGTTGTTCGGTATTTATGAAGAAGAAGACTGGTGGGACGAAGAAGAATGGATAGAAGAAGATGAATGGTTTGAAGAAATTTGGATTGAAGAAGAATGGATCGAAGAAGAATGGCTTGATCCTGAACAATTATTTGAAAGATTTGAGGAAGAAGAAAATGAAGAATTATTGGAAGAAATTTTTGACGAATTTGAAGAGTTTGAATTTGAAGAGTTTGAATTTGAAGAAATTGAATTTGAAGAAACTTGGGGCGATGATTGGTTTGAAGAACAAAATCTCGTCGAAGAAGATTGGTGGTTGGAAGAACCCGAAGGGCTTTCAGAACCGTTTGAGGAAATAGAAGAAGAGTGGGAGTGGGAGGAAGACTGGAACGAACTTTCTCCCACAACTACTTGGATGAATGACTGGGACTATGACGAATTTGGTGAAATACCAGAAGAAATGATGGAATGGACAGACGACGAATTTGATTTATTTGAAACATTTTTAGATAACACCCCAGAAGAAGAAGAATTAGAAGTTTGGGAGCTTGACCCTTTTCTTAACACTGAAGAAGAATGGGATGAATGGGAAGACGAGTTTTGGTTTGAGGATTCTGAAATAGAAGATGACTGGATAGAAGATTGGGTAGAAGAAGAAATAGAGGAAGACGAATTTGGCGAGATTCCTTTTGAAGAAGAAACAGAAGAACTTCAAGAAACCCTTGACGAATTAATAGAAGAAGCAGATGAGTTTGGTGAAATCATAATTGAAGAAGAATGGGATAACCCTTATGCAGATTGCATAGGCACATCAGCTTGCGAAAACGCACCAAGCGGTTTCGATACTTGGGAATCATGGGAAGCTGCAAATAATCCTAACCATGTGCCTGACCCTAATTATGTGCCACCGCCACCACCAGTTTACATTCCTGTCTTTTGGGCATATAACGAAAATGTAATTACTGAAAGGTACAGTGATAGTTCACAGTCAACTGTTACTACTGTGTTAGCTAGAGGTGAAGATGGGCATTGGTATGAAACACATACCACTGAAACAACAATTACGACAACTACCTATACAACTAACGGCACAGAGCAATATAGTTGCCTAGATGGTGCTTGTGCTATTAACGGTACAACTTGGGGAGAAGAAACAAGCGCTCAGACTGTAGCGGTAACAACTGCTACAGAAGTTGCACCAGCTTCTTGCTCTCAAGGCGGTTGGACTGGCTTAGGCGATTGGTGCATAGTTGATTCAACCAGTCGAAACGATTACGACCACATTGCTTTTTCTGTGCCTACTGAAGCTGAAGAAAACGAAGCATGTGATTGCACTGACGGCGATGGTCTTATGGATATTCGTATAGACGCTGAAACAAATCTAACTCGCCAACAGTTTGGGCAGAACAATGAATGGGGTGATCCTTACATCTACCTGAATCACGACACAGACTCAGATGACGGTGACCACTCAGGAGACACATCAGAAATAACAGTTGGCAACCTGATCCAACAGAATGATGATAGTGGTGCAGATTGTGGAAACACTTGCAACAATCCACCTAACACAGCAACAGACGCAGACGAAACACCAAACGTCACACTCGCTAACGGCGACCCAGTAATTGAGAACGTCGCTGACCAATGGGACTCTCGAATAACAAGAGAGTTATCAGCAGGTGACTATGTTTTAAGAGCTTCTGTTTATAACAACGCAAATAGCGGATGGTATCGTTTAACAATAAGGGATGCTGATGTTACATATCCCTAAGGAGGATTAAAGTGGCTAAAGTTTGGATTGACCAAGATTTATGTACAGGTGACGGACTGTGTGAGGAGATAGCACCTGACGTGTTTTTTGGTTTTGATGATGGATTGTTTTACGTTAAAGAAGCTGGAACTCCTACACCTAAAGAACCGACTCACCGCATGGCGGAATCAGTTAATGTTCCCGATCATTTATTAGAAGCAGTTATTGAAGCGGCTGAAGAATGCCCCGGTGAATGTATTTTTGTTGAGCCTTAATCCATAGTTATAGCTGTTTGCCACAGAATGTTTTTATTCGGTGTGTCAATCCACATAGCTTGCTGAGGTTGTTCAAAAGCGAAATTACCTATCGAAGCGTACTCGTCGTATCCTTTAAGGCTGCCGTTTAATAAGAATCCTGATGATGGTGCCATGATTAGTTGATGAAAATGTCCTAACACCATGTAATCAAAATTAGTGTTCTGTCGTTTACGTGCCACCATTCTCATAAGTGGAGGCCAGATGCCACCGATACCGCCGCCACCTTTAGCTTGATCACCGTGTGTCAACAAATAGGTTGTGTCTTGCACATTGACTATCAAGTCAGCACCTTCAGCTACATCAAAAGTAACTTTAGGGTGATTAATAAATTGTCTCTCTAAAGTCTTTGAAAGCATCCAATCAAAGTTATCTCTAGCTCTTAACTTGTGTCTGCTCTTACGTGTGCGTCTTCCGTGATTTCCAACAACGCATGGAATATGAACATATTTAAAGTGTTCAGCTAAAAGATTTATACCGGCGGCTACTTGTTCAGTCCAAAAAATGACTGATCCTAACATTGTGTCTTCATTAGTTTCAGAGAGTTCTTCGTGTATGTCACCTGAGAATATGTCACCGCCTAAAAATAAAACAATTCCGTCATAATCGATACCTGTCACGTAATCATTAGTAAGTAATATTATTTTTTGAAAATATGTTTCTAATCTTTGAACGGCAATCTTTCGGTTGTATTCGTTGCGAAACTGTATTTCTTCTGGTTTAACTACTTCATCAAAATGTGTGTCAGAAAGAATAGTGCAAACAACACCAGTTCCTTTTTTGCCTTTTTTCTTCAACCATGTAGGAGGCTCATAGTCGTGAGAACCTAAGTAACCATGAATAGATGCAGTCTTTTGAGCGTCTTCTAGAGCTTCTTCTAATTCTTTTATTTGAGCCTGTTGAACTTTTTTTTCAGTTTGAAGCTTTGTTTTAGCTCTTGATAGATTAGCTAACTCTTGAATAACAGCGTTTTCATCAGCGAAAGACGCTAAATTCTTTTTAGTTTTCTGGTCGTCGCTCACGCGTAGTCACCGCATGTAGTTTGCCTTGAGTAGCGCCTTCATATCCCATGGATAAAAGCCACTCGCAAATAACAACCTTGCCGTATCTTCTTGAGCCTGCTGGTGCCGCAAAAGCATCCCAAACTTCGTTGAAAATATCATCAGGTAAGTCATCTATCCAAGCACCAATAGTGCTTGTTTTATCTTTAGCAAACTCTTCTAGAGTAATATGTGGATTGGACATAGCTTTCATCTTAGTCTTTTATCGCTTAAAATCGGGGTATTCCATTCAACTAATACAAACTTTGAAGAAATTTCAGTATGAACGGCATCGAGCGAAGCGATCATTAGCTAATGTGTTAGATAGTGAACCTTCGATTTATTTGGATCGAGGTATAGGAGGTGAACCTGTGAGTAACCACAAATTGTTTCATTACAGGGCAAATGTAGATCGTGTAGTTGATGGAGACACCATTGACGTTACTTTAGATTTAGGTTTTGATATTCAGATGAAAGCACGTATCCGGTTTCATGGAATAAACGCTCCTGAGTCTAGAACAAGAGATGCTGTAGAAAAAGAAGCTGGTCTTGCTTCTAAAAGATATGTCGAGGATTGGACAAATGCACAAGAAAACAGTGTGATCATTCAAACTTCTCTAGATGAAAAAGGAAAGTATGGGCGCATACTGGGCAGAATCTTGAGCGGTGAAGGCGATTGTCTTAATGATGAGATGGTCAGCTTAGGTCATGCCACGCCTTACGATGGTGGAAAACGTTGAGCGCAGAAGTCGTTACTGCGATCGGGGCTATAGCTACTGCGGCTGTTGGCGGTTCTTTCACAGTAATGGCTTTTAAAGTGCGGCGTAATAATGATGATGCCCATGAATCAAATAGGCGTGTTTTAGATTCTATTGATCGTAGAACTGAGCAGATGGACAACAAGTTGGATCGGCATGGGGAATGGATTGCAGCGCATGGAGCGTGGCATCGCGGTCGGGGTGATAATCCTAGCGATTAAGCGGTCATACTAGCTGTTCTTCTAGTTCTGCGATGCGTGCCTCAGCCTTCTCAAGTAGTTCTGCGAGTTGCACTTTCGAGGTTCGCAAATCAACAACAGTTCTTGTTGCTACAACGTGTTCCTTGGGTGAGAGACAGCGTAGGTGTTTAAGGTTGAAGCAGTCTCGGTTATGACACATATGGTCGATGTGGTGTCCTTCAGGTATTGGCCCAATGTGTGTTTCCCAGATTCGACGATGAACAAGCCGACTCCGAGCCACCTTAGAAGTAGCACCAGACGTGCCGTAACCTCTTCGGGACTTAGCGCCTAGCCAATGGTGGCAAGGTGTTCCGTCATACAACTCACCTATTCGGACAAATCCGTTAGCAGGATCAGCCCTGTACAGAAACCGTTCATCTCCAAAAATGTTCTTTGGCACGATCGGTGTGTCGTCTACGTCGCCCGACTTACGCCCTCTGTGGTTGTGACCTGTACACACTCCATATGCGTTTGCGAAGTTGGGACACAACTCGCCCTTCTTGGGTTCGTATCCAAGTATGACTTCACAAGTGTTTAGTCCTCGATGATAGTCAAGGGGTAAATCTACTCGCGGGTCGCCCCATTTCCTTGTACGTCGCCAGTGAAGTTCACACATCGACGGCCCCTTGCCGTTTACCTTGCCTTTGTTGTCTAGAGGACATTGTGTGCCATCAGGCAGAAAAAGTTCACAAGTTTTGATTTGCCATTGTCCACCGTGGACATCGCCGTAAAGTGTCTTGCGCCTAACGTGCTTCCGGCACAGCCGCCCATGTTTCCCTCTTGGGTTAGCCGAATCGTTAGTACAGAGCGTGCCGTCAGGGTCGATGATGCCACAGGTAGTTGGTAAGCCTTCGATTACTCCACGTTGTTTCTTTCGTGAACCCTGAGTGTCACCTTTGTTTTTATAGGCACGATTTAGGTGAAACTTGCAGTATGGATGTTGACCATTGAGTCGTTCAATCGGGTCACCACACAGGGTGCCTTCCTTGTCGATAATGACAGCACATGTGGTTGGCTTGGGCGGTCTGATAGTTGGATATTTCTTCACTCTTTCTCCTTTTCTTTTTTAATTAAAGTCTTACTACTGTTAACCCTTCACAATTCAGACCATCTACATAGTTGCTCATACAGCCGCCGCAAAGTTCACCTAATTGAAGTAAAGGTATTTCTTTGTTGCACTCTTCACAATTTTTGTATTCCATTCTTTCTCCTTTTCTTTTTTCTTTTTCGATCATTAAGGTCTTACTCCTTCTTTAGCTTCTGCTAAGTATTCGGTAAGAGTTTTTGTTGCTGTAAAATAAGCATCTCTTTCAACCCTTGGAACGTTCGCAAGTGTGAGTTCTTTCAACTCATTCACATCGACATATCCCAATTCAGGAAAACCTAAACCAAGATCACACAAACCAAAAGCAACACCGTTTTCATCTATTTCAGTAAGCAACCAATACGCTTGACCAAAAGCATCAAACAGTTTCACAACTGGTTTATCTGTTTTGTTAGTTAACAATTTTTCCTCTTGTGTTTTAGTTATCAATTTCATTTTTCACCTCCTTTTGACAATCTTTGTAGTGGGGACTGAAATCCCAAACCCTTTTAATGCCGTATTTGTTGTCGTAACCTTTATCGTAGGTATTTGCGAGGTAATACTTTCCAGTTTTTTTACTTTTCACATAAGCAACGATTTGTCTACATTCAGCGCATTCAAACAAAGTGTGAACCTTGCCTGTCGAAACTGACATAGCTTTTGAGGAAGTTGGCACCACGCCTTGAACTTTGCCGTAGCATTTGTCACAGGTTGTATTCCATTCACCGTCAAAGTTTTTAGTATTAGCACCATTTCCAGCTTCAACTACTTCTTCACAAAACTGACAAGTACCTTTATATTTATTTATGTAAGGAAAATAACTGATGTATCTTTTTTTCATGCCCATTTCACCTCCTCAAAATTTTCTGTGTCGCCAATCCTTTGATAAAACTCGCTACAATACTCACACCAAACAGCATGTCTGTTACACCTGATGGCATATTCGGCATCTTCTTTTCTTCGGAATGGTTGTAACCATCCGTGAACACGACAAAGCGCATACCATTTAACTCCATCGCTAGTGTCCAAGCTTTCTTCTTCAGCATTAAGAACCTCTAAATCTTTTTTCATTCTTTCTCCTTTTTCTTCAATCATCAAACTTCCGCCGCCCACGCTTCTCTGGCGGCTACCACTTGGGCAACCCTTTTTCTTTCCACTCTCCAAACCACGAAGTTCTCAGCGGCAACAACCGCTTTCTTCCAAGCCCAAACCAAAACAACCACACCACCAGCCGTTGCCACCGCCGCCGCAAACCAAGCAACTCCTTTGTAGACTCTCCGGTCGTACTCCCGCTGTCTCCTCACTCTTTCAGCCTCAAAAGCACCAACCACAACCGCTCCCTTCTGAACCCTCTTCTCTCTCATATAATAAGTATAACCCCAAAAGAGCGTTATATAGCAACTTGTAGCGTATCAATACATAAAAAAACCCCCTAAAAAACCGCATAAAATCAAGGTTTTTAGAGAGTTTTAAAAAAAGTTTAGATTTTTTTAGAAAATCAGGTCAAAGAATGAGAATTTTTAAGAATTTTTATCATTCCTTCAAGTTGGTGTTCAGCAATTTTATTTTGGATTTCAGCTTCGTGAAGCTCCGTGATTTTCCGAAGATCACAACAACAATCAAATTGACCTTCTTCGTTGTAGCAAATTTGTTTATGTTCCATAGTACAACCCTATAGGTTCATCTAACATAATGAAACTTGATTAACGAATATCCCAAGGATTTGATTGTGTCAATCCGGTAGCCCCAATAATAGGGACTTTACCTTTTGGTGATTCATACAAAGCTAAGAGAATAGCTTCCGCCCTATCAGGGGATGGCACCCCACGTTTACGCATAGCTTCTTTTTTCTCGATCGTGATTCGACCTGAAGAATCTGAACCATAACGAGGTACTGAAAGTTGAGCGGCAGTTTTTCTATCAATGTCAAGCTTCACTTCCTGCAATCCATTGGAATCAGGTTGTAAGAGCCTTCGGGTGTTCCACCACATCTCGGCTCGTTGATTAGCAAATTGTTGTGGTGATCCTGAACGCTCTGCGACATTAACTCGAACAATGTCTGCGCTGTGTCGGCGTTCTGTTTTCCATGTTTCTAAAATAGAAGCAACACCCCAACCAACTCCTACTGAATCAATCTTTACTCTTATAGGTTTGCGCCATTGTCCACTGTCAGCAAATTTTTCTGCTTGTTCGATCTGTCTTAGTATCTGACCTGCAACATCGACAGCGTTTAGGTTTGCCGCACCTCCTTGGGTGTAAACCAAACGCACTGAGAAACCTTCCGCTCTTGCAATCGCAACTTCGTCACCACCACCTGCGGCAACATCGACTCCCAATCGGATTTCGTCACTGAAAGATGGAGCTTCATTTTCTATGCTTCGCTCAACCCAATCAATAGGAATAACTCGGTTACCTGTGTCTCTTGGAAATTCGGCATGAACTCTTGCTTTGACATAAGCTGAGTCTTCACCAAATTCTCTGATCACATCATCAACCCATTCTTGGTTGATTAACTGTTGAGCAATTTCAGGTGGACATTCTTCGCCAGTGAAATTAGGTGTAGCTGAAGCTGGAATTTTTACAACATTGTAATTGCCAGCTTCGACTGCTCGTTCAAACCATGTATCAGAATCGTCGCTTGGTGGGTTCCCGATAGCTAACATTCGAGTGTGTCCACCTGTCATCAGGGACTCAAAACCTTTTCCGAGTGTAGGACTGATACCTCCGGCTTCGTCAACAATAATTAAAAGATGAGGAACGTGGATTCCCTGCACACTTGCTTCGTCATGGTCAGAAGGAGAAAACCCGAAAGCTATTAAATCGCGACCTTGTTTCCATTCGGTTGTTGTCATTTCTCCTAGGAGAGAACCAGCGGCGTGTACTTTACGGATGTGTGGCCAAAGGATTGTTCGTACTTGTCTGAAAGTTGGTGCTGTAGTAATAACTAGAGCAGACCCCGGTGGGTGAACTGCTCCCCACCATGCGGCGGCTCTTGCCGCTATGTGGGATTTACCCGGTGCGTGGCAAGCTGGAACTGCTGTTCTTTTGTTGTCTACCAAAGAGCGAAGTATTTCTCTTTGTTTCGACCAAAGAAATTCTCCTAAAGCTATTTCTACGAACCCTTCAGGGTAATCCTCGAATACAGCCCATTTCGTTCCGCGTTCAGCTTCGAGCGCTTCCCATGCGAGCTTGCCTTCAGCGTTCAGGATTTTTAGGCGTTCCTGCGGTGGTAGGTCGAAAAGTAAATCTAAGGACATATATAAAAAGTAACAGTCTTTAATTACATAAGGGTAATTATCTAATCATTTCGGAAAAATTATTTTAAACAAAATGCAACACTTTAGGCTAGAAGCTGTTACACTCAGTTATATGGAGACATACCAAAAGGAGAAAGATCAATAATGGAAACACATTACAGCCCAGTTAGAAAACAAAATTACGTGGTCAACGTAATGAGCGACACATCGCCTGATGAAGAGTACACGCCAATAAGCGAAATTGCAGTAGGTGATTTTGCCACAGTGTATGGCAGGGGAAAGTTCAGAACAGGCGTGGTAGTTAAGGTAGGTAAGAAAAACATCACAGTTAGTTATACAACGCCTTCAGCAGTTCAAGATGCTGAAAAGTTGATAGCTAGATCGGGAAGTTCAACTTATCTTTACGGCAGAACTGTTAACAATGTGCAATATCAAGAAGGTGATCCAGTAGAGCCATCAATAACTAATAAAGTTACAAATCAGTTTTGGAAGGTGGAAGTATAAATTTCCAATTTGATTACGACGCTATAAAATGTTACACTTAATATATACATAGAAAAGGAGAAAGAAATGAATACAACATTTGTAAAGACCGGAGTGGAGGTGGGAGACATCTTCGTTTCGAGTTGGGGTTACGATCAAACCAACATCAGCTATTACCAAGTGGTTGGAATAACTGCTTCTGGTAAAAGCGTGAAGGTTACACAGATCGCTCAGAAGATAACAGAACACGGAACTCAAGGGACTGATGTGGTGTTTCCAGTTTGCAATGCTTTCGTTGATGAGACTGTGCAAACCTTGAAACTGCACGATGTTCAGTGGAGAGAGAATGAAAAACCTTACTACGCGATAAAGCTGTCAAGCTTTGAACATGCTTATCTTTATGAAGGTGGCGGTAACACTCAAACATCATGGGGATGGGGTCACTGATGGAACTATTTGATGAAGCTGGTCACATGCAACAAATAGAAGCAGGTTTTAATTCTTACATGCAAGAGATCAGAGAGAGAAGAAAAGTCAAAGACGACTTGATTCGTGAAGAGATCAAGTGGGTAAGAAAAATGGCGGGTTTCACGCTCGAAGAATTTGAAGAGCTTGAAAAATTAAGAAGGGAAGAGTTCACCAAATTGTCGATCGACAGTTTGCTGATCGCTAACCGTTCCGGTGCAACTATCAAAGAAGTTGCTGACATACAAAAAAGGAGAAAAAATGAATACTAAAAAAGAAAAGATTTTAGACAGAGTTAGAAAACTTATAGCTCAGGCTGAAAATACAGATTTTGAACATGAGGCTGAAAGTTTTTTAGCTCACGCTGAACGCCTGATGACAAAGTTTGACATTGAGGAAGCGTTGCTTACTCAAGCTGGTAAACAACTTAGCGATGTCATTAGTAAACGACAGTTTTATGTTGACGCTGGAAGTTACCAAGCTCCGCAAATGCGGTTGATAGCTGGTGTAGCTCGCGCTCACGATTTGAATGACATGGTGCAATTAGCACCAGTGCTTATAGAAGGTAAGAAGAAAATTCCTGTAGAGGTTTGGGGTTATGAAACTGATCTTGAATACATAGACATGCTTATCACATCTTTATTTTTGCAAGCGGCTGAAGCAATTCACAAACCTGATGTTGTTGAAGAAATGAATGCTGAATGTTATTATCCTGCTCATAAAATTGCTTGGAAGAATGCGTTCATGCTTGGGTTTGCTGGCAGGGTGTCGATGCGATTGAGTGAAGCCGCTGACGAAGCGAAGCAGGAAGTTGTTGAAGAGCAAGAAGTAACATCTCAATCGGTGGAACTTGCTCTGATGGATAAATCTAAGCTGGTAACAGAAGCTTTCAAATCTCGATATGGAAGGTTGACTAGGGGTGGAACATCTTCTGCCGGTTCAGGAGGTGGTTCCGGTAGGAGTCACGGAAGCAAGGCTGGAGACAGGGCAAGACTTGGCGGTAAAGCTGTTGCAGGTAAGCAAGGGGCGCTGACAGCATGAACATAAAATACAACGAAGATGTTGATGCGCCTGATGTCTACGATGCAGAAAGCAAAGTTGAGGTTCCTGAGCATTACCAGTTTTCAAGTTTTGACGAGTGCAAAGACTTCACGGAAGCTGTTACCACATCGCAATACTGGTTTGAGCGTGGCGGGGAAGCGGCGATGATTGAACCGATTCTTCTTTACAGGCAAAGATGCAATGCTACGAGTGCGGCTGGTTATGAAGCTCGCGGTTTGTCGGTGAGATTGAATGAACGACATTACAACGTTTTGATTATTTGCCATGAATTAGCTCACATAATGGCAAAGTTTAAACATTCAGTGTCACAGGGTCACGGTAAATTGTTTAGGACTGAGTACTTATCTTTAGTCAGATACGTTTCATCCAGTTTAGCTTCAGAGTTAGCTGAAAAGTTTAACGAAGCTGACTTGGACTGGGAGGTAGACACTAAAGCGTGGGATGCGTCCAAGTTTGTTTACGATTTTAATAAACGTATAAACGGTGCTATAGCGCTTTAATTAGTTATACTCATTACAACACAATTTAACAAAGGAGACATGATGAGTAAAACTCACATACTTAAAGATCGATTAGAAGAAGCAATCATAAAAGAAAAACAATTTACACATTCAGGTGAGTCAGATATAGACAAATCTATTCAGCGAATCATAATTGAAATTGAATATCTTCGTGATCTTCTTCCAACAGGCGTAGCTTCGACACCTCATTACCAGTCTGAGCCAATGAAGATAGCTAGTGCTATAAACGATGAGACAGCTAAAGAAATGTCTATTGAAAAACTTTGTCTCTGGGTAGAGGCTTTTGAAGAAATCAAAAGAGAGATTTCACCATTAGTAACAACAATAAATTCTAGTCTTGCTGATTTGATGGAAAACAACACTCCGATTATGGATCTACCTTCAGCACCAGTTTTGAAATGGGGAGCGGTTAGAAAGTCTTGGGATAATGAGTCATTGCTTTCTGAGGTTCGCAAGAGGATAGTTAAAGAAGCTGAAGAAGCTGGATTGAATGAAGTTCAGTTAGTTATTATCAACACGGCTATTACCCAACTCAATCACGTTTACCGTCTAGCTGGGACAAATGCCAGAATCAAAGCGTTAAAAGAAATGGACATAGACCCTGATGAGTTTTGTGAATCTTTGCCGCCAGTTCCTAAAATTCAATTTTTGAACAAATGAGTTATCCATACGTCACCCTTGAAGCTCATTGCGACATGTGCAATAAGACAGAGGGGATTACTGTAACTCTTACTGAGTTAAATTTGTGGTTAAACAGTCTGACACCCATGCAAGATATTTGGACACACATACCGCCTGTTGCTAGAGACATTATTCTTGGCTGGAGATCGACCGACAAAAAGCGAGTGACAGGTGGTAAGAACGCTTATATGTGTATGCAATGTGTCGGAGAAGCTGAAGAGTCTGACGAAGAAATGAATTATTTTGGTTTTCAAGATAACGAAGGAGAAAAATAATGTTACAACCCTCATTCTGGGTAGCTGAAGATGAAATTAGTGCAATAAGTCCTGAGGTAACTGGTGGAAAGGTTGGTAAAAACCATCCTGAGACTTCCAAGAAAGCCGCTATGCGTGTGAGATCTGGAAGTCAGCGGTACAACATCCTTGAAGCTTTATATAGCTATGGTAATAAAACTGGGTGGGAGCTTTCAGAATACTATGTTCGTAAGGAATCTGGCAGTAGAATTTCGCCCAATCAAATTGCTACTCGTCTAGGAGAGCTTCGGGAGTTGGGATTAGTGGTGCGATCTCGCGTTTTTTCTGACGGAGAATGGCTAGAGCGTGTCACAACAGATGGTAATACTGCTATAGTGCATGAGATAACGTTATTAGGGATAGAAACCCTTCTAGCTGAAAGAACTAGATCTAACAATGAAAAGGAGAAAAAATGAACTCAGAACATGAAACAGAATATCCGTATTCGATAGAAGTGCTTTTGCACCGTGTCATGGCGGACATCGGGGCGGTAGAAAAAACTGGATACAATAAATCGCAAAATTTTTACCATCGAACTATCGATGACACGATGAATGCAGCACACAAGGCTTTAATAGCTCATGGTGTTGTAGTTTTACCAAATGTCATTGATAAGACCAGCGAGCGTGTAGCAACCAAGGGCGGGGGTAGCGCACAACGAGTGGAGCTAACCGTTGCTTATACGTTCGTTGGACAAACTGGGGACTCTCTTACTGCTACTGTTGCAGCAGAAAGCATCGACTACGGGGACAAAGCAACCAGTAAAGCTATGAGTATGGCTCTTAAAGTTGCGTTGCTACAATCTTTGATGATCCCAACTGACGAGATTGATCCTGATTCTGAAACTTACGAATTGGATGACCCTAAAGTAAGTGAAGAAGAATTAAAACAAATGAATAATTGGTTTGATCATATTGAAGACAAAGAACTACGCAAAAATGCAAAAAAACAATTCATGGACAAGTTCAACTGTCCGCCTATAGAATTGAAAGCTAACCGCATGTCTGACTTTTACGATTGGGCTGGTGCGTACATGGCAGAACTAAGCGTGGAGGATGAGCGTGACTGAAGAGAGACTGTGGAGTGATACTGGTTATTTTACGATAATCCCTGAATGGGTTTTAGATGCAAAAATAAGTGATGGGGCTGTTCGGCTCTATGGCATCTTAGGTCGTTATAGCGATTCGGAAGATAAATGTTTTCCTTCCAGAGCTACTCTTGCAAGCCGGATGCAAGCTACAACTAAAAGTGTTGATCGTAGAATTGCAGAGTTGGTGTCGATCGGAGCGCTCAGTGTTGAACATCGTCTAGCTGATAGTCCATCAGGAAATAAATTTCATCGGTCTAACATTTATCATTTAAAACGAATAAATCCACAAGGGGTAGGGACACAGTTGTCTCTAGGTGGGGACAGCATTGTTCCTAGGGTGGCGACACCAGTGTCTAAAGGTAGGGACACCACTGTCGCTCATAACCAGAGCCAAGAACGTGAGCCAATAGAACCAGATTTACTTTCAGAAAAAGAGGATGCTTATATTCTTTGTAAAGTTCTTGCTGACGCAATTTCAGAGGATGGAACTATTCAGCCTAAGATTACAAAAAGATGGATAACAGAAATGGACAGACTGTTAAGAATTGATCAACAGCCAGTTGATGTAGTTCAAGACATGATTCAATGGTCAGCGGCAGATGATTTTTGGTGTACCAACATTTTGTCTCCGCAAAAACTGAGAAAACATTTTCCGCGTTTAGTTAAACAAAAACAGAGAGAAAAAGGAAGTTCAAGAACCAGTAGGTTGTTATCCGTATTGGATGATTAAAGGAGAAAAGTGAATAAAGGAGAAATAAAAGAAGTTTTAGGAATGTTGCTTGGGGCTTTCCCTAGAAATGGTCTTGATGATGACGGCATCAGAATGTGGTCTGAAGCTTTAACAGAGTTTAAATTTGATGAAGCTAAAACTACTGCTAGTCGGTTTGTTCAGGACGAGGAGTTTATGCCATCAATCGCAAAGTTTAGAGCTACTCATCGAAACCTAGTAAGAGTTTCTAAAAATCAGGATTCGGCTGAATGCCGGAATGAAGATTGTTGGTCTGGTTGGGTGGAAGACAACAGGGAAGAAACAAGAGTAGATCCAGACACAGAAGAAGTAACTACTTATATACACAAGGCTGTTCGCCCATGTCCTGAATGCCGCAAAGAGCTATTTAATAGATGGTTAGATGGAAGCATTCATAAGCCCACACCAGTATGACTACAAAACTATTTTCGGCTCTTACTGCGTTTTTAGCTTTATTCAACACTTGCACTGGAGATATAGCTAACGAACCAGTCATACCTCAGAGCGCACCTGTCACTACGACGGTAGTCGAAAGAGTGCCTATACCTTTATCCCACCAGAAGGGGCTTCAAACGCCTGTAGAACGTGCTGCGAGAGAATCTGTACCACCTGACTTGAATGGTTACGGTAGATGGCTAGAAGCTCAAGGAAAACTTAAAGAATGTCCTACAAATAAGCCTTGCGAAATTGATCCTGAGCTTTACATAAAGCAAATGCCCACCTTGGAAGAACTGGTTAATTGGTTTTTCCCTAAGTGGAGCGATAGGCAAGCTTTTCTATTGATCGCCTTTTGCGAATCGAGTGCTAAACCAACAGATAAATATTCTACGGCTGTTAATAAATCTAGTGGAGCTTCAGGATTTTTTCAGCACTTACCCCGATTCTGGGAAACGCGCACAAAAAAGAGTGAAGTGTTTGATGGGTTTCATATTCTTGATCCTGTCGCAAACGTAGGCATGGCAGCTTGGCTTTACTTCAACATGGATTCCAACACTCGCTGGGGCGGGAAAAGCCACTGGTATCCTTCCCGACGTTGCTGGGGTGGAGAATGAGTCCAGTATGGGGGGCAGTCCCAACTTTTTGTCGATGCGGATGTAGCGAAGAATGCACTTGTAGCAAAGAAGACGGTTGCGATTGTGATTGTCTGACATGCAGTAAGGAGCAGTATTTTCGTGAATAAGCAAATGAAATGTGAAACTGAATGTCTTAATCAGTCGCCTTTGTGCAGGTGGTGTACTCCTACAGGCTGGCGCTTCCCTGTCCGAAAATGTGATCACGACTGGCAAGACGCTATTTCGATTACAGAAGAAAAAGAAATTCTTAAAGAATTAAAAAGTAAAAAACATAAAAGCAAACAATCTTTGCGCTACGACTTTTGGCTTAGATGCACAAGATGTAAAAGTTTTAAGGCGGTGATATGAAACATTATATTCACCTATGGTCAGTGGTAGCTATAGGGTTGCTAATTTCAGGAATCATGTGGCTTGCTTGTGAACCACATACAGCTAACGCTCACCATGACAGGATATACACGCCCTGTGACACAACATCAGGGCATACACACATGTCTTTTGATGAAGTGTCTGCCCGTATTTCAATCATGGAACAAGAAGGCGTTATACCCGCAGGCATGATATCTAGATATGTAGAAGCACGTGATGGAGGTAAAGGTAACGAAGATCCTCGTTTTGTTTGGGCTAGGCATTTAAAGGAAGGACAGATTCTTTCTTTAGGTAACTGGGCGAGCGGACATCACCCTGAGCTTGAAAAACTTATGTTTGATTCAGGGCTAGTAGCTGAATGGCAGTTAGACGCAAGCAAAAAGGTAAGAAGATTTGATGATCCTTACTGGTTGCAAGCTAATCCTTTGTCACCATCGTTTACAGTGTGGGCGACGTTGTGTATGGCTAACCTCGGTTACTCAATACCTGTATATGAAATAGCAGATGATGGTGAATGGGTTTCTAATATTCCAGAAGTTCAACAAAAAGTTATTTCTACTACGACTACCACTGTTGTCGCACCTGTAATGTCACCTGCATCTGCATCTGCACCTGCACCTGCACCTGCACCTGTACCTGTGCAAACTTCTTCGAGTTGGACTGAAAGATGGTTTGAAGCAGAGTGGAATGATTTCCCTTTTGAAGAAACAATTAAACTTTTAGAAGAACGATATCCACCTAATACAAGCGGTAAACATCATTTCAAGTTGTCTGTTGCAGTAGAGTTTCTAAGACAGGAAGGCAAACTTAAAGGCTTAGACAATGTTTGGAATAATGAATGATTTACTCTGGTGAGAATCTTGATGATTTCAATTTCTCTAACCAGTGGCTAAAAAATAAAAAACTTGCAACGCCTAAAGAAGCGATCGTGTGTCATTGTGGGGGTATAGAAAGTTCTCATACTCTTAAACAAAAACGTATTTGTAGAAAAGAGGCATCGTAATGTTGCAGCAAGTAGACATTGAAGGCTGGGGAGAAGATGAAGAAGGAAACCCTGTTGTGTCTCATCAAAGTCTTATAGAAAACGTTGAGCGTGTTATTACTTATTCAACATTACATTATAATGGTATACCAGAAGAAAATTCTGGGTTCTTTTATGAAGTGATTGTTACAAAAGGAATGGTGGAAGTAAATCGTTTTAATGAAAATGGCGATTTTGAATTAGGTGGAATTTTACCGTTAAGTGATTATGGAGTTTCAATGAGCAACATGTTTATAGAAAAAGACCAATGAAAAGAACTCCTCTTAAAAGAAAAACGCCGTTAAAACAAAAAACTCCTTTAAAACGCAAAACACCTTTACGCCCAGTCAGTAAGAAACGGCAAAAGATCCAAGCCGAACGAAGAAAACTGGTTGAATACGAATTGGAATATAGACAGTGGTGTGAAGCTGGCCCGCACATAACTAGACATTTAGTTTCTCGTTTAACCCAAACGCAGAAACAATCTATTAGAACAGATGCACAAAAAGCTGTTTGTGATGGTCGGGCAGTTGATATCCATGAGCCTTTAACCAGAGCTAGGGGTGGTTCTATTCTTGATGTAGAAAACACGATGGCTGTGTGCAGGAAATGTCATACGTGGATTCACGACAATCCTGAAGCTTCTAAAGTTTTAGGTTTGCTTAAATCAAACTATGACTCGTAAATGCCATTGTGGGCGACGAGCGGTTTGGGTGGTAGAAAGTTTTGTTCAACTTAAAAAAAATAAGATTGATCTTTGTGGTAATTGCGCGTGGGATATGGCGGCAGATAAAGTTTTGATTCCTATTGAGGCGGTGTATAAATGATTGTTCAGGGTCAGATCGAAGAGCAGATTTTGGAGCTTGTTGACGAGTTGGAAAAAGTAACTGATGTGTTCGCTACTTGTATTGAGGAAACGGCTCGCGCTGATGTGGCTTATAAACGTTCTTACTCGATTGCTTTGGCTAAGAGAGCTTCTGATTTCCCGAAGGAAACGGTAGCTGTTCGGGAAGCTAAAGTAATTACTGCAACGATTGAAGAGCTTGCTGTGTCTAAGATTCTTGGAGCTAAAGAGAAAGCTGTTAAAGAGAAGCTGATTAGTTTGCGTTCTCAGTTGGATGCTTTGCGAACGTTATCTGCGAATGTTCGCGCTCAAACCTAAAAAAAATTTTCAAAACCCTTGATTTTATAGGGAAAATTTCTTGTTTCCCATGTCGTAATATCACGCTATATGAGGTTATACTACATATATGAGATCAACCGCAAAGGAGAGAAATTAAATGAGTTGGTACGGAAATGATATGAAAGACGGAGTGGCAGTTTATCGTGAAAGTCATCCTGAGACTGAGGCTGATAAAGCAAGAGCCGCTGAAGCTCTAGCTCGTTTCAACAAAGAAAAAGCAGAACGTGATGCTTATTGGAAAGATCGGCAAGATGAAGCTCAAGCCGCAAATCAAGCATTATGGGATGCTTACAACGAAGGGAGAAATCAATGATAGAAGGAATGATAGTTGAAGTTAACTACGAGACAAGAAAAAAACTTGTTGAGGTTTATGTTGATCCAATGGAAAGCAATGAGAAAGTTGTTAAAGAGTTCAACATGTGTGGTGAGCATTTCGGCGTGAAGTGTGAAAACACAAGTGCGTATAATCAAGAAGGTGCGATGTGCCAAAACCACATCGACGCTTTCTATAACTAGAAAAGGAGAAAAAATAATGATTGATTATGAAGCAGTTCATGTTAAAGCTCATGTAGCTGGTCTTGAAGCTGGTCACAATGTTGATGCTGGAAAGTATCACGCTGTTGATGAAGCGACTGGACAAGTCTATAAACCGTTCGAGTTGTGTGGTTTCGCTACCGTTCAGGTAAAGGGCGCTAACAAGGGCTTTGGTAAATGGTTAGCTAACAATGACGGTGATAAAGATGGCTACCATGGTGGTGCGTATCTTTATGTAAGAGATTTTCACCAAAGTTGGGAAAGAAAAGGCGCTTACGCTAAAGCTTATGCGAAGACTGCGACAGCGTTACTAGCTGAACAAGGTGAAGAAGTCCACATCTGGACTACTAACAGAATGGATTAAGGAGGATGGTAAAGATGTTGATTGTTTGGGCAGTCGCTACTGTCCTAGCTAGTGTTGTAAAATTATGGCAAAGAAAGAAAGTATTTGTATGAGTGATGTAGAAAATTTGATTACGGAGATTGAAACATATCTTGAGGTGACAGCTAATCGCCAGATGTTCACTTCTCAGGAGATACAAAATCTTTTGCTTGATTTACGTTCTTTAGCGGCTCAAGAGACACCAACACGTTCGTAAGACGTTATACTTGATAGGAAGGAGAAGAGCATACTATGACAAATACAGTTACAGAAATTTTACCAGATTTCCCTAAGCGGGATTATCCTTGGAATGTTTGGCTTGACGGCGAAACAAGGGTGCTGGTTCGTGGGACACATTTTGATACTGACCCAAAATCTATGCGAGTAACGGTTTATCGTGCCGCTGGAAGAATGGATAGGAAAGTAAGGACTTTAATTGACGGTGATCAATTAGTAATAAAAGCTAAAGAGTAACGATTAGGAGAAAGGAGGAAAAGTGAAACTGAAGAAACTAATACCGCAAAGCGTGAGAGCGGCGAAGTTAGCGGCTGAAGCTCATTCAGGGCAAACAGACTTAATTGGCGAACCTTATATTCATCATTTAAAAAGAGTTGCAAGGATGGGTTACAGTTCTGATGAAGTTACAGTTGCTTGGTTGCATGACATTATCGAAGATACTCCGATAACGTCAGCAGATCTTAAAGCTCATGGTTTTAAAGATAACGTAATCAAAGCTGTCGAAGCGATAACCCACTTAAAGGGTCAAGACTACGACGATTACATGGAACAAGTAGCTCACAATCCGTTAGCTGTCACAGTCAAACGCTACGATCTGCTAGATCATGTGAATTATAAAGCCAAAGGCGTTTATGGTCGGGTTGGTTGGGAAGCTCCACCTGTAATGCAGGGGCATCCTAAATTGCTGATCTACAAAAAGTTCTTAGCTTATTTGAAGCTGGTCGCGATCGTTGGTTATGTGCCGGTTCCTGAAAACGTTGATCTTGTTAACGCCTGATGGATCTTAAAGTCAAAGTAGAGATTAAAGAAGTTCTTGATCCTACTGGAACGTTCCATTGGGCGGTTTATCAGGATGGCAGATGCAGAGATTTGTGTCAGACTGAATACGAAGCGCAAAGGGTAATGGACAACATTGTTGACAGTTGGGAATCAAAAGACGAGTAATAATAACGGTTATTATCCATGGAACAAGCACATCAAAAAATTATTAGAGACAAAATGGAAACGGAAGATTCTTACAATCTTCTGGGCGAATGGTGGAAAGACATTGATGTCGATATTAAGAAAGCAGTAGTTAAACAAATTAACTACAAAACAGCTTCAAGCATAATCGTAAAATACGAATGGCTTGGCTGTATGCCTGCAATGGTCAAATATTGTTACGGCATTTACTTCGACAATAATCTAGCTGGCGCTGTTGTTTACAGCACCGAATACATCGAGAACCTAGGAAACTGGGACAAGTACGATTACACAGGCAAGATCATCCTGTTATCCAGAGGGGCTTGTGTCCACTGGGCGCACCCGCATAGTGCCAGTAAGCTGATAACAAGCTCGATGAGAATGCTTCCTGAGAAGTACAAAGTTGTGACAGCTACCGTTGATGAACACGCTGGAGAGATAGGAACAATCTACCAAGCCTGCAATTTCGTTTACATAGGTTCGATGAGAGACAACAACCCGAATGTAAAGAGTCGAAAGAACGACAGGTTCGGAGTCGAGATAGATGGCAAGCTTTACAACGGACGATCTATGAGGCAGAAAGTCGGTTCTGAAAAGAAAGCAGACATTTTAAAGGCTTACCCTCAAGCTGTGTTCGTTCCTCAAGCCAGTAAAAAAAGGTACTTCTACTTTCTAGGAAACAAAAAAGAAAAAAAGTATTATCGCCGTCAGATAGAAAATCAGATCCAAGATTATCCAAAAAGATTAGTAGCTGTCGCATGATTGAACAATCAACACTCTTTCCGGTTGAGAAACCAATAAATGTCCAAGATAGGTTTGTTGACTATTCAGAAGATCATTGTTGGCAATACCAAATAAGATTAGAAAACTTAGAAGACGATTTACGTTTAGCAAAGTTAACTAAAGACGAAATGCACCAATTAAGAATCTCAGATTTTTTGTTTGAATATGTTTCTAAAGATGCCAGTCGTAAATGCGGAGAGATCAAATACTTCATAGAAAAACATGAATGGTTAGGGAAACTGCCTGTTTGGGCTACTCACAGGTTTACAGCACGACTTAAAAAGACAGGTTCTTTAGCTGGAGTCATCGTAATGGCTACTCCTAACGCTTTCTCAAATTTGTTAGGCGAAGAAAACAAAAACAAAGAAAAGTTGATTGCGCGTGGAGCTTGTATCTCTTATTCCCCTAAGAACCTAGGGTCGTGGCTGATTATGCAATCAATAAACTGGATGGTTCAAAACACGGAGTTCAGATATTTTACAGCTTATTCTGACCCTGAAGCAAAAGAGTTGGGGACTATTTACCAAGCGTGTAATTTTATTTACCTAGGGCAAAAGTTTGGCTCTTCATCCCAGTACCTTGACCCTGATAACCCTGAACGTGGGTGGTTTGGTTCAAGTGGCTTTAGTGACAGAAGCCAAATTGTGAGATACGCAAAAAGTTTAGGAATCGAATGGAAACAAGACTGGTACAAGAAAAGCGGTTTAAAAAAGAACTACCGGAAAGTTGATTGGAATAACATCCCCGAAGACACCGCTATTAGATTAAAAGAAGAAAGAGAAAAACACAAAGAACGCTGTTTATCCCGCCCTGCACCTGCGAAACATAAATACTGTTACATCTTGGGACAAACAAAAACAGAAACAAAAAATTTAGTAAAAAAATTTATTGAGAACAACCCTGATAAACAAAATTTGTCATACCCCAAAGATAGAATCTGATGAGCGAAGA
>JAAHTG010000712.1_pt1 | contig 25803 bp, 20 predicted proteins | sample 6116081 | NCBI WGS metagenome assembly JAAHTG01 (sample SAMN13939989, study PRJNA603662) | sponge metagenome | isolation source: marine sponge | host: Mycale hentscheli | place: New Zealand | collected 2005 | reverse complement strand
GCCAGCGGCGAAGGCTAAAGCGTCACCATCAAAACCAGCTCAGGCATCAGCAGCAAAAGCGCCTACGTCCAAAATAGCTGTGGCATCTGGTAATCCGTCATCTGCTAAAGCAGCCGCGAAACCGGCTGCTGGTGCATCGCCTGCAAAATCATCGGTGAAGAAGGCCGTTGTTAAGAAAGCGGCGGCCAGCAAAGCTAATGGCAAGAAACCTGCAGTACGAAAAGCGACTATTCGTAAGGCATCATTGTCTTCGCGAGGCCCCAAAGCCTAATCGACCTATATAGTCGTGAGGCGGCGATATGTTTTAAAGCTATAATGGGGGCAAACTTGCCTCCATTTTTTATGAGGATATGGACGCTGGTTTACGAGCGCATTTTTCTTGAAGTAAGCCGCTTAGATAGTAACGCGTCGTTGTGGCCACCATCTCATTGGTATCAATGGTTGGTGTTAGATGCTCGAATTTCTGATCGATCAGCAAAAATGCTGTGCCGTGCACTATTGACCACATAGGTGTGGCGACGGCGATGGTTTCGCTCACATCCAAACCATGATTGTCGAGGAATTTTGCAACGCCTTTAAGCAGGATGGAAAAGCAAGCGATGCCTTGATTAGGGGGATTTTCCGCCATTGTTTTGGGTATGACATCTGGGCCATCAATATCGAGCAGATCAATTATGCCTGCTGAACCTGCGCCTGCCTGATGTTGCTGGAACAGCGCCTCTACATTGAGGCCACGGGGCATTCCGTGATTGTCGCACATAAGCCGAAAAAGTGCCGGATTTTTGGCAGCGAACCGTAAATATGCCTGACCTTGAGCGGTGATTGACTGCAATGTACCAAGCTCCATGCCCTTGTTTGCCACTTTCATGTCGGTTGCCATCAATTGAAAGGCTCTTTCCGTTACTTCATGAAGCAACTCAGACTTGTCCGCGAAATGACGGTAGGGTGCAGCAACGCTAACGCCTGCGATCCGGCTGGCATCTTTCAAGGTAAACGCGTCAGCGCCCACCTTTGCGACTAAATCAACCGATGCATCAATTAGCGCAGTTCGCAGGTCGCCGTGGTGGTAGGGCGTTGGCTTCTGTTTTTTTGCTGGCTCAAGTGTCATCGATGTCTGCTTCTTGGATCTCTGTTCGACAATGAATAGTAAATATGTCCGGGTGTGGGTTGAAATGTTAGTTACCATAATATATGTAAGTTCGACTAACATAAAGATCAAGGCTTGCACGCAAATGTGCAGCGGTAAAAAAGAACAAAGCTGACAAAAATCAGCGAGGCAATGCGGATAAAAAAATGGAAAAAGACACAGCAGTTGTTGTTTCAAAGGCGAGTTTAGGCGTGCATTTTACCTTTTAGGCATACTGGGTTTTATTATTTTGGCGACATACGGCCTTCATATTCGGGCTGCGTCTGGTCAGATTGCAAATGTACGGCTTCTGCCGGTCGCGACACAGGAAATTAGCCATACGGACAGTTATCAGGTTCGCGAATTTTACACCGGGCGGGTTGAAGCTCGACAGGTAGTTAATCTTGCGTTTGAGCGTGCGGGTAAGTTGGCAGAAATTCTGGTTGATGAAGGTGACATGGTCAAACAGGACGAAGTAGTCGCACGCTTGGATACCGCGTTGCTGGAAGCGAGCCGCGACCAGACCGCAGCGTCAGTTCAACGAATTTTGGCCCAGGTAGAATTGGCAAAACTAACGACAAAGAGACAAAAAGGTCTTTTTGAACAAGGGCATAATAGTGAGCAAAGATATGATGACGCCCGCTTGAATTTACAGGCGTTGCAGGCACAATTGCAGGAAATGCAGGCGGTGCTGCAATCGATAGACATCAACATCGAAAAATCGACACTAGTTGCGCCGTTTGATGCACAAGTTGGGACCAGAAACGCTGACACTGGTAGCGTTCGCGATGCGGGAATGGCTATTGTAACGCTGTTGGAAACATCCAACCAGCAGGCTCGTATTAGCTTGCCGACCAAACGCGTATCTGTATTAACGCAGCTGGACACTGTTCAGCTTTCTTACCAAGGGCAGCAGATTGCCGCGCAAATTGCGTCGGTTCGGGCAGATGTCAACCAAGCCACCCGAACTCAGGACGTGTTGTTGAATATACAATCTGCTACGCCGATAGCCTTTGGAGAGCTGGTTGAACTGGAGCTGGTAGATAATCGCTATCACACTGGTTACTGGGTTCCGGTGGAAGCATTGGTTGAGGGCAAGAAAGGCCTGTGGAATGTCTTTGCTGTTGTGCAAGACAGTGAAGGTAGTCTGGTCACTCGGCGCTCAGTTGAGGTTATTCACGCCGAAACCAGTCGGGTTTACGTTACCGCTGACCTAGGCAATGTCGCGACGCTGGTTAGCGCAGGTACCCACAGGGTTGTTCCGGGACAATATATCGCCCCCGTAACAAGGGAAAACTGATCATGTTGACCTTGTTTTATCGAGAGTGGCGGGTTTTTGCTCTGACGATTGGTATTATTGTTGTTACCGGTCTTACTGCAATCAGCACAATTGGTCGTCAGGAAGACCCGACGATCACTAATCTTTTCACCACGATCACCACACCGTTTCCGGGTGCGAGTCCGGCGCGGGTGGAAAGTCTCGTTACTGAAAAAATCGAGGAAGAGCTTAAAAAAATTGCGGAAATCGAGGAGATTGTTTCGGTTTCACGTGAAGGCTTTTCGCTGGTTTTCGTCGAATTGTCACAGTTCTTGGACGATGAGCAGCTCGAAGCGACATGGTCTGAAATACGCGATGCTTTGTCAGACGCAGGCCGTAATTTCCCCACCGGAGTGCCGGACCCAAGGTTTGATAACGACAAGTTTGGCGCCTACACTACCATAAGCGTTTTGAAACCCCGCGATTCCGGATATGTGGAATCGTCCCAATTACAACGTTATGCGGAATTGCTGCGGGATCAACTTCGGCAGCTTCCGGGTGCGCGGTTGGTGCGCTTGTTCGGCGAACAGGCGGAAGAGGTGCTTGTCACCGTTGATGCACGTCGGCTGACCAATCTGGGGCTAACGCCGACAGCCGTGGTCAATAGCATCCAGCGCGCTGATGCTAAGGTGCGTGCGGGACAGCTTCGCGGTGATGAGAATAATTATTTGCTTGAGGTAGCGGGCGAGATCAAGTCGGTTGAGCGTATCCGGCGTATTCCATTGGTTACAGAGGCTGGCGGCGCGGTTGTGCGGGTCGGCGATGTGGCGACGGTAGAGCGCGCAGTTGTTCAGCCGGTAAACAGTGTAGGCTACATCGACGGCAAGCCTGCAATACTGGTTGGTGCGACGATGGAGGAGGGCCTACAGGTTGATACCTGGGTCGACATCATCCGGCAGGAAACCAGTGCGTTTGAACAGACTTTGCCAGCTGATATTGAGCACAGCATTTTGTTCGACCAAAGCCAGTATACCATTGACCGATTGAGCGGATTGGCAGTGAACATTCTGATTGGGTCCGGCTTAGTCATTCTGGTGCTGTTTTTCACCCTTGGCTGGCGGGGCGCATTCATTGTTGCCTGTATTCTGCCTCTGACCACGATGCTTTCGATCACTGTCCTTCAATATGCAGGCGTGCCTATTCACCAAATGTCTGTCACAGGTCTTATCGTTGCGCTGGGGCTGCTGGTAGACGCCGCTATTGTCATGACAGATGACATTCGCAGACGTTTGATTAACGCAGTGCCGCGACTGCAATCGGTTGAACAAGCAGTAAAACGGCTGGCAGGGCCATTGCTGGCATCGACTGTTACGACCGTACTGGCATTTATGCCCATGGCATTGCTACCTGGGCCGGCGGGTGACTTTGTCGGATCTATTGCGATTGCGGTGATTGTAATGCTGATTGCATCCTTTTTGCTGGCGCTAACGGTTACACCGGCGCTTGCGGGTTGGTTGCTTCCGGCAAAAGGCGAGGGCAAATCTCATGCGTGGTATGCACGGGGCATGCAGTCCGGCAGGATAGGTGAAATTTTTAACCGCTCGGTCGGTTGGGCGATTTCCAACCGCAGCGTGGCCTTGTTTGCCGCCTTGGCGTTGCCGATTGTTGGTTTATTGTCTTTTCCAACTCTTACGTCGCAGTTTTTCCCTGGCGTTGAGCGGGATCAGTTTCATATCCAAATGAAGTTGGACGGTAATGCTGCGATTTCAGAAACTCAATCTGTGGCCAGACGGGCCGATGTCTTGATCAAGTCGCGGCCGGAGATTACATCGGTTACCTGGATCATCGGAGAAAGTGCACCCAGCTTCTATTACAATATGACCAGCAACCAGGATAGTGTTGCCAGCTTTGCTGAAGCTTTGGTGACAACATCATCCGAGCAGGCTACACGCGACGTTATACCCGAGCTGCAGACGTTACTGGACAAAGAGATTCCAGAATCTCAAACTCTGGTCAAAGGACTAATTCAAGGGCCGCCGGTTAATGCGCCAGTGGAAATATTGGTGGTTGGCCCCGATGTGAATGTGTTGCGCGATATTGGTGAACAGGTACGCGCCCGCATGAGCCGGGTTCCATTTGTGGAACATACTCGCGCAACTTTTATGGGGGGTAGCCCCAAACTTGTTTTCACTGCTAACGAAGACCAGGTCAATATGTCTGGTTTAACGCTGACAGCCGTGTCTCAGCACCTTGAGGCAACGCTTGAGGGCGTTTCAGGTGGTTCGCTACTAGAAGACACTGAAGAGCTGCCTGTGCGTGTGCGTTATGAAGACGACTGGCGCCAGTCGCTTGATCGCCTTAGATCAATCGATATTCCAGTGGGGGCGCCGGGATCCAGTCAATATAGCGCCGTTCCGCTAACAGCACTTGGCACTATCACGGTTCAACCGTCTGAAAGCCAGATAAACCGCGAGAACGGCGAGCGAACCAACACTATCCAAGCTTTTACTCCTAACGGAATTTTACCTGCGGTGGCCCTGAAGGCAGTGCAGGAAGAACTGGCTCGCGATCCGGTGGTTGTAACTGCAGGATACAGTTTTGATGTGGGCGGCGATTCAGATGAGCGGGATAGCACGGTTAACAACCTGATGGCACCTATCGGGCTGATAATTGTGTTGACGATCGCCACCATCGTTTTGACGTTCAATCGGTTTAAGCTGTCGATGATTACTGGGATGGTTGCCATACTGTCCATGTGCATGAGCCTTTTGGCTCTTGAGATTTTTGCCTATCCTTTTGGTATCAACGCGTTGATCGGCGTGATTGGTTCGATTGGTGTTTCGATCAATGCTGCGATCATTATACTGACTGCACTTCAGCAAGACGCGCGCGCGATGACGGGAAACCTGGAGCGCATTCAGGAAATCGTCATGGAATCCAGTCGCCATATCATTTCGACAACGACCACGACATTCGGCGGCTTTTTACCTCTGATCATTGAAGGTGGCGGCTTCTGGCCACCGTTTGCTATGTCAATTGCTGGCGGTGTTTTACTTTCTACGACTATTTCGCTGTATTTCACGCCGGTTGTCTTCACGATGATTGCGGTCAGAGAAGAGAAAAAGCGGGTATTGAAGCTGGCAGTAGCTGCATAAAACCAGCCTAGGAAATAGGTGCGTGTGGGTTCCGCTTTACCTCGCGGCGGCGCGTTTCATGGTCAAACCCAAGGCGAAGCGCCGCTGAAATCCTTTCCAGTAAGCTTTTCCGTCATGCTGTCCGGTGCTATAGGTGCCGCCAACATATCCGCCAGGTGGCAGGGGCCATTCGCCGTCATTCGATCTTTCGGGCATAACATTCATATAGGTCGCTGCGCTGTCGTCGCCTTTCAGATGTTGGTTAAGAAATGCCGTTATGAAGTGCTGGTTAATGCCAACCACACGGTCGCGCCGCCACACAGGTTCATTGAACCAGTCAGTTAGGTCAAAATAGTCGTCCGCAATCGGTGGCTCGGGATTTCCGCCAACGCTGTGACGGCCATTCTCGTACACCAGCATGTGACGGTCTGCTGACTTGGCGTTCTCGTATATCCATCTGATGCCGTCATCAAACCCAGAAACGTCGTCCTGATCGCCCGCAATGACAAACAGTGGTGTCCTTATTTGTGCAAGTGATTGTTTAGCCCAAGCACGGTTGGCCGGTGCACCGCCCCAGGGTGCGATGGCAACGACTGCTTTTAAGTTGGGGTGCGGCGCCGTGAACTGTTCGTCTTCCAAAATGTCGTTCATCAAAGAAGCGGGGATATGGGTGAAACTGGGGCTTTTGGGATCGTATCCAGCGCCTGCCGTAGCAAGCGCGCCAAAGCCACCCATTGAATAGCCCAAAAGGCCGATAGCATCAGCGTCAATGGCGGCGGCCAGTTTATATTCTCCGAATTGGGTCATGTCAGAAAAAGCGTCGATGACAAAGCGTTGATCACGCGCGCGGTTGAGAATGGTGTCGGCGAATGAAAGATTAAAACTAGGCAAGTCGATATAGGGTAGATCACCGTGGTCGATAGATACGACAATATATCCTTTAGACGCTAGGTTTTCTGCCAGATAACTAAGGAATGTCGCCCAGTTTCCGTAACCATGAGACAGTATTACCAGTGGAAATTTTTGCCCTGAAACAATCTCAATATCCCAGTGAGCTATGCCCTTGAACTCATAGAATTCCGGCACCTCCGCTGGCCGCGTGCCTGGCCGAAATGGCAGTTTTCCAGTGTAAGTGGCAGGCTCGTATCTGGTGTCAACTATTGAGGGATACCAAATGTGGACGATAATTTCCCGGGTTGCGGCAGACGGTTTGCCCGCAAGCGCTTGCGAGATGTTGGGGCGCGAAGGATCGGTCAGCGACATATTGGAAACAGCAACCGGGTAGGGGCCTAAAGCAGCCAATTCGGGGGCATCAGCCGTTGGAATGCTGTAGGCGCGAGATTTGGTTGCGTCATAAGCTTCTTCGGCCATCAAGGTCTCCGTTGCAGTTATCGCCGCCACCAATGCGATGATGAATTGGACTATATTCATATACAGCTGTCACTTCTATGTGCTTACTGAAGCATGAGTAGCCTATTTGGCCGATAAAACGTGCTTATCACTTGCATTGCCTACAAATAAAGTGTTGTTTGAGCGCCAACTAGCTTTATCGCGCGTTTTACCCCGCTTTGACGAGGTTCGCAGCGAAAGCAGGGATGGACAAAAATCAAGTATATCGAGAGAAAAATGACCACAAACATTGTTGCCGTTTCAGCGGAAGAGCATAAGAATCTTAAGATTAAGACGGATGCCGGAATTTCTTTTTCGGAAAATATTCACATAATTCCAGTCGTTGTTTCTGAATTTGCAGATGTCGCCGCAAATTGCCCGATAATATTTGTTAAAGATGAAAAATCTGACCGGATGCGGGTTGCCGCTATGCTCGGCATCGAAGTGGAAAAAAACCTGTTTTTCGAGGATGGTGCCTGGCAGGCGACCCATGTACCGTTGAATATTGGACGTGTGCCATTTTCATTCGCGCCTCTTGACGAGAGCAAGACCCTGGGGGCCGCTATCGACCTTAACCACAAGCTTGTCAGTGAAGAAGAAGGCACGCCACTTTTCGATGAGAAAGGCGAGCCAACCGATTACTTTAAATGGGTTAACAGTTTTTTGAATAACCTTTTTCAGGGTGAAATGATCACTCAAAAATTCACTGACGAGCTGGCAAAGCATGATTTGCTGCGCGAATTTCACCTGCAGATTGAAGACGAATCTGGTACCAAAAGTGAGTTAGTGGGTCTGTTTACGCCTTCTGCGAATTTGCTGCAAAAACTAAGTGACACGGCCATTCTCGAATTGAGTAAATCTGGTTACTTGGCGGCGCTTCATGTTGCTATTCAATCGATGGCGCAAGTTAAGAGGTTGGTTCAATTGCATAATAAGCGTGAAGGCACCAACATTCGAGGCGTTAACATTAAAATGATCGGCGACGAGCAGCCAATCGTTCAGTAAACTATAATCATGACGGATAAGCGTTGCATTTTGGCGATTGATCAGGGCACGACAAGTAGTCGCGCTATTCTGTTTGATCGGCAGGGCAACGCGGTTGCGTCCAGCCAGTATGAATTTACCCAACATTTTCCAGACGACGGCTGGGTAGAGCATGATCCCGAAGAAATTTGGGATACTACACTGCGAGCGGTAAAGGATGTTTTGGCGTCTGATGAGGCGAATGGCCGAACCGTTGCAGGTATTGGCATCACCAACCAGCGTGAAACAACTGTTATATGGGACAGGACGACCGGGAAGCCAGTTTACAACGCGATTGTCTGGCAGGGTCGGCGTACCGCAGCGGTTTGTCGCGGTCTTGAAGCAGCTGGACATCTGGAGCAGGTTCGGTCAAAAACCGGTCTTTTGTTGGACCCGTATTTTTCCGCAACCAAAGCTGCATGGATATTGGACAATGTGACCGACGCCCGTCGCGCAGCAGAAGCGGGAAGGCTTGCATTCGGCACCATAGATAGTTTCCTGATTTGGCGACTAACAGGGGGCGCAATACACGCGACTGACGCAACTAACGCCAGCAGAACTAGTTTATTCAATATTGAAAAACAGTGTTGGGACAAAGAATTATTAAGTTTATTTAATGTGCCACATTCAATATTGCCTACCGTTAAAGATTGCGCTGACGACTATGGCTCAACCGAACCTGCGTTGTTTGGAACCGCGATTCCGATCTGCGGCGTTGCTGGGGACCAGCAAGCTGCTGCCCTTGGCCAATGCTGTTTTCAAGAAGGTTCGCTAAAGAGCACATATGGTACTGGTTGTTTTGCCCTTGTGAACACCGGCGACAAAATTGTTCGGTCAAGCAATCGTCTTTTGACCACTGTGGGTTACCGGCTGGGCGGAGAGGTCACGTATGCTCTTGAAGGTTCTATTTTTGTTGCTGGTGCTGCGGTGCAATGGCTACGCGACGGCATCGGAATACTGGAAGATGCAAAGCAATCAGGCTCACATGCCCAAGCCGCCGACCCCAATGACGGCGTGGTTGTTGTGCCCGCATTTACCGGGCTGGGGGCCCCGCACTGGGATCCTGACGCACGAGGGGCAATTCTTGGGATGACACGCGCCACCGGCCGCGAGGAGCTGGTTAAGGCAACGCTTCAGTCTGTATGTTTTCAAACATATGATCTTCTTGAAGCAATGCGTCAGGACGGCGTGGCAATAAGCCAGCTGAAGGTTGATGGGGGAATGATTGCCAACAATTGGATGAGCCAGTTTTTAGCAGATTTACTTGATTTGACGGTAGAGCGCCCAAAGGTTATGGAAACAACCGCGCTAGGTGCGGCGTATTTGGCCGGATTGCAGGCAGGGTTATATAGCTCTCTCGATGATGTTGAGGGAAACTGGCGGCTTGACAAAAGTTTCAAGCCCGAGCCGTTGGACCGCAACAAGTTGTTGTCTCGGTGGCACCGGGCTGTCGACAGCGTTCGTAGTTTTGCCCACCAAGATCAATAAATCCCATTACCAGTGTGACAGAGGCTACAAACGACCACCGTCGTAGCCAGTGGTTTGCATGTTCAGCGTGATATGATCTGAAAGTGTGTCATGGCTGACCGTGCGCATGATTTGGGCGATTTGCTTGTATAATTCTGCCCGCCGCGACCCTGGTCGCCACGCCAGCGCAACGCCGCGCGCAAACGTGGGGCCGGTAAATTTCATCGATTTCACGTCCTGGCGGGGGGTAATTTCAGATTTCACATACAGGGCAGGAAGAAAAGCGATACCAAGGCCGGTTCCAATCATGTGACGAAGCGTATCTAGGCTGGTGCCTTCATAGTCGCGCAGTAAACGGGCACTGAATTGAAGGGCGATTGTTTGCATCAAGTCAAATAGCCGGTGCTTTTCCTCAATCGCCAACAGACTTTCTCCGCGCAAGTCATCTGGTTCAATCGTCTCTTGTTCTGCAAACGCATGGTCCGGCGCACATACAAGCACGAGCGGCTCATTGAAAAGCGGTTCGACGCTCAAGTTGGGAATTTCCATCGGTAGGGTGGTAATGATGAAATCATTCTCGCCGTGAAGAAGGCCCACTTCCAGATCGCGCGGCGCATTTTCACGCACAAATATTTTGAGGCCGGGGAACGACCGGTGAATTGTCGGGATAACCTCAGGTAAAAAATACGGCCCAAGCGTTGGGGGCACACCGAGACGGTATGTGCCAATTAAACTTCCGTCTGCTTCGTTTGCCAGCCGCCCAATCGATGCAACCTGCTCCAGAATAGTCTCGATGAACGGTATGAATGACCGCCCAGCGGGAGTAAGTTGAGCGCCCTGCCTAGAACGCTCCAGCAAGGTAACACCTAATTTACTTTCAAGTGTATTGATTTGAGCGGTAAGTGTGGGTTGAGCAATATCCAGGCGTTCTGCGGCGCCTCGAAAGCTCCCGGCCTGACTAACGGACAATAGGTATCTGAGTTGCTTGATCGTTGGTTCCATTTGTCTCTATCTTTCGTTTAACCAATAGATAAATACTATCACAAAAAACAAGAAACTATAGATTTATTTTTCGATATAAATCGCTATCTAGAAGCAGTCAGCAGGCTGGAAGAGCATAAAACATTCCGCGGCTGCATGGGCAAAATTCATTATAATGCAGGAATATAATAACATGAAAAAAGTAATCGACGGCGTCGCCCGCTTTAAAAGCGACGTATATCCAAAACATCGCGAATTGTTTGAAAAGCTCTCCACTGGTCAGGAGCCAGAGGTACTGTTTATCACATGCGCAGACAGCCGGATTGATGCGAATTTGATCACTCAAACCGCACCCGGTGATCTGTTTTTGGTTCGCAACGCGGGCAACATCGTTCCACCGCATGGCCCAGGCGCTGGCGGCACTGTGGCGTCAATCGAGTTTGCGGTAGGTGCACTTGGTACTACTGAACTGGTCGTTTGCGGCCATACAGATTGCGGGGCAATGAAGGGCGCACTGGCGCCAGAGGGCCTGACCGAATTTCCTCACGTTTGCAATTGGCTAAAGCATTCTGATGCTGCCGCGCGCGTGATCAAGGACAACCATGCCGACTTGGATGGCCCGGCAAAATTGCAGCGTATGATTGAAGAGAATGTTGTCGCTCAGCTTCAGAATTTGCGTACGCATCCATTCGTTGCGTCTCGTTTGGCAGCTGGAAGAGTACGATTGCATGGTTGGGTCTATGACATCAAAGAAGGTGTGATCAACTCATACAGTGAGACCGAGCGCAGCTGGGCACCACTGTCCGATACCGAAATGGCTCAATTGCCTAACGTTTCAGCGGCATAATAGGAGCCAAAGATGGCATTTTTTGACAAGAGTAATCTGCGCGGCGACATCATGGGCGGTGTCACCGCCGGTGTGGTTGCGCTTCCTTTAGCACTCGCATTCGGTGAGGCTTCAGGCGCTGGTCCGATTGCCGGACTATACGGCGCAATAATCGTCGGCTTCTTCGCATCGCTGTTTGGTGGTACCGGCGCTCAAATTTCTGGGCCAACTGGGCCTATGATCGTTGTTTTTGCTGGTGTTTTTGCCGGTTTGGCTGGTGACCCAAAGCTGGTATTTTTGGCAGTTATTCTGGCGGGTGTTATTCAAATTCTGCTGGGGATCATGAAGTTTGGGCAATATATTAAACTTGTTCCCTATCCAGTGGTTTCAGGATTTATGAGCGGAATTGGTTGCATCATTATTGCGTTGCAGGCGGCGCGCCTATTCGGGCATGAGCCCGAAGGCAAGGGCACTATTCCTGCGCTGATTTCTATACCGGATGCTGTTGCAGATCCCAATTTTATGGCGCTTGGTTTGGGTGTGCTAACACTGATAATCGTGTTTACCTGGCCCAAATCACTGGGGAAGTTTATTCCTGGCGCGCTGGCAGCGTTGGTGATTGGTACATTGATAAGCGTTGCGTTCCCGGGTGCCCCTATCCTGGGAGATATCCCAACAGGTTTGCCATCGCTTATTATTCCTACATTCACGCCCAGCGCCATGTTTCTTGTTCTCGAAGCGGCTATTTTATTGGCGTTGTTGGGGGCAATTGATAGTTTGCTTACGTCGCTGGTCGCGGACAATATGACCCGAACACAGCACAATTCTGACAAGGAACTTGTAGGGCAGGGTATTGGCAATACGGTTGCCGGCTTCTTTGGCGGCATCCCTGGCGCAGGTGCCACCATGCGGACAGTTGTTAACATCAGATCCGGTGGAGGAACCAAGATATCGGGTATGATTCACGGGATATTGTTGTTAGCTGTCGCCATTAGCTTGGCACCCCTTGCGGAACAAATCCCACACGCTGTTCTTGCTGGCATTTTGGTTAAAGTTGGCTATGACATTGTTGATATCGCTTATCTTAAGCGTGCTCACAGGGGTCCCCGTTGGGACCTTGCGCTGATGACACTGGTGTTAGTGCTTACGGTGTTTGTAGACCTGATCACGGCGGTTGCAGCGGGAGTTGTTTTGGCAGCCTTGGCTTTCGTTAAACAAACTGCGGATTTGCAACTTAAGGCACTCAGTAGCATCGAGCCACGCACGGATCATCCCGAAGAGCTTGCGCTGCTGCGCGAAACAGGTGGACGCGTGACATTGTTCGACTTCGGTGGCCCCCTAAGCTTTGGAGCTGCTGCAGACCTTGGTCACCATGTCAGGGACAAGTGGAAAGACGGCCAGGCCGCTTTGATCATGGATTTTCCCCGCGTGCCAGACGTTGATCTGTCGGCGATTAAAGCGGTGGAAACAATAGCCGAGGACGCCACTTTGGCGGGAAAACAGCTGTTGATTTCCGGTGCATCGAAAAAGATCGATGATCTATTGCATGGCTTGGACGTTGGTCAAAAAATCCCGGAAGATCACTGGTTCGACGATCCAAAATCAGCCCTACAGTACGCTCTTGAGCATTTGAAAGCTCAAGACCTGGCTGATGCGAGCCCCTCCGGAACTCCTGCCTAACAACCTGCTGATTAGGTTCGGGTACCGGAAGCCGGTCGGACGTAAGTCCGGCCGGTATTTTTTATGATCGATGTTTTTTTAAATGGGTTCATACGTCGAGCCCTGTAATTGACGCGGCCTGGCATGCTGGTTCTTTGCCACTTATTAGTGGCTTTAGCGCCTGTGGGTCAGTGTAGTCGCTTCCGCGGGTTCGGGGCACCATAACGGTAAAGATAGCTTACCTGATGCTTTAAATAACGCTGCAAATGTGAAGGGTTTAGTTTTAGAGGCCGATAAAAGGCTGGAATGCTTTGCCAATCAAACTTTTTAGATTGATTGGCGCTTCCGTTACCACGAGACAAATACAATCTTCGCCTTCAGATATAATTGGACGATGGTCATCTATGTCGTCAGCGGCCAGTTCCATGTCGCCAACACCGAATAATTGCCCTTCCACCGAATAGCTTCCCTGTAGAACAAGGGTAAATTCGTGGCCGTTGTGGCCGTGGGAGGGGATCTCTGTGCCGCCTTTGGCTCTTAGCAACCAAAGTTTTTCGCCGTTGTCTTCGCAGCGCAGTTTCACTTGACTCATCCCAGGCCCCATAAAGCGCCATTTCAGTTCGTCTGGTCTCTGGTTCAGATAATTGGTCAATGGCCGTGGGAAAATTGTTTTGGCATCGTCCTTCAGTGTAGGCATCGCTGGCTGATCTTGTTGATCTGTGTCGTCAAGTTTGGCCAGTAGTTTTTCATAAAACCCATCCGACAACGTGGCTTCATCGCTTGATTCCATAAGCGCTCCGCCCATAGCCTCTGCAGAATGAATTTTTCGCTGTAGAACCGGGTGAAAGCTGGCATGTGTCGCTACCAGTGCTGATTTGGCTTCGCTCAGATTCCCTGCCGCGTAGGCAATTAGCCACTCATCGTCAATCAGATGACCAGTGCCGTTTTCAGCTATATGTTTTTCGGAGCCCATTAGAAGTTTCCTAACTCAATTCGTAACTTTTGAAACGCAATTCGCATCCGCGATTTTACTGTCCCAAGCGGAAGATCAAGCTGCTCGGAAATCTGAGAGTGAGACATGTCTTGATAAAAAGACAACTGGATCACACTGCGCAATTCGGGCTTTAAAACCTCCATTGCTGACATAATACGTGCGCGGTCCTGATTTTGGATCACTGCTGTATCTGTTTTTTCAGGTGCCTCCATCGACCTAATATGGTCGTCGACATCAACCTCGATATATTTTTGTCGGCGGACTTTATCAATGAACTTATTCCGCGCGATGCGGAACATCCAAGTAGACAACCGCGCCTTTGACGGATCAAACATATGCGCCTTATGCCAGAGCGTAACCATCACTTCCTGCGTAAGGTCTTCGGCCATTTCGCCGTTAATTTTTTGTTTCAACAGGAAAGATTTAATGCGGGGAGCGAAATGAGCAAATAGCAGACGAAAGGCTTGTTTGTCGCGGTGCTCAGCAACTTTCAACGCCAACGTCTCGGTGGTGTCTGTATTTAGGAACGAGATAGACGACCCCTTTGTTGGGTTGCGATAACGGGCATTTGTTTTGGCAGAGAACCATCCCTGCCAATTCGAAGTCAAGGCTTCAATGTTGGTTTTCTGAAATGCCGGTTGAGAGTTACTCATCTGGATCCCTTTTTGTATGTTCAGCTTTTGTACGAGCAGTATCGGGTTTGGATCACAACCATATCGTTTGACGCGGCAATTCGATGGCAAGTGATTGTATATCTCGTGGCGCTGTATGGGGTGACAGCTCAAAGTGGGGCGTTATGCCTAGGTGATTTTTATTAAAGTTTAGATCAAATTATCTCATTGTTTTTAAACAAAAAAGAGTGAATTTAAACGCTAAATTTCGCGTTAAAACCTTATTAACTACCGTCCGGCAATATCACCTCGAATCGGTTGAAGTTTTCTATTTATAGGCGATCGGTTCAAGGCAACCAGGCAAAGAATATTCAGGCGAACTATCGAACTGTTGATGTTGATTTGAATTAGAAACTGGAGCCCACTGTGATTGCCATACATCTAAAAAACATTTTGACCATAAGTGTGCTGACAATTGCTTTGTCGGCGTGCCAGACCATCGATCTACAGACGGCAATGCCGGACGGAAGAACAACCCCTCCGCCCAGTGGATATAAGGCCATGTGCGCAAGAGAGCCGGCTGAATGTGTTCTGCCTATGGACCGCGCCACGAGCAAGGAACTGCTTTCCCTTCATAATATGGTGAAGGATTTGATTATTCCGACCCCGGAGCAGGGGGACTTTTGGCAAAGCGTTAGCACCCGAAGTGAGGGAGACTGTGAAGATTTCGCTCTCACACTGCGCAAATACTTGCGCGAAGCAATGCCGGAGTACGGCGCTGCGTTTCTGCTGGCGACAGCTTACACCGAAACCGCTCAGTATCATGCTGTACTGACGATCGAAACGGCGTCGGGTACGTTGGTTTGCGACGTCAGGTTTCCGCAGTGTGCACCGTGGGAAAGCTTCCCATATGATTGGCATCTACGTGAGGTCGCTGGACAAAGCAACTGGGAAAACATCGGCGATGACAGAGTTATTGCGGGCATCATGGTGGCTAATCTTCAGGCTGCCAGCACATCGGATTAATTCGCTGAGTTTATTCAATAAAAAACCGGACATCGCAAATGTATGCAAGTCCGGTTTTTGCAGTTTAATTGCAGACCTCTATAGGCTGGAATAGCGTTCCAGGTGATATTCTGTGTCGCCGAACATGGTTTCGTTGACAAGCAACCGTTTAACATAGGCGCCAAGCGCATACTCATCGGTCATGCCGATACCGCCGTGCATCTGGATTGATTCTTTGCCAAATTTGCGTGAAACAGCACCGACTTTGGCTTTGCAAGCTGAAATTGCTTTCTGGCGGGCGGTAGCATTCTCGTTGTCCGCCTCGACAGATGCTTCCATCGACATTGATTTTGCTTGCTCATAATCAACCAGTAAATCAACCATACGGTGCGCTAGTACCTGAAAAGATCCAATCGGGCGGCCAAATTGGGTGCGAGTGCGCAAATATTCCTTGGTCATATCGATGATTTCTTCGATCGCACCAAGTGAATCCGCAACCAAGGCTGCTGCGCCCCGGTCCACCGCGTCCAGAATAATAGCCTCAGCCTGACCGGATTCCCCTAACAGCGCATCGGCGCCAACCGAGACATTGTCGAAAATCAGGTCCGCAGCACCACGGCCATCCAGCAGTTGATACTTGCGCACAGTCAGTCCGTCTGCATCAACGGGCACCATGAACAAGCTGGCACCGCCTGCATCGGCTGAAACAATTAGTTTGCTCGCGGTATCGCCACCCAGAACAACAGCTTTATGGCCTGTGATTGACCAACCATCAGCAGTTTTCTCGGCTTTTGTGCCTAGTGCTAGGGGGTTGTGTCGCTCGCCGGGCTCGTAAAACCCTACTGCATGCTTTGTTTCGCCGGTTGCAATTTCTCCAAGCTGCTCTGTCGCGTTTTCACCGCCGCACGCATTCAACACAAAAGCTGAGAGCACAACGTTGCTAACATAGGGCTCAGGCACCAGCCTGCGTCCCAACTCCGCAGATATCAGCGCAATATCAGTGTGGTCTCCATCAAAACCTCCCGCAGATTCGGGTAGAGGCATGGCCATTATTCCAAGCTCGGCCAAGCTGCTCCAAAGCGCAGGGTCATGGCTGCTTTTGGTCGCAAGTTGCGACCTGTAGGTCTCAAAGTCATATGTTTTTGCCAGTGTTCGCTCCAGCGACTGAACCAGCATTTTTTGTTCTTCTGAATAATCAAAATTCATGATTTTACACTCTGTTTCCGATCTAGAAGCCAAGCATCATTTTAGAAACGATGCTACGCTGAATTTCGTTTGAACCGCCAAAGATGCTGATCTTGCGGGTATTGAGATAATGCGGTGCGGACCGGGCCTGCGCCAGTGTGCCCGCCAGTTGATCGTTCCATCCGGCATCACCAGCTTCCGGCTGGAATGGCAAGGCATATAAGCCTGCAGCGTCCATTTTTAGCTCAAAAAGGCGTTGCGCCACTTCACTACCGCGAATTTTCAACATTGATGATACCGGGCCAGGGTCCATACCGCGCTCGGTTTCCACCAGCATACGTTTGTTGGTCAGGTCTAGCGCACGAAGCTCGATTTCCACTTCTGACAACTTTGCCCGGAAACTCGGGTCTTCAATCAGCGGCTTGCCGTTTTTCTTCTCTGCAGCAGCCAACCGACGCAGGCTAACCAATTGTTCTTTAGATTGGCCAATGCCCGCAATGCCGATGCGTTCGTTTTGCAGCAGAAATTTGGCGTAGGTCCAGCCCATATTTTCCTGACCGACCAAATTTTCAGCGGGAACATGCACATCGGTGAACCACACTTCGTTTACTTCATGTGAACCGTCCAGGGTTATGATGGGGCGTACTTCCACGCCGGGATCGCGCATATCGATTAAAATGAATGAAATACCTGTTTGCGGTTTATCGGCAGACGCATCCGTTCTAACCAGACAGAAAATCCAGTCTCCATGCTGGCCCAGTGTCGTCCATGTTTTTTGACCGTTAACAACATAGTGGTCGCCGTCGCGAACCGCTGATGTTTTGAGACTGGCGAGATCAGAACCGGCGCCGGGCTCTGAAAAGCCCTGTGCCCACCAATTTTCGCCGCTTCTTATGCCCGGCAGAAACCGTTCGCGTTGCTCGTCGTTTCCGAAATTGATAAGAACGGGCCCAAGCATGGAAACACTGAAGGGCAGCACCCGAGGTGCGCCCATGCGGTAGCATTCTTCGTCAAACACCGCATATTCGACTGGGCTCCAGCCCGTTCCACCGTGTTCCAACGGCCAAAGCGGCGTTGACCAACCTTTGTCGCCAAGAATTTTATGCCAACGCTGATGTTGTTCTTTGCTTAAGTGACCACCAGAGGTCTGGGTGTGCTTAATATCTTCAGGTAAATTTTCCTTCAGAAAAGCGTGGACTTCGTCGCGAAATGCTGTTTGTTCCGCAGTGAGGCTGAGTTCCATTCTAGTCTCCAAATCGGCTCTTATTTCGCCAGTAATGTAGGTGGCGGGCGGCAATTGTCCAATAAATACCCACAATCTTTTTCTTCGAATATTCCAAATATGGAAACGGTGACACCGTCAGGCTTGACCGGCATAGCTAACTCAATGACATTGGCCGCCCGGTGCCTTCAGATTCAGGAGAGTAGATATGAAAATATGGACCTTACTTGCGGTGTTGGTGTGGTCTTCAACCGCCGCCGCCCAGAACGACCAGAGCGAGTTACCCTTTTCCAAAGCGGTCAGGGTTGGCAATATGCTGTATTTGTCGGGAGAATTAGGAGCGAAACCAGGTACGTTGAAGCTGGTCCCCGGCGGCATTGGCCCCGAGACCCGACAAGCGATGGAAAATATACAAGCAACGCTTGAGGCGAACGGGTCAAACATCAACAAAGTTGTTAAATGTCTGGTGATGCTTGCGGATATTAATGAATGGTCAGCAATGAACGAGGTGTATCGCACGTATTTTAAGGCACCATATCCAGCGCGCAGCGCACTTGGCTCTTCGGGCCTTGCCCTGGGCGCGCGGGTTGAAATTGAATGTATGGCACGCGTTGATTAGATAACGATAACTACAATGAATTTGAGGATCATTCAGTTTGCAGTGAATTGCGTAACTCAATTGATGTTGCAGTTGGATTGTTGACCAATTCGCCCTAGTCTTGTTGACACCGGCGCGCGAACAGACTGAACCGCCCATTACAAACACTTGAATCATGACTGAATGCTTAAAGGACTAATTATGAATACAGTGACCATGGAAAAACGCGACAATATTGCGCTGTTGATCGTTGATAACCCTCCGGTTAATGCCCTGTCGCATTCGGTTCGTGAAGGACTAGTGGACCAGATGAGCGCCTGCGCTGCCGACGATAGCATTGAAGCGGTTGTGGTATCATGTGCCGGGCGCACATTTATTGCCGGTGCTGACATAAAGGAGTTTGCCACTGGCCCCAAAGCGCCGCACTTGCCGGATGTGGTGCAGAAAATTGAAGATATGGAAAAACCAGTGGTCGCGGCAATACACGGTACCGCGCTTGGTGGTGGTCTGGAAATAGCGCTTGGTTGCCATTATCGCGTTGCCTTGGACAGCGCGAAAATTGGCCTGCCGGAAGTCAAGCTGGGGATATTGCCCGGAGCAGGCGGAACACAGCGTTTCCCACGTATTGCTGGGGTTGAAAATGCATTGGATGCGATCCTGAGCGGACGGCACGTTAAGGCCAAGGCGGCCCATAAATGGGGCGCGATTGATAAAATCGTTACGGCGGACCTTACCGATGCAGCGATTGATCTTGCTAAGGAAGTGATTACCAAAGGACCTCGGCGCACTGGCGAAATGACAATTGACGGCGACAAATATGATCAAGCTTTCTTCGATGGTTTCCGGAAGTCTATCGCCCGTAAAACCCGAGGCTATTTTGCGCCAGAAAAATGCATTCAGTGTATTGAAGCCGCGGTACGCTTGCCGTTAAAGGAAGGCCTTGCGTTTGAACGGGCATCGATCGGCGAATGTTTCGTGCACCCACAATCAAAGGCCCTGCAGCATATGTTTTTTGCTGAACGCCAGGTCGCGCGCATACCCGGCATCAACAAAGAAACGCCGCGCCGCGAGATCAACAAGGTCGGCATAATCGGTGCGGGCACCATGGGTGGTGGTATCGCGATGAATTTCGTCAATGCAGGTATTCCAGTAACAATTCTTGAAGTTGAGCAAGCTGCACTTGACCGGGGCTTGGGTGTAGTGCGCGGAAACTATGAACGAACCGCGTCTAAGGGCAAAATCAGCGCTGAAGACGTGGAAGCACTTATGGGTCTCTTTACCGGTACTATGAGTTATGATGACCTGGCAGACTGCGACCTGATCATCGAAGCTGTGTTCGAGACCATGGATATCAAAAAGAAGGTATTCACGGCGCTGGATACGGTTGCTAAACCCGGCGCGATTTTGGCGACGAACACATCTTACATGGACGTTAATGCCATTGCGCAGGTTACTAGTCGCCCGGCTGATGTGCTGGGTCTGCATTTCTTTTCGCCAGCAAATGTTATGCGCCTGCTTGAAATTGTTCGCGCCGAAGCAACAGCGCCTGATGTGCTGGCTACTTGTGTTGATTTGGCCAAGAAAATTGGAAAAATCGGCGTTGTTTCAGGTGTTTGTCATGGATTTATCGGCAACCGCATGTTGGCGCAATATGGACGCGAGGCTGGCTTAAACATTATCGAAGGCAATATGCCGCACGAGGTGGATAAGGCTCTTTTCGATTTCGGCATGCCGATGGGGCCAATGACTATGTCTGACATGGCGGGCCTTGATATTGGTTATTTGAACCGTAAAGGCATGGACCGCGCAGATTATGAAACCCGGGCGACCGATTGGATTGATCGGGTCGTGGAGCAGGACCGCAAGGGTCTTAAAGTCGGGGCAGGTATTTATGACTATGATGAAGGTAGCAGGGTGCCCAAGCCATCACAGTTGGTGATGGACATTATCCAAGAAGAAAGCGCCAAGCTTGGTATTGAACGCACCGGTAAATCCGACGACGAAATTGTCGAACGCAGCGTGTTGGCGTTGATCAACGAAGGGGCAAAAATACTGGGGGAGGGTATTGCATACCGCGCCAGCGACATTGATGTGGTTTATGCCAACGGATATGGCTTCCCGCCCTATCGCGGTGGCCCCATGCATTACGCTGATCAAATGGGCTTGGCAGAGGTCTATGCTAAAATATGCGCAAATGCGGAAAGATACGGTGACCGTTGGTGGAAACCAGCGTCGCTGCTTAAGGAGCTAGCTGAAGCAGGCAGTTCATTCGCCGAATATGATCGTAAAAATGCCAGTTAAGTCGCCGATTAACGCAATTTGAAATCAAGGAATTATGAATGTCTGACTATCTGAATGAAAAATTTGGCCTTAAGGGCAAAGTGGCAATGGTTGTTGGTGCATCGTCTGGCATTGGCGCGCAGTTCGCCCGTTCGCTCGCTCGCGCCGGTGCTGATGTGGTGCTCGGCGCGCGCCGCGCCGAAAAAATTGAAGCACTGGCACAGGAAATTGCAGACGAGACAGGTGTCCGCACTCTCGCCGTTTCGATGGATGTGACCGACGTAGATAGCGTTGTTAAAGCTTTTGATGCCGCAGAACAGGCGATCGGCACCTGCACGGTTGTTTGCAACAATGCCGGGCTGGCTATTCCCAATTGGGCGCTCGAGGACACCGAGGAAGATTGGGACATTACAATGAACACCAATCTTAAAGGCATGTGGCGAGTTGCCCGCGAGGCGGCAAAACGTATGATGACCGCGGGCACTGGTGGTTCTATTATCAATACGGCGTCCATACTGGGCATAGGTGTCGGCCCCATGCAGACGACATATTCGATCAGCAAGGCCGGCGTTGTGCAGATGACGCGGGCGTTGGCACTTGAGTGGCAGCGCTTTGGTATTCGGGTCAACGCCATTTGCCCCGGATATTTCAAAACCGAGATCAACGCCGATTTCCTCGATAGTGACCACGGACAGAAAATGGTGAAGTTAACCCCGGCGCGGCGGGTTGGTAAGCTGGAAGAACTGGAAGCGCCCATGTTGATGCTGGCTAGTGATGCGTCCAGTTTCACAACTGGTGTTGCTTTGCCGGTGGACGGAGCCCACACGGTTCGCTTGGCCTGATCAGGGTAGAGAGTTTCTATCTCGGTAATGCTTGCCTGTAGACTATGTAATATGTCGGCAGGTTGGGCGTTCTACACCTGACGGTGGTATATTGAAACGGTTTGTAAACACTCGATAAAAGGCCGAACGGTCTTCGTATCCGACAGCCTTGATGACCGTCTTTAACGGGCTTCGAGTATGTTTTAGCAGGTTCATTGCTGTCTCAACGCGTGTGGTGGCAAGAAAATGCATGGGAGTTACGCCCGTCATGTCTTTAAAGACGCGGATAAGGTGATATTTAGATAGGCAAGCAAATGCAGCGATTGACTGAAGATCGAGGCTGGAATCGGGGTAAGACTGCAAAATATATTCGTGTGCACGGTTAACTCGACGATGTAATTCTTCTTTGGTCGATTTTTTAGCAGCGCTAATTGATTGCATACTCGCCGCTTTTTCTTCTTGTCCGGTGAGCAATTTATGGAAGAGAAGCGATGAGGCTTCCTCATAGTATGCATTGTTTGACAAGCCCTGGCGGCAGGCTAAAACAATTGCCTCCATTAGTAATTGCGTGGCCCTGTCAGGAGCGAACAACTTTGTAGCAAGCCCGAGCTTTTGTTCAGTTTCTTCTTGGATTGGCTGATTACCAGCGGTTTCGGAAATCCAATGCGGAAAAGTGATCATATTGGACAGGAACGGTGCAGCGCGGTTGGCTGAATAAGTATACCTCGAGCCCATGCCAAGAGTAAGTGCGCCTGCAGAGCGCATTTTAAACGTTTGTTTGTTGTTGAAACGATATGTTTCCTCGCCGTCAACCGCCCAGCATACCGATGAGCACGACCAACTCTCATCAAAACTATCTGACATTTCATAGTGCTCGCCTCTCATCCAGGCCGAATGCACCACACCCTCAATGGAAGCGCGTCGGTACATCAATTGTACGTCGTCTTCTTCGGTAGGTGGGTTTTGGTTATATAGTAACATAAGATGTTGTTAAAATTGCTAACTTAGCGGCTGTGGATCGGTATTGCTTCCCATTTCAAGCGATGAGGATAGCGTGATGGCTCGGGGAGAAACAAGTCTGAACAAGAAATGCCAGGAGAAATTTCAGGATGAAAAGAAATCATTATTTAAACGCTGCGTTGATGGTGAGCTTGAGCTCGGTGACTTTAGGCCTGTTCGCTTCAGATGAAAAATGGCCGCATGACCCCACTACGGAGCAGCCATTTGGTTCGATAAACCCAGCGCTCACTGACCCGGAAGCTCAAATATTCAGGCCTCTGATCGGTATTCATGACTGTACTCATATACGTACCAGTGCACCCGGCGCTGAGCCACAGACTTCGCAAGCAGTTTGGACTTGGTATTACGATATGAATGGCTACGGAGCCCGGGATACTTATCGATACGGAAAGGCGGCACCTGCAAGCCAAAGAATCTATAATGCCCAGACCAAAAAGTGGCACGTTTGGTATTTTTTGGGACAAGGCGGCTATTATGCGGGTGAATGGATTGGTGGTGCAAATGGCGCAGACATCGTGTTTGAGCAAACCACCAAAGTAGGGGAGCGTTCGGTTCTTAGTCAGTTGAGGTTTTTCGATATCACAGAAACCAGTTTCGAATGGAAGAGTTCTAATACTGATGCTGACTCTGGAGAGGTTTTTGTTGATTGGGAAATCAGTTGCCAACGACGTGGTTGAAGCTGCTCGGAGTTATTAAGCGTCTCTTTCGGAAAGACACTCAAGCGAATGAAAATACGCGTAACACGAAATAGGGGGCATTAAAAAAAGCGGAGGCAAATACCCCCGCTTTTATCGTCTTTAACTTGTTCCGCTAGTTAGAAGCGATAGCGAATACCAAACTGTATGCGGTAGGCCGATGGAATGCGCGCTACATTTGGGTTGGCCGCGGATGCAGTTGCTGACCCAGACGGGCTGTAGATATACTGCGTACCATCGCCGCTAATGGCTACATCCGCGAGCGGAATGTTCGATGGCTGGAAGATCGCATCCAAACGACCCCAGTCGCTGTCAATCAGATTACCCAGGTTTTCGATGTCGAGGATAAGCTCGACCTTATGACCGTCCATCACTTCGATTTCCTGTAGGAATCGCATGTTCACTTGGTTAACCCATCCGGTTTTGCATGAGTTACGCGGAATAATTTCGCCGCGGAAGTCAGACAGGCAATCATCGCCATCGATCAATTGATCAAGACTAGACAGGAAGCCTGCATCGCCGGTTACGATAGGATCGCTTATCCCGGTAGGCACATAAAACAGGTTCGGGCCTGGATTGTCTGGCGCAGCAAAATCAGATAGGATCGCACCGCCAAAGGCGCCGGTCCCGTTGAAAATATAGCTGAAGTTTCTGCCAGAGCGGCCAGCGTAAACAAAACTCAGCTGAGTTTTGTTGTCATCCCAAATTTCCTTTTCCCACGATACAGTCGCGGTGATTCTGTTGGGAACCTCAAACCGGGAGGTTGAGAGGTCTGGATCGTTTAAGTCACGCTGGGGATCAAATGCGAATGTCTCAAAGGCCACGAAACGGTTGTACGACCGCACGTCTTCAACATTTTGGTATGTATAGCCAAGTGTTGTCGAGAAACGGCCAAAGTCAGTTTCGAAGTCTTTCGCAATGTCGGCAGAGATCACTGTGCTGCCGCCACGTTTTGTATTGGTAACAATATAGTCCTGATCATTGAAACCGGTGCTGCTATATATGGGGCGGCCATCCGGCGCAGTGCCCGTAACTGTTCTGCGGCCTTCAAAAATGTCATAACCGTTTTTAACGTCGGTAATGATAGCTTCCAAAGTAAAGCGCCAATCATCGCCTAATCCATAGTTTCTTAGGTCCATTACATAGTCAAATGCGAGGTTATACTTCCAGCTTGAGAGAAGCTCATAATCTGGAGAGATCGCATCGACTTCGGTATTGGGGCCCGCAGCGAGGAACGACTGCAGGCGCGAGGAAATAGCATTCGCATTCGGCAGATCTGCAACAGCGTCAAGGTATGGTTGACCTATGAAGTCGCCAAAAAAGCCAGCGAACGTTCTGGTTACGCCGTTACCTGCGTAGCTGTTAGACAGCAATATCAGCGGTGTTCCACCACCAAACAAGCCAGCTCCACCTCGAACTGTCAGGCGATCTGTTGCGTCCCAATTGAACCCAAAGCGTGGCAGGAATAGGTCTTTGCCGTCCAGGTTTTCAGTGTTGTCAAACCCATTACGCGTCGCAAAATTGGTGTTGAGGGGCACATCATCATTGTTGTTGAGGAAATCATATCGCAGACCGAATTTGAACGTCAGTGTGTCAGAAACGACCCATTCGTCCTGCAAGTAAAATGTATTGGTATCAAGCTGGAAGACCGCATCGGCGTCTTCTACAACACCGGTGTTTGATCCACCAAACAGGATAAAGGCCGGGGTGTTTGCTTCAAGTGCATCCAACCCGAAATAGTTCACTTGACCACGTGAGAAAGGCAGGAACACATTTCGCACTGAGTTATGCTCTTGCTCAACACCGAAGGTGATCGTGTGATCACCGGTTGTGTAGTCTGCTTTCAGTTTAATCACGCGAGAACTGTTGTCCAAAGTATTGTTGTGACGGAAACGATCCCCGCCAGCGCCGATAAAGCCACCGGTTGCCGGCAAGTTAACAGCAAAGTCAGGCGTTGAACTGTCGATACTGACTTGTCGGTTTTTTACATCTTTAAAGCCAACTTTAACCTCGGTGGAGAAATTGTCGGTCCAGTCGGAAAATAGTTGAAAACTGTAACTGTCCAGACGCTCGTTGATGTTGTAGCGGCCAGAATTCAGGATCGCCAACTCAGGGAAGTCATCAAAAATGACATCACCATCGGCACGTTGGTAAGTGGCTGATGCGCGGTGATAGTCATTGATGTTCCAGTCAATTTTCAACAAGAGTTTTTCGTCTTGATCTTTGTCCGTGGTTGCAAACGGGCCAGCATCAAAACCATATACGTCCTGGAAAATCTGTCGGGCGCGGTCTACATCCGCTTGGGTCACGCCCGGAATATTATCGATTGTCTGGGTGTTGGCTGGGCGAGTTGTTTCAAACTTCTCGTAGTTGGCAAAGAAGAATAGTTTATCTTCGATGATCGGGCCGCCAAGCGTGGCACCGTAGGTTTTTTCGTCGAAATCACCCATCGCTAAGTCTTCGCCCTGACTGGTGTTGCCGGTCAGGCTATCGTCCGTATAGAAACCGT
>JAAHTG010000771.1_pt1 | contig 25807 bp, 7 predicted proteins | sample 6116081 | NCBI WGS metagenome assembly JAAHTG01 (sample SAMN13939989, study PRJNA603662) | sponge metagenome | isolation source: marine sponge | host: Mycale hentscheli | place: New Zealand | collected 2005 | reverse complement strand
GGGTGGTGCTCCTACACCCGTCTTCTGGACCTAACCTTCCCTTGGGGGATGGTGGCCTATTTAGTCAACCTCCTCAGAATATATCTGTAGCGGCCAAGCCTGTTGAATACGGATCATCACAGGATTCTAAATCAATATTATCTACACCAGCTGGATTCTTTTTTATATCTCATAATCAAGGTAAGATATTTTCTTATTCAAATGGATTAAATGAAATATCTCAAAACGGTATGAAGTGGTGGTTTGATACATTCCTGCCTTATCAATTATTTGAAGACTTTCCTGATTATCCGTATACTGACAATCCGGTATGTGGTATTGGTTGTCAGACATTGTATGACAATGATAACTTACTTCTTTATTTTTGCAAGAAGGACTATAAGTTAAGACCAGAGTACAAAGGACAAGTTGATTATGATTCTATATTAGATGTATTCACTATGAAAGATAGACCGGCTGCTAAGTTTAAACTTGGTGACCCATTGATTTTTGATGATGCATCTTGGACTATAAGCTTTGACCCTAAATCAAAATTCTTTATTTCATTCCATGACTGGCATCCAGATTTAATTCTTCCTGGTAAAAATACTTGGGTCACTACTAAGAACAATCAATTATGGAAACATAATGATGTATGTAATGACTACTGTAATTACTATGGAACTAACTATCCTTTTGAGATAGAACTTGCAGCTTCTACAGGACAGCAAGTAAGTACTCTTAAAAGCATTGAATATATTTTAGAGTGTTACAAGAGAGCAGAATTTAATTGTTTTGATCAGTTCCATGTTTTAGATTTTAATTTTGATGAAGCTGTTGTGTATAATTCAGAACAAGTATCAGGATTATTAAATTTAAATTTAATGCCTAAGAATGATTTACCTCTATCACTACAGTATCCTAAATATAATGTAGCTAATCCTTCCTATGATATATTATTTTCAAAGGAAGAAAACAAATATAGATTCAATCAGTTCTGGGATATTACTAAAGATAGAGGAGAGTTTCCTATAGGTTCAGGTTACCCTCCAACTAGTCCTGTTATTCCTGGAAGTACAGTTCTAGATGGTAACTATAATGAAAGGCATATGTGGATAACTAAGCCTAATGGGTACACAAGAGAACTTAATACTACTAACTTAAATTATCAAAAATCTCAAGAACAAAGAAAAAAGTTCAGACATTATGCTAACTTTATAAACTTAAAAAGAAACATTTCTGGACCTGTGAACATGATAATTAAAATGGTTAGTACTAAATCACAACTATCTCAAAGATGATGAATAATAAAGATATGTACTTGGATCTGAATGAAGCAGAAATCAAACGTTATATTGACGGAGGTTATGTTGTTGAAGAAGTAGATCAAATGGATTTAGGAGGCACTCCTCACAATCACCCTCATGATAATCTATTAGTTAATCCTTGGGCCAAAAAATCTATGCCTAATTCTAATTATCAGTTGCGTACTCAAGGTATGATTGATGATTTTAGTCAGAAATCTGGTGCTATAATGCAAGATGTAGCAAATCAAGCAGCTGACTTCAGAAAGTTTGTTGATAATGCAAACTATGCAAGAGCAGTTAAAGCAGAAAGAAAACGTTTAGCGGAATTAATGAAGCGTGACCCCAAAGATGATAGCAAAAAATATTCTTTGCTTAAGCCTGTAAAAGCACCAATAGGAGAAGAATCAGTAGATTATTTTTTTAAAGAAGAGTATGACTTAATGATGACTAATCTTATTAATTCTGAATTACAAAAAGAAGGATTATTACCTGCTGATATTGAAAGAATTAAACAAGTTTCTCAAGATCCTAAGCAATTTTTAAAAGAATACATAGGAGTGTATCCTGTTCAAAATGAAGAAACAGGAATGTATAGTTTTTATAATGTAAAAGATATTCAAAATAAAATATACGATCATGGTATGTCTGCCAGAAAAATATCTGAAGATTTAGGTATTGGTATTAAAGAGGATATACAAAAAGACTTTGCTGTAACATATGACATTTGGGAAAATGATTTTAAAGCCGGTAATAAAAGAGAATTAGAAAAAATGTATAATTCAGGTAAAAGTAGAGAAGAGGCTATTCAAACTTTGGTTAATAGTGGTATGGGACAATATGACAATTTGAATACTTTATTTGATACAAGTCTGGATGCTATAGAAACTAGATCTGAAACATTGAGATTTAGTAATATGACAGAAACAGAAAAAAAAGAATATGCCGATAATCTGATTACCAATATGGAAAAAGAAGGTTATAAAAGACCTTCTGCAAATAATGAAAATCTTATGTCTTTTGAGGATGGAATTGTGGAAGCCAGAAAAAATGAAATAAAACAACAATCAATATTATCTAAAAGTATGGAGCCTGTAGTTACGGATGGTAATGTTAGAAATCAAGCTTCAAGTACTGCTGTAAATAATATAATTCCTCAAAACATGGATGGTATTGGTGTTACTGAATTTAGCTTGAAAGATATACAACCAAAATTCACTGAGGGTGTTCAAAAAGATGTATTTAAAGATACTTGGATAAAACAGTATGAAACTGAATTAAGACAAAAGAATAGACAATATGCAAATGGTGCAAAGATTAATGGTTTAACATGGCGTACTATTCCTGATGATCAAATTGAAGTTAGAGCTAATGACGTGTATGAAAGTCAGGTAGCCAAAGGAATACTACAACCAGATAATCAAGAATTTTTAGATATATTCTTTACTCCAGAAGCAAATAGAAGAGATAAATTTGGTGATAAGATAGATAAGTATAATGTTAATTTTAATGATATATCCCCAGGTATATTCTCACAAGTATATCTTGCTAGAGAAATGAATGACAGAGCTGAGGATACAGAGGCAAATAATGCAATAGCAGCAGCAAAGCAAAAGATAGAAGTTATAAAAGCAGATGGAATAGATATGGATGTTGTCATGGGAGGTAAAACCATTCAGCAACATTTAGATGAGCAACAAGCTATTATTGATGAAACAGAACTAGCTCAAAAAAATAAATTTTATAATAGAGTAACCATTGGACCAGCAAGTGGTAATACTGTAAGTATGAGTGATCTAGATAAATATGGAGGTGAAGCTTCTTTTTTTGAAAAACTCATGAATCCTACAGCTGCTATACAATACGCATTTGATGGTACAACAATGCCTAAAGATTATAATAAATTTGTTGATGAGAAAGAAAAACTTGCTCAAATTTTTGGATCTGCTGCTGATGGTAAAGTTGATATAAGTCAGAACCGGTTAAATAATAACAATGTATTAAGCGCATTAGATTTTGCTTATGCTTTCACTCCAGTTGGTGCTGTCCACCACGGTGCTCAAGCAGGTTATAATATATTTAGAGATGAAGGAAGTTTAGATAAATTTAGAGATAATCCAAGTTGGGGTACTGGTGTAGGTTTAGGAGTAGATGCACTTATAACTGCATTTGGAGGAGCATCTCTAAGAGGAACAGGAAAAAAATTAATAAATAAATTTGCACCTGATGTTAATACGGGTAGTATAAAAGGTATAGGTGATGATTTACTTAAAGCTCAAAAGAGCGCAGTACCTGATGGATGGATGGCTAGAAGTATGCTAAGTGCAGATAATGCACTTTCATATGTACCTGGTTATAAATCAACTAAAAATGTATTTAAAGAGATTGTTGATATGGATAATTTAGATTTCTCATTACCATTCAATGATGTCAGGAAAATTGCAGGTTTAACTAAAGATGCTTATAAAAGTAACTTAGGTAGAAACGTGATTACAGGGTATGTTGTATCATATGTCCCAAGTACTATAAGTGATTTATCAACTAATATTAGTGAAGGTAACTATGGTGATGCCGCTTGGAATGTTGGTGAGTTAGGATTAAATCTTTTACCAGGATATAAATTTGGAAATTTTGGATCAACTATTAAAGAACCTATAAAATTTTTAGGTAGAGGATTTGGACAGGAATTTGGTAAAATGTATACTGCAGGTAAAAATTTAAAGAACTTTACATCTGTAGGAAATACTGCTAAAGATCTTAGCAAGACTCTATACCATGGAAGCGTTGTAGCGGGGTCACCATGGGCTGTAGGTGCAGGTTATGATTTGCTAACAGACAAGGATGCTACCTTTAGTGAACAAATGGAGAATACTTCTAAAATTGCAAGCTTATTTCCTGGAATGAACCTTGTCAATAAATATGGTGTTATGGGTGGTACTCAATTTTTATCAGATCCTACAGATACATCTAACATAGTACAGTCTACACTAGAAGCAACTGGTGTAGGTAGATATGGTAAATTTGGAAATACTACAGGTAAACTTGTTGCAAAAGGTAATGAATACTTTAATGATGATGAAGATGAGACTAATGTAATACCTGATATAATACCTGATATAAAACAAGAAAAAGAAAAGCCTTTAATTGCAGATGCTGATCAAGTACAAGTTGAAAATGAACCAGAAGAAATAAATGTGGAAAATGAAGTTGAAGAAACTGAAGAAGTAAACGAAGGTTCCACTGAATCAAAAAAGAAGAAGAAGAAGAAGAATAAAAAGGTTAAACCAAGAACAGGGTGGAGGCAGAAAATAAAATCTTATCAAGAAGGTGGTGAGAGTGAAGATATGATACTTGATTTAGATCCAAGTGAAATTCAAGAGTACATATTAGGTGGGTACATAGTAGAAGAAATATAAACATAGTATGTTTAAACAATAAATTTAATTTTAGTATATTAATAATATATCCAAGGTTATGGGAAAGAAAAGAGTTAGAATATATAAATCTCCAGATGGAAGAGGTCATTATAAAAACAAACTGCAGAATTTTTTATATTTAGCACAGGAAGGCATGAGCATGCCTGCACAACAACAAGCTGCACCACCTACTCCTTCAGCAGGTGATATACTAAAGAAAGACTTTTTAGCAGAGTATGTATATGATTCGTTATCAGATGACTATGATAATGGTGACATACAAATAGCAATACAGCAACTGGTGAAGGCTGGTCATGATCAAAACATGGTAATGGCTGCTGTAAAAGAAGCTGTGGAGAGAAAACAAAATGATATTAAAGCTACTCCTGATGAATATACTAGAGATCTTAATGATTCTAAAGATGCAGCCAGACGGCAAAAAGAAGATGCTGCATTCAGAGAAGCTGAAGAAGCTGAAGAAGCAATGATACAATCAGGATTCGCTGAAGATGATGAAGCAGATGCTCAAGCATTGGCTGATGAAGATGCTATAAATGAAGAATTATTTAATAGTAGTTCTAACACAGAAGAAACTGAAGAGACTGAGGAAACTGAAACTAAACAATTAGGAGGACTTGTAAAGATGTCTCTTGGGGGACCTCCTAAAAAGTTATTAGAATTATTTGGTGTAATTTCTAAATCAGCTAAGGTTCCTATAAAAAGTTTAGATGACTTACTAACAAATGCAGCTAAAAATATGGCTGCATCAGAGGACGTTATTTCAAACTATAAAAGCGTAGATGACCTGTTAGCTGATGATGCTTTTATGGCAAAGGTGTATGATGTTACAGAAACAGAACTTACAGCCATTAAGAATCAACTAAAGCAGGCTGATGTAACAGGTAAATCCGGTAAATTAAAAAGAACTGTAGGTATAGGTGATGATGCTTATAAAGTTACTCAGAATGCTGCTAAAGAAATAGTGGGTAATAATAGTTTTTTAAAAGGAGTTACAGATGTGACCGCGGAAACGCAAAAAAAATTAGATGCTGTATGGGGCTCTGGAACTAAGCAACCTTTTCAAGGAAAGAAAACTTTTTCCAAAGTAAGTGATGATCAAGCTGAAATTAATTTACAAACTGGATCTTTAAGTGAAACTGCTCCTGGTGTAGCACAGAACATTGATGATGGCATTTATCAGATTAGTGAAGAAGCTTTAGGAGACGGGTATAAAGGTTTTATTGATGACTTAAATAATAAATATTCATCATATTTTAAGGACGGAGCTTCAGATATAGCTACTAATAAGAATATGGCCTATAAAGGTTATACTGCTACAGGAGAGCCTATAGTAGCTGTACAAAGAACTGACGGAAATATTATAAATGGTACACTAGTTAAGAACGGTGATAACTATGTATTTAAACCTATACTAGGAGTCAGTGATGATTTAACTCCAATATATGCAAAGACAGATAACATTGGTGTAACAGGTAATGACTTGGTAGAAAGCTTTATGACATCTAATAAGAATAAGCTTACTAATCTAGACGATTTTGATCAAGCTTTTAAGATAGGAGAATTTGGACCCGGTTCTAAAAAAGCAGTAGCTCTTGGAGAAGAGTCTTTAATAACACCAAGGGGTATAATAAATGATTCTAAAGGGGGGTATCAAAACTTTAGTACAGACTGTGTAAAAGGTGTTAGGGATTCACCAGTTAGACATACTGTAGCAGGTGTTGTTGATACTACATTAGGCGGAATACCAAGTACTCTTAACCAACTTGTTCGTGGTTCAGGAGATGGTTTATTATTTGGTTCAAAGAATAAATTTGTTGGAAAATACAATCCTTATGAGGCTTACCTAAGAAGTCAAGCTACGAGTAAAATACAGCCTGTCTTTAATCCAACAATAGGAAAACAAACTTATACTAATCCTTTAAGAGGAGGTTTTGGTTTATGGGGAGATGCAACTAAAACAGGTGCGGATCAAAACTGGTTATCTAGAAGACTAGGATATAATCAAAATATAACCGGATTCAAAGTTGCGGATGATGCAAGAGATATTAATACTTTTACAGGTTTGACTCCTGCTCAATCTTCAATGAAATTTGGTGCAAATAATACAGGTAGTCTTTTAAATGGAGCTACTGATGTAGGTTTTGGATCTCAATTGGGTAGTTTTTTAAGTAGAAATACTTTTAGTCCTAGAGGAGTTGCCTATGGTGGATGGGGTTATGGAGCTTATGCATTAAATCAAGCTAATTCTAATAGTTTACTAGATCAAGGCTATAGTCTACAATTGAATCCAGGTCAAACAGTAATGGGTGATCCTAATGCAAATACTGGTTCTCAGTTTGCAGATACATCTGGCGTTGTAATTAATGTTCCTAATTCACCATTTTCAAAAATTGATATTGACAGGTGGGAAACAGCTGTAGGTGATATTACTAATTCATTTGATGCCTCTAAAGATGAGTCTCTACAGCAAGATCCTGAGATGCAGAAAAAAGTAGTGGAGTACTTACAGAATCAAGGTGTAAATGAAAAACAATTAGGTGGTACTACAAAAGCTCAGTTTGTAAGACAAGGATTAAAAGAATTCAAAAAGAAAATGCAAGCTGGCGGAGTCCCTGATAATAGTGCTCCTTGGAATGTTAATAATGAAACAGATGTTAGAACTAAAAATACTAATATAATAACAAATACTTCTAAAGAAAATGTAGCCTTGCATAGTGAAGAAGAAAGACTGAAAGCAGAATATGATGCTCTACGTCAAAATGAAAATAACATGTATAACAATCAAGGTAGGCAAATTGCACGTGCAGGTGCTCAAACTAAAGATATGAAAAAACTAGGTAGACAATTAAAGAGAACTTTTAAAAGAGGGATCCCAACCAATTTACAATCATTTGAAACGGATGGTAATATTTTTAACAGAAGTACAAAAGCAACTTTTGATACAAGTATACCTAATATGAATCCTTATGCTATGTTTGGTACAGGAGGTATGGGTATGATGGGAGGTATGGGTAATATGCTAGGTAGAGTGTTAAGTCAAAACATGAATACTATACCTACTAAATTTAGAGTACCTTTAATTACAACTTCTAATAAAGCTAATACTACAACTAGAGCTGAAGAGGAAGTTAAAGCACAAAATCAAATAGTACAGTTTCCAAAGATTGAAAAATGGCCTAAGACTCAAGAAGAATTAGATATCTTAACACAAGGTAATGTGAATCAAAATACAAGCATGACTAATTTTGATATTAATAATCCACCTAGACCTAACGTGGGAGAAACTCATGCTTCATACATGCAAAGAATGGGTATTTCAGGTGGAGGTTATAATGGTGCTGCATTAGCACATTTAGTTTAGGATGGTAATACATTTGTAGAACCTGCAACAAAACAAGCAGGTGGCTTTGTGGATTCAGCTAATCCTGACTTATACAAATTTACTGGAGGTGGTCAAGATTTCATGAGATATGGTGGAATACCTATGGCTAATGAAGGCATAGTAACAGGTGAAGGTGATCAACCCCTACCTGTAAATATGACAAACTTACCTGCAATCCCAGCGCCAGTTGCATATTCAATGACTGATGCTATGAGTCAAGGAGCACCTATAAATCCTTACCAGGTAGAAAACATTAATATAGATCCTAATATGGGATCACCTGCTATAGTTGAAGAGGCTAGCCCTACAATAGTCTTTAATCAAGCAACTGGAATGTTTGAGGAAACAGCTCCTGCAGAACAACCTTTAGTAACAGTTGCACCAGGAGAAGGTGCTGCTCCTGCATTATTAGATAGTTCTAAAGAAGCAATTGATTTAGCTGTATCTAAAAAACCATCATGGATGGGGGATATTCCTGAAGACGTTCAAGCAGAAGGGGCCAGTGCTGTTGAATCATATATAAAAAATCAATCAAGTCATGCATTTAGAACCAAAGCTTTTAGTATGAGTGCTAATCCTACTAAAATAGATGAGGGTTGTATTTCAGGTGCTGAGGCTCATGTGATGTATGAAGCTAAATTTGGTCAAAAGGGTAACCCGCAACAGATTAAAGCTTTTATTAATGCTATGTATAATAATCCTAATTATAGAAATGAAATGACTAACCAAGCTGGTTTATCAGATGGTACAAATAAATTAGATCTAAAAGGAGGTGTAGAATATATTAGTAAAAAGTTTGGTGCAAATAATAACCAAATAGGTGTTAATGCTGATGTGAATTACTCAATAGGCGCTGATGGTCAGAAATCATTTACTCCAAAAGTTGGATTTAAATTTATACCAGGGACAGGTAGTGGACAACAAATGGGTGGAGAACCCGAATTACCACAAAACTTTTTAGGAGGATTGGGTAGAACATTCATGAGAGGATTAGCCGGTAATAGAGCTATTGGTAGAGGATATGTTTCTCAAGGAGTTACAGGAGCTGATGGATTACCTTATATGGGTGATATGAATCAAAACCTATATGAAGTAGAAAAGAAGAGAAGGTTCTTTGGACCTAACACTGTAACATACCGTTATGGTAATAATTCTAATGCAGGTGGTAATGATGCTGGTGGTAATGATGAGCCTTTAGGAAGTAAACTATCTCAGTTTAAAGATAAATTTATGAAGAATAGACCTGACTTTAATTCAACAGAAGCAGAAGAAGTTGATGATAGATCTAGATTTGAAAGAAAATCTGACAGGATTATAGATAGAAAACAAAGAAGAACAGATAGGAAACTAGATAGAACAGAAGCTAGAAATGAAAAAGATTGGGAAAAAGACAGAAGAAGAACTTTTAGAAAAACTGGTGATGATATAGGATCTTATGGTGATGAACAAGCTGCAAGAGAAGCCTTTGATATAAAAGAACATGAAAGAAGACAACAAGAGCTAGCAGATTTTGCAGCAAATCCTGTAGAACGTATGGAAGTAAGAGGTGCTAGTCAACTAAAATCTAATGCACCTACAGAATTAGTAGGTGTAAATCAACCTGCAAGTAATAATATAGGTTCATATAGAAATGCTTTTGCTACAGGGGTATTAGACAATTTACCTCCACTTGAACAACCTAAGTCTGAAGAAGAACTTATGGCAGAAATTAACAGTAAAATGAATGTTGCTAGCAAGTTTACAAAGAGTCCTAGTTATTTTAATTCAGGTAAAAAACCAGATCCAAATGCAAGTACAGGTGTAGGCGCTGATCCAAACTATGCTGCTAAGATAGAAGGTACCTATGAACCTAATTTACCAAACGTACCTATGACAGGTACTGCTGGTGCAAGTTCTAATACAAATCCTGTCACCGTACCAGTTACTGATCAGGAAATGATTCAAAGAGATCTTGATTATCTAGATGGTAAACAATATGGTGGATGGCTTTATGCTCAAGGTGGTCAATATGAAGATGAGGATGTTTACATGACTGATGAAGAAATAGAAGCATTCATGAGAGCAGGTGGAGTTGTTGAATTTATTTAATAAATATTAGTTACGATGCGTAGAGTAAGAATCAAAAAATATCCTGCTGTCAAGCGTAAAGTTAGGATTAAAAAAATGCCTGGTCTTCCGGAAAGTCCTGGTTATGCTAACGGTACTCAATATGTATTTCAAAGAGGCGGTTTAAACAAATTTATACCTGCTTATTCTAAAGCAGGTGCTACAGGAGGATTAAACTCTCCTCTTGACAAAAGTCCTATTACTTTTGGATTACAGAATACTAATGCATTTGATAACCCATTTACTAGAAATACTGTGGAAGAATTTGGTTCTGGTATAGGTATGGGAACAGATGGTAATTTTTTCTCAGAACCTTTAGTTAAAACTGGAGAACCTGCTGAAGAAAAAACAGATGAAGGTACTGATGGTAATTATGAAGTAACATATAAAGAAAAGAAATATATAGAAGATGGTAAAGCTGCTGCTACTGGCTTAATTGGTGGTGTTGATGCAATAACAGGTGTACTTCAAAATCTTAATCCTGATGAACAAGAACTAAGATTTGGAGATACTACAAAAGGTAATACAGAAATAGCTTTTACAGGAGATCATAATAAACTAAGCGGTTTAAAGAATGAAGACCGTATGGGGGCTAAAGTATTAAACGTAACTAATGCACAACGAGGAGGTGCTATACCTAAATTTAGTAAAGCAGGTGCTGTAGCAATGGTTAATGGTGTACCCATGACTCAAGCAGAAGTGAACGCTTGGTTAGATGCTAATCCAGGAAAAAGAAGTGCAGTTAAATGGATTAAGAGTAGAGATGCTGCTTATGATGAAGGGTACTATGATACAAAAGATAGGAATATTTTAGCTAGAGGTGTTACTCAAAAAGGTAAAGATAGATCTGGAGATTTTACTGTACCTACAAATATTACATCTTTTTCATCAGATGTTTGTGCAACAATTAAAAAGGGTAGAGATGGTAAAGCTTTTACTAAAGAAGAAGCTCTTGCTGTACAACTGGTTACTCCAGAAAGAGCTGATGAATTTGAGGCATGTTATAGAAAGGTAAAAGATGAAGTTGTAGATGTTGAGTTAATAGAATTAGATGAAGAGCAACCTAATCCGGGGCCAGATCCATGTCCAGAGTGTGAAGAAGGTTTTGAAAAAGGAACACCTACAGAAGAAGAACCATGTCCTTGTGTAAAGAAACCAGAAGATAGTTCTACAGGAAATTGTAAATGTCCCGGTGATCCTGAAGAAGGACCCTTTACAGGTACTATAGTTACAAATGCTGATGGCTCTCAAGAGTGTGAATGTAGTGGACAACAAACTACACCTAATTATGAATCTGCACCAGAGTTTTGGTTACAAGATACCCTTAAAACTACTGGGTTAGCAGGAGACTTGGCTACCTTAAAAAAGTACATGCCTCAGAAACAATCTGTAGATCTTGAAGAACAAGATGTAAGTTTTGTTGATCCTACTAGAGAATTAGCAGCTAATGCTGAACAAGCAAACATAGCATCTCAAGCAGCTTCTTCATTTGCTGGACCACAAAGTAGTGGTAGATTATCCGCTATTCAGGGTAAAGCAGCAGCGGGTAATGCTGATATAATGAATAGATATAATCAGCAAAATCTTGGTATAGCCAATCAGGCCTTGGCTGCAAATGCAGGTATAAGAAATCAAGAAGCATTACAGAATGCTAAGTTTGATCAGCAATATTATGATCAGACTACTGTTGCTAATCAACAGTTTGATAACTCTAAAAGAGCAATGAGTACAGCATTAAGAGATCAATATGCTAATGCTATTACTAATGCTATGCAGACTGATGCAATGAATCAGCAATATCCTAACTATGCAGTTGATCCAGCCAGAGGTGGTAAGATGAACTTTACAGGTAATGATGGTAGACAATTGAATCCTACTTATCAAAAAGATATTGATGCATATGAAAAAGACTATTTGGGTAAAGGTATAGATGCAGAAACAGCTGCAAAACTAGCTTTAAAAAGAGTACAGGGTGAAGGTGTATTTACTGGACAGGGGCAGCCTCAAGGAGGAGCTTATTATGGTTATCCAGGTGGTAGAACTAGTCAATTGGGTGGTGCTACATATGAACATGGTGGTGAACATAGTCCTACATTTGGAACTACTAATATGAATCAGTTAACCCCAAGTACATATACTAACGGAGTTAATGAAAGTAACATACCATTTGCTAGCAGAACTACAAGTACTATTTCTTCTATACCTAGAGATCAAGCAAACCTTGAAGCTGAAGGTGGTGAAACAGTGTTTGGAGATATTAATGGCGATGGTTTCCCTGAAACAAATAGAATTGAAGGACCAAGACATTCAGACGGTGGTGTACCTCTAAACTTACCAGATGATAGTTTTATCTACAGTGATTATAAAAGAGGCAGTATGAAGATATCTGATCCGGATGTTCTTAAAATGTTTGGTAAATCAGGTAGTAAAAAAGGTAGAAAGAAACCGTCATACACTCCTGCTCAGTTAGCTAAACAGTATGATATAAATAAGTATAGAGCTTTATTACAAGATCCTAATGCTGATAAAATATCTAAAAGAACTGCTGAGTTAATGATTGAGAATTATAATATGAAGTTAGGTGCTTTAGCACTTGTTCAAGAATCTAGTAAAGGATTCCCACAAGGTATACCTAAAGTAGCTAGACCTTATATGGAGGACGCGGGAATTAGTGAGGAACAACTTATGCCAGAACAACAGGAAACTGTATCAAGACCACAGCAACCTATGAGTTTTACTGATGCAGAAGTGATAGAAGAACAGACATAATAAACTTTTAAGGTTTAATAAACTTATAAAATTTTAATATATTTATAACGTAAGAAACAATTAATTATGGCAACGTATTTACAAGGTGTAAAAGACTATATTCCACAGTATCAGCCTTTCACGCCCAACTGAAATTTCTATGATAATATTCTTAAAACAAAACAGAATCAATATGATAGTAACTGGAAACAGTTAAATAAAATTTATGGTCAATATTTTTATGCTGATTTAACTAGAGAAGATAACATTAAAAAGAAAGATGAGCTTCTTAAGAATATAAATTTTAACTTACAAAGAGTAGCAGGTTTAGACTTATCTTTACAGAAGAATGTGGATCAAGCTGTACAAGTCTTTACTCCTTTCTATCAAGATCAAGCCTTGATGAAAGATATGGCGTATACTAAGAATTGGAATAGAGAATATGCTAGAGGTACTGGATTAAAGAAATCATCTGATCAAAAAATTCAAAAGCAATATTGGGATGCAGGTGTTCAAGAACTTCAGTACAGAAGAGAAGAATACAAAAATGCTAGTGCTGATGCAGCTATGAGTTACAGTTCTCCTACTTATACTAATTATGTAAATACTGCGGAATTAGCACATGACTTAGCAAAAAAGCAGGGTTGGAATGTTAAAACTTCTAAGAGTGACGGTAGATATATCTATACTACTAAGAACGGTCAGCAGATAATGGAACCACTACAGAAACTATTTGAGAATACTTTAGGTAATGACTCAAGAGTCCAAGGTGTATATAGAACTCAGTCTTATGTAAATAGGAAAAACTATGCAAAGTCTAATAGTGCGATGTTTGAGGGAGATGAGAATGCAGCTGAAATGAAGTATTTAGAAGATAACTTTAATATTCTTAAAAGACAAAGTCAAAAATATTATACTAGGTTACAAGCTGATGCAGATCAGAAAGATCAAGAAATAACAAGAATAGAAGAGAAGTATCAGAATAAAGAGTTGACTGCTCAACAAGCAATGTATCTAGATGATCTCAAATATAATAGGGATATAAACAGAGAAACATTAGACAAAATTAAAAAAGAATATGGTGAGTTTAATTCATCAGGTTCTTCAACTGCAACTACTAGTACTGGTTTTGAAAATCCTTATGGTGATATAGAAACACTAAGAAGAAAAGTAGATGGAGGTATGTCTCAAATGTTAATGCGTAAAGATCTTTCAGAAGCTGCTGAGACAGAAGCTATGAGAAACTATGAGCAGACAATGAAAACTGATCCTTATGGTTTAGAAAATGTTAAACAAGCAAACAGGAGAAGTATTGCTAAGTTAAGAGGTAGTATTCAAAGAGATAACATTAACTATAAAAACTTTTTAGAGAAAGAAAATAAAGTAAATGCTGAATTAGAAAAGCAAGGTATACTACGTAAAAAAATTGTAACAAGAGAATATAAAGATGCTACTAATGCTCAAGGTCAGACTGTAAGATATTTTAAAGACCAGGTAAGCCCTGAAGTATTGACCGTGCAATTAGGTAAGTATAACACAGAAACCATAGAGCAAGCTCAAATAAATCCTGTAACAGGAAACTATATATATGAAGATGTACCAGCTGGTACAGATATTAAAAATGAAGCAAATACAACAGGTGGTGGTGAAGTAAAACTAGATAGGCAAGAAGCAGTAAATAAAGCAACTGAAAATCAATGGACCTCTCTTGCTGGTCAAGAGAAACAAGTAATGAAAGGATTTCCTCAAGCATTAGAGTTGCTACAAAATGTAGCAGGTACAGAAGGTGAGCTAAGTGAAAAAAGATTTTTACAAATTGCTACTGTAAACAGTGCAGGTGAGGTCGTGGATGCTCAAACAATGTATGATAATTATGATAAGGGAGATAATGCTAGAGAAATGCGTAGAAGTTATGAAGGTATGAAGCGGCATTTACAAGAACGGAAACGTAAGGGTACAGCTACTGCATTAGAATTGCAAATATTACAAAGTCCTTTATTTACAGTTAAAAATGCAAACAAGGTTAATACAAGTTCTTGGGCACAAAGAAAAAGAGTTAAATACCTGCAAGAGGCTAATGAGAAAGCAAATACTTTTTCTGATAAAACAAATGGTTTATTGACACCACAATTGTCTAAACATGTAATGAACAATGATGAAGTAGCGTACAATAAAGAATTAGCAAAATACACTATTGTAGATAATAGAGGTAGAGTTCAAAAAGTTCAAGAATTTTTAGGAATGGGTGGTGACTTAGTTAATCTTGTAGGAAAAAAGATCTTTGATACTGACGGTAATATTATAGATTCACAAAGTGTAGCAGGTCAATTATTAGGTGTTGGTTCTAATCCATTTGAATTTGATAATGCAAGAAGTGCTTGGTTAAAATATACAGATGGTCAAGATGTTAAAGTTCCTGATTGGTTAGCTGAAAACAGAGGTAGCAGATCTAGTGGAAATACGTTAAGAGGCGAATGGGCAGGTAGAACTGTAGCTCATCCAAATGGTAGAGCAGGTAAAGATTGGGACATGGCTACAAACTTAATACTATCAAATCCTAATGCTGATTTTGCAATAAATGGTACAACTTTAAATGCTTTTCAAAAAGGAGACAACAAAAAATTAAAAGGTGTACTTGATGCTCTTATAGCATTTAGAGGAGAAGGTAAAGACTTTAAGAATAAGCAATTTCAGATGAGCTATACCCCAACAGCTAAAAATAGTTTAGATTATGAAGCATTAATGATTAATCAGTTACCTTCAAGTTTTTTAGAAAGTTTAGTAGGTACAGATAAAAAACCAGGTTTACTTACAGCTGAAGAAAAAAATGAATTAGCTATGAATGGTTTATTTGTATCTATGCCGAAAGGTAGTCTAAGCTCACTAGGTATTGCTCAGACTTCTAATATGGATCCTATGGACCTAATGATTAGAGAAAGTGGTCCTGAAGGTTATACATATAATGACCCAATGGGAGAAGGATCTATTAATGTTAAGTATAATAAAAATTCTAATACTTACACCGCTGAAATACAAACAGAATTTTTAGGTAATCCTGATGCTGAAGGTAACCTACCTGGATATCAAAGAGCTAGTAATAAAGAAACTCTTACATCAGCTAATTGGGATAGTTTCTTTGATAGAATGGAAGATAATTTTATGCAGATGGCGAATATTAATAAAAATCAGTGGAACAAATTTTATCAAGAAGTTTATGCTGCAGGACCAGAAGATCCACAATATATGGAAATAAGACAGCAAATTAACAATAGGGAATATAATAATCAAGGAGGAATAAAATTCAGTGAATTACCAGAGGGTAAACTGGAATATTCTGATATGAGAATAAAAGACTAATAATGGCTGAAGAAAACGACATACCTTTTAGCCCATTAGATTCTTTAGGGCCACAGTTTGGTAATATTGATCCTGTTAATAGCAATCCTGCCGCATATGAAAATTGGGAGAATAGATCTATTATGAATGATCAAGGTTTTCCAGTTGCACCGGATCCAGGATTATATAGACCTCAAAGAGAGATTAGAGAAGATGCCGTTGGAAGACCTGATGAAAAACCTCCTATTCAAAAACCTGATGTAACCTTTCAGCAAATATTAAATCAACAGCAAGCAACGTTAGCAGGTGCAGCCACTAAGGTTGATAGAAATGATAAGAACCAAATTTATTCTTATAATGATGGTCCTAATGGAGATGCTTTCTATGATAGGTATGCTGCCTACGGTGCTGATAAAATGGATGAGATTGGGTTTCACCCTTTCCGTGATAATGAGTCTATATACAATGCAAGAACTACAGGATGGAATGACTTTAGTAGAATGATGTCTAATTCATTTTTACCTCTAGTAGGAAGAGGATTTATATCTGGTCCTAAGAGTATGTATAGAATACTGAGTGATTTTGATTTCTCAGAAGATAAAGAAGATGCTAAAGTTTATGAAAGAGCTGCGGCTATTGGACAATCTAGTAGAGGTGGTTTAGGATCTTTCCTGAATAATACTATGATGAACTTTGGTTACACCGCTGGTATTATGACAGAAGCTATTCTAGAAGAAGCTGCCTTAGTTGGACTAGCTCCTACTACTTTTGGAACATCTTTATTAGGAACAGCTGCTGTAGGTGCAAAAACAGTAAAAGGTATAGGTACTGCTATAGATGTTGCAGACAATGTCAATAAAACTCTAAAGGCAGTTAACAGTGTAAAAGGCGCTAGAAATTTCTGGAACACTAGTGTAGGTGCTGGTCTTAAATTTATTAACCCTATTGAGAATATAACAGATACTGTTAAAGGATTCAGACAAGCTGATAACTTAACAATGTTAGCTAAGGGTCAAAAAACATTTGGAGCATTTTATAGAGATGCAAGAAACTTAAATATGGCCTTAGCTGAAGCTAGACTTGAAGGAGGCTTTGCAAGTAATCAAGTACAAGACAGATTGTATGAAGATTATTATGCAGCTAATGGAGAAGTGCCCAGTAATGAAATGCAATATGACTTTGCAAAACAAGCAAAGAAAGCAGCTACTGAATCTATGATGTGGAACACTGCTTTAATATTTGGAACTAACAAGATTGTATTCCCTAATATCATGAGACCACGGGGTGGTGTAAGAAATTTCCTTACCTCTAAGATAGATGATATCAAAACATTCAAAGACGGCAAGATAGTTTATAGAAAAGCTAAGGATGGTGCTAAAGGTGAATTCAAATATCTTGAGAATAATCTTAAAAATACTGCTGAATCATTTTTTAAAGATCCGTTTAGAAAATCATTAAGAGGTGCTTTATCATACTTCAAAGGTAATGTAATGGAAGGTATCCAGGAAGTTGCTCAAGAGGTTATTGGAGAAGCTACAGAAAATTATTATGTAGATGCCTTTAAGCAAAAAAATAGACAAGCATTTCATTATGGTGAAGGTGTTTTAGATCATGCTGTTAAATCAGAATATTTTCCATCTGCTGTACTTTCTAAGTTTGGTTCAGAAGCATTTGGTAATCAAATGGGTGCCCAAGGTTTTGAAACATTTGCATCAGGTTTCTTTATGGGTATGTTTGCTAAACCATTAAATGCTGCTATACCTGCACTTTCTACAGGGTATAATAAATATTTTACTGATGGTAAAAAGTATAATGAGTACAAAGAAATTAGAAATAACTATGGTATAGCTGCAGCACAAAGTTTAAATAACTTATATGCTGACCCAGCTAAGTTCTTTGATTCTAGATTGTTTAATTATTCTGTACAGAATTCATTAAGTAAAGTAGGTAATGACGGTACTACAAAAGAAATAGCAGATGCTAATGACATGGCTATTGTACAACAAGTAATGACAGCTTTAGACCACGGTACCTTTGATTTATTTACTGATCATTTAGAATCATTTAAAGGATTATCTACAGAAGAGTTTGAGCAAGCTTTTGGTTTTGCTAAAGGCACTGGTGGCAACTATCAACAAAAGATTGATAATGTAGTAGAAAAAAGTAGAAGAATAAAATCTAGATATGATTTTTATAAAGAGCGTTTTCCAAATCCTGTTGATCTAAAACAATTTAAGGATAAAGATTCTATTGAGTATGGTGCTGCAGCACTTCTTAAATCAGCTTGGGATATGGGAGTTCATCAAGCAGTAATGTTTAATGAATCATTTGAGAATGTATCAGGTAGATTAGTAGAGATTAGTAATAAACTAGTAGCTAACGCTCCTTTAAAAGATATATCTAGTACAGATGTGCAAGTACTCCTTAGTGATGTTACATTGGATAGTCAACTTGATCTTTTAAAAGGTGAACTTAGACTTGCAGAAGAATCAGAACAAAGTGTTGTTAGTATTCCTGAACTTAAAAAGAAAGTAAAAGCCTTAGAAGATTTTAAAGAAGCTAAGGAGGATTATAAAAAGTACATGTATCCTGAAAGATACGTGGAAAACTTTGAGCAAGAAATAAGAAAAAAACTATTAGACCCTGCAGTAACTGGAGAAGAAGCCGTTAGCGCAGAAAATATAGAAACATATAAAGAAGAAATATACGGTAAAAGATCTGAAGAAAGAGACATTAAAGAAAGAAAGAAACTAGAAGATGCTTATAAGAATTATATGACTAGTATCTCTAAAGGTCAACCTATGTTTTCAGAAAAGCTGGAAGAATCATTTAATGACTTGACAGACTATTATCAATTACAGGATGAAGCTCAAGCTTTTGTTTATTATACAAATGCTCTTCATAATCCAGATGGGTTTATAGAGCAAGTAAAAAAGAACGAATCTTGGATGACTAAGATGTATGATAATAGAAAAGATTATTTTACAGACATGGTTCAGGGAGCAATGCAGGACCGTGAAAAGAATGCTATACTAAATGCACTAGCTAATGATAATGTGTTTATAGATCCTGATGCTTTTAATAGTTTTATGGCTGAAGGTATAGAACCAGAAGAATTCTTTGATAATACGACTAAGCAGGTTATACCAAAAGGTAATAGTAGATATAAATATTATTTTCAAAAGCTACAACAGGCTAGGGCTTTGTCAAATGAATCAGATGTAGCTGATATAAATGAACAAACATCTTTAGAAACTAAGATTGCTTTGATAAATAAACGTAGGGAAAAAGAACTAGGTTATCTAAAAGGTGAAGAAAAACAAATTAAAACAGGTAGTATTCTTCCTACAGGAAAGAATCCTAGTTTTAAAATAACACGTATTATGTCCGAGTCTTCACCGGGAGATAAAATTGTAGCATATGTGGCGGAGTCTAAATCAAAAGAAAGAATAGAATTCACAAATGAAGATGGTGTACTTATAGATCAGAATGGGGAAAGAGTGGATGCAGGTTCTATGCGTAAGCTTGCAAAGAAGTATCCGTCATTTACTGTAGCTGAAATATTTACAACTACTATAGAGGTAGATTCCAAACAAGTTGAACGTATTAATAAGAAGTTTGATGATATAATTGAAGATGTCAAAGAAAACTTTATAGAGTATCAGAAAGAAGATACTCAAGATTATATGAGTAATCCTACTAGAGAAAAACTTAAAGCTTTAGATAGAAAACTATATAATAAAATAAATGCTTTATTTGAAGCTGATCCAGGTTATGCTGAAGAAATTAAGAATGCTAAAGACCAAGTCCAGAAAGATAATTTATTTAATGCATTTGTAGCTAGTAATTCAGAAGCACAAAAACTGTTAAAAGAATACTTTAACCAAACAGAAGCAGTAGAAGAAACGGATACTACAACTTCAGAAGAAGTAAGTGAAGCTGATAAGATACAAGAAAGAATAGATATTATTAAAGCTGAATTAAATTTATTAGAAAAAGAAGCTGACAAAGCTGATCCTGAAACTGGTAATAGAGTACTGATTTTAAATTCAAGATTAGATGAAATGAAAGCAGAGTTAAAAGATCTCAATCAGGAAGCTAAGGAAACTAAGAAAGAAACTACTAGTAAAAAATCTCAAGATAAATTATATAAAGACTTAAATGCTGAACAAAAGAAAAAAGTAAAAGCCTTTGAAAGTCAAATCAAAAAAGCTGCTAGCAAAAATGAGATAGATAGAATTAATGGAGAGATCTTCCAAGAGTCTGACTTTGCAGGACTAAATGTAAAAGGCTTAAATCTAGATACAGTTAACGCTTTATAAAAGCCAGGTGGACAAAGACGAAAAGATATATCTGGAAATGAAATAGTAGGTGTAGCTGCAGAAGCTGTTAGTGTAGGAGATAATGTACAAGTGCTAAATCCTAAAGGAGTTAAGATAACTCCGACTAAAGGTGTGCCTGTAATTCTAGCTAATGGAACCGTGGTTAAAGTATCAAAAAAATCAGAAAATTCCGTAACTTTAAACGCTGGTGTAGGAGAGAATTCTTTAGAGTATGAGGTAAGTGTTGAAAGTCTCAAAAAGAATTATGGTCTGGCAGAGCAAATAAAACAAATGGAAACTGAATCAACAACTATGACTGAGCAGGAACAAAAGCATGTGAATCAATCAGAAAAGAAAACTGATACTTTATTAACAGATGCAGAGAAAAAAGAAGAGCTTAGAAAAGCAGCAGAGCAGCAAGGAAAAGATGATGCTACTGATGAATTATTGGATGATATAAACTGTGGATCATGATAACATGTGCGTTAACACCAAAGCAATTAGAAAGTCTTTATAAAGTAACTTGGCTAAATATGAAAGATCAAACTAAAAAATTTGATTCTAGTATATTCATGCAAGAAATCTTTGATAAAATTAAAACTAAATCTGATGTGGAGAACGCTGCAAAGTTTATACAGCCTATTCCAGATTTAGTAATGAGCTTGGCTGTTGATAACCGTAAAGAACTAAAAGAACAAGGTCTTAAGTTAGATTTAAATGAACTACAAGATTTAGCAGAAAGTTTCTTTGATGAAAAAAATGGTATTGGCGATATAATAAAACAATTCTCTACTGACGCAGATGCTCTAAAGAATAAAGGTGATCAGAGTAAGAAAGATGATCTAGGTCCTAATGTTGATGAAAATAAAAAACCCTCAAGTCTTTTAAATCTACCAGCAAGGTTAAAAACTTATAGTCCTCTATCAGGTACTATACAAAACTTTGTTACAATAGATCCTAATAATAGACAGGTATTATTTTCAGAACAGTCTGACCCAGGAAGAGCTACAATCATAAATACGCTTACTGCTATGCGTTATGGAGATAATGCTGCTCAGAGTACATCTTTAAATAACATGACATATCAGGGACGGTCTCTTAAGTTAAGACCAATGCCCTTATTAGAGTTTAGAAAAGAAAACCCTAATGCACTAGATGTTACTACAGAGAAAGAGGTTCAAAGATCTCTAAGTATAATGAAGCAGGGTAATGCTCCTAAGAATGTTACACAAGCTAATGAAAGAATTATACTTGTACTAACAGATGAATTTGGTAATTATATTAAGGCTGATGAATCAGGTAATATAGTTGAGGATGGAGGTAACTTTGTTTATCAGTTTTTAAGAGATACTAGAAAAACTGGAGATGGTAAGTATGTAGCTACAGATATATATGGTAAAGAAACTAGAGTATTAAGTGCTGCAGAATTAGCAAGTGCTATGGAGATTAGTGTAGAAGAAGCACAAAAAGATTTAGATGATGCTTATAAATCTTTATTAGATATAAAGAAGAAAGTATTAACTGACTCAGAAAGTGTATTACTTGATATAACAGGCATGACTGATGGTGTTGCTACTGAATTTACAGATGCAAAACTACCATTGAATAGTCTAAATCTGGTACCAGGGATTGATGCATATAAAGCTGTTCAAAGTATTAAGACAGGAACATCACCTGAAAATAGTGGTAGAGCTGTTATATATTTAAATGGTAATGAATATCAATTAGATAGGGTCCGGCTATCAAATGAATTAATCAATGAGATTGCAGAGGTAGTTACTAACAAGGATATATCTAAAGAAAAAAGAACAGCCTTTGCTAAACAGTTTATATATAATGATCCTAAGAATATAAACAGTATGCAACTGATTGATGTAAATGGTTTGTTTAAAATTAATGACATTAACAATAATAATTTAATTTCTTTGGCTACTTCTGATTTAGAAAAGTTAACTGATGTACAAAGAGATGAGATTAAAAATAGAGTAATCAAATTATTAACTGAAAGATATAAAGATAAACAAGGCAATCCTCAGAGAGCATACATGCAGTATAATAAAGACTTGTTGAATGCAGGTAGTTACTCTAGATATAATGCAGAAACTAAATCATTTGAAACAAAAGACTTTATTGAATTCTTATTAGAACAACCGGCACAGATATCTCTATCTCAGTTGAATCCAGGATTTTATAATATACTTTTGACTTTTAATGATCCTAGTAGTGGTATTGCTAAAGAAGTCAATGATGCTAAAGATGAGATTAGAAGTAGATCTTTTATTAGAAAAACTAAAGATGAATTAGTTGATCATATAAAACAAAATGATGATGCACAGGTAAGTACTGAAATTTCTTTTATTGATACAGAAAGATTAGCGGGAGGGTTCTTTCCTATTGGAGGATCCTTTGCAAGAAGAATGGGTGTGCCAAATGTTACTAATACTATCTTTATAACTAATCCACAATCTTCAGAGTCTACACCAATTGTATTACAACCAAATAAAGGTTCTGAATTTTTTGCAGAGCTTAAAGAAGGAGATAGTATTATACTTAAACTAGAAGACGTTGTTACTGATGATGGTACATATATAGATACTATAAATGTCTATGGTAAAAAAGGTAAAGAGCTTAATCTTATTGGTGTAGTTAATCAGACTGACTGGGACCTTTATAGTGAGGGTAAGGAATTACAAAGAAAACCTGAAATAAAAAAAGGGCTCAATGAAGCTAATGCTCAAGAAAATATTAGTGATTCAAATATACCAGATCCATCTGCCGATGGTATGGATCAATTTGATGGGACTAGTTTAGCTAGAAAAGGTTACAAGGTTACTAAGCAAACAGCAGCGCAAATCAAAGCAGCTAATGAGTGGTGGTCAACATCACCTCTATCTAAGCATATTGAATTAGGCCACATGGCTAATGTTGTAAACTCTAATCAGTTTGCACAATTTACAGTTAATGCAGCTACTCTAGTAGACCCTACTAAATTAGCTAGAATTGAAGTTAACCAGGATAAGGGTACATCTGTAGATATATATCATGAAGCATGGCATGGATTCAGTCAATTATTTTTAACAAAACCTGAAAAGAAAGCTCTATATGATGAAGTAAAGAATAGCTCCTCTAAGTATAAAGACTTGAGCTATTTTGAGATAGAAGAAATGCTTGCGGAAGATTTTAGAACATATGCAATAAATCCTAAACCAAAATCTAATTCTCCAAAGCGTAATACTTTATTTAGAAAAATATTAAATTTTATTAAGTCATTATTTGGTAAGAAAGCTGATACTAAAGTAAACAAGCAAGAAGTTATAATTGATACATTATCTGTACCATCTGTAAAAGAATTGTTTGAAAAGCTCTACTTGGCAAGTTCTGACCCAAGCATGCTTAATGACTATACGCCTCTTGTAGAAAATGTATATTCAGAAAAGTTTAAGCAGCTCAATAGAGGTATAAGAAATACTACTAATAGAAAACAAGATGCTCTAAGTGTACAAGATTCTAACCTTATAGTAGATAGTATAGATAGTTTAATGTCAGAAATAGTAGATGACTTATACAAATCTAGGAGAAAAAATAATGCATCTAGTTTAAATTCCGGAACGTTAAACTTACTATTAAATGAGACTAATAAGAACGTAGCTTATGACATTGTAAAGAAAAGATTAGAAGCTAGACTAAAAGTATTAAGAGATCAATATAATAAAGAAGTCACTCTTGAAAATCCTTTTGATAGTATTAATGATCTCAAAGGTATTAAAAATAATGCTGTAGCTGTACTCAAAGGTGCAGAAGGTGTTCCTGATAGATATGTTTTTCTAAATAGTCAAGTAGATAGTTTTGAAAATTTAGATGCTGACATAAGAAAAGGACAAAGAGTACTAGGTGCTAACTTTAGAGGAATTGATATAGTTGGAGATTTCTTTACGCATAAGAATATCAAATCAGGTAAAGCACCTGTAGATGTATTAATAGTAAACAATATTTCTGATGCAGTAATTCAGTTAGAGAATTATCAAGAGCAATCAGGAGATAATATTTATACTGAAATAACTGATATTAAATCAGCTACTGGTCCTACATCTCTTAATCAAAAGCAACAAGTATTACTTAATAATATTAGAATACTACAAGCAGCGGTAGACAACTTTGGAGATAAGAACACCGGGGTTATGAAATATCATATGGATAATAGTAGATTTTCCATAATAAATAAATCTTTTAATGAAGCTAAAAATGTTGATGAGATTTTAGAAGAAGATTCTGAAAACGAAGGAGATACTGAAACTATAGTAGATAAGTCCGTAGGTAAGAAATCATTACAGCAATTAGCTGATAAAGAAGCATTATATATTATTAAAAGTTTACACCAGGTAAATCTTGATGGTAGTAATCCTAGAAATCAATTAGGATTCAAACAACTAGCAGATTTTAAAAAGACTTGGAATACACTGACTAATACAATCTCAGGAACTAAGAGTCCTAAAGAGATGTATGAAAAACTAGAAGAGTTGGCAGAACAGTTTCCAGAGATAAAACAATTAGTAGAAACAAAGTTACCTAAACCAGAAAATACTACTAATGAATATGAGTTTGATGCAATAGCTAGTTTTTGGCAAACCTTTAAAAAACCAGCTGTAAAATATTACCAGCTAACTGCAGAAAAGATAGATGGTAAATATTCTCTAAAAGTAAATGAAGCGGCTATAGATACATTCTCTATTATGAATGAATTTAAGGCTAACTTTGAAACTAAAGATGCTAGTGAGTATATTTTAAAAGATGATGCAAATAAAAATACTCTGAACCTTCAAAAGGTTGTGGCAGATTTTGGATCTAATGGTGAGATTAATAGAAGCAAAGCCGTAGAATTTTTAAATGTATTAGGTCTAGCTGTAGATAATATTGAAAGGATTAAAGAAGATGTTGAAAAGAACTTTACATATTATGGTCCGAGATATATCTATAGAATAGCAAACAACTTAGCTAAAATACAGAATAAGGATATTAACCTAGTGTCACAAGAAGAGTTAGATGCTCTAAACAAGTTCTTAACTAATCCGGTAAAAGCACTTGGCGAGAATATGCCTAAGTCCGTAGGTACAAATCAGATTACACAAATAGGAAGATTAGCTAACTTACAATCTAAGTTTGGTATTATATCTAAGAACTATGGTGTACTTACAG
>JAAHTG010000770.1_pt1 | contig 25828 bp, 26 predicted proteins | sample 6116081 | NCBI WGS metagenome assembly JAAHTG01 (sample SAMN13939989, study PRJNA603662) | sponge metagenome | isolation source: marine sponge | host: Mycale hentscheli | place: New Zealand | collected 2005 | reverse complement strand
TGACTTTTGATACCATTACCTAACAATTTTTCCACCGGTTTATCATCAAAAAAGTCAAGAAACAAATCAAGAAGTAATAGACAATTTAATCAAACTCTTCACAAAAGAAAAAGATAATTTTCGATTTTATGAATATACAAAGCAACCCTTTATTCCTGTAGAATTTTCCATAGCAGCTTTTCGTTTTGGTCATAGCATGTTGCGTTCAACTTATGAATATAACCGTAAATTCAATAAAAAAACTAATAATCAAGCAAAGTTGAAACAATTATTCGATTTTACTGGTGCTTCTTCTCATCATCATGTTCCAATTCCTAGCAATTGGATTATTGATTGGCGTAGATTTTTCCATTTTGAACAGACAAATATCAAGCCAAATCCCAGTCGTAAAATCAATCCATTTTTAACTCAGATACAGTTGTCTGGATCGCAGACTATGAATTTGGCAAGCAGAGATTTGAAAAGAGGAGTAATAGTCGGCTTACCTTCAGGTCAAAGAATTGCTGATTTTTGGGATTTCAACCATTAACAGAAACTGAAATGAAGGAAGGTTCTGATGGTAAAATTGCGGAAATATATGGTTTTCATTGTGAATCGCCGCTCTGGTACTACATTCTTAAAGAAGCAGAACAACGAGAACAAGGTCAATGTTTAGGTGATGTTGGCAGTTATATTTTAGCTAAGGTTTTTATTGGATTATTACTAGGAGATAGTAATTCATTTCTAGTACAAAATAAAAATTGGAAGCCCGAATTTCGAAACGAAACAACTGGTAAATTTACCATGGTAGATTTATTAAATTTTGTCAATGATGTCAATCCAATTGATTAATAAATGATAAAACTCAAGTAAACATAAAATATTGGAAAGAAAATAATGCCAACACTAGCAATAGAAGAATTTAGAAGTTTTTATTTAGCTCGTCCAAATATTCAAAATCGGATCAAAACAAAGGAAGATGCTGACGGAAATAAGACAACCGGAATATTTTTATCTGAAGCGATCGAACTAGCGAGAGAAAACGACCTTTTACTCTGGACAAAGCATTCAGATTTAGGAAGTGAAACTGCCCAAAAGGATGCAGCAGTTGAAGAATTAAAAGCTGCAATTTTAGATTATGCAGAGACCGGAGAGGGAGCCACAGATTCGTGTCCAACCGAACCTGAAAACACCCCTCCCTTCACTCCAGCAACTGTAGATGAAGCACTTAAAAGAGTCCGAGACACCGACAACAAAATCTGTTCATGGTAATGAAAAAAGAGATGCCTCGATTAATGGCTTCCTCAATGAAAGATTACTGCCAAGTCATTGCACCTTTTTTGCCGTCGACTTTAGTAAATTCGGAAGCCCTATCCCGCATTTATGAGATTACTCAATCCTTACCCCCTTTTTTTACAACATTTTTAGAATGTCGCTTAGCTGAAAATGAGCCTAGAGTAGATTTTCTTGCTGATGTTCGTCATGGTACTTTATCAATACCAGAAAAGTTTCTTCAGCATCCTCTCTGGCAAGATATTGAAATTCTTTATCAAGACTGGACTAAGCCAACATCTTTTTTACACAAAACAATCAACAACTTATGTTTAGAATTTGATTTAGAAGCAGATAGTCAGGGTTCAGAAATACTAGTTCCTTGTCTGTTCTTTGGATTAAATCAGAATGCAATGAATGAGGTTAACATTTTGACAAAAATATTAACTTACTTGCCTTCTAGTCTCCTTGTAAATCAACCAAACTCTAAACAGTTTGAGTTAAATCTTCAACAATGTATTGATAACTTACCCCAGGATGCATTAATTGCCCATTTAGGTCTTATGTTGTCTCGTTCTACTCAAGAAGTGAGACTACATATTAAAGGAATTCCTGCATTGCAAATCCCCACCTATCTAAAGCAAATTGGCTGGAAAAGAAAAACTGATCAACTAACTAATTTGATTGAAACTCTTTCTGGCTTCGTCGATTATTTAACCTTAGATTTAGATATAGGTGACCAAATTGGCTTCCAAATAGGACTAGAATGTTATTTTAAAAATCAGCCTCCTGATGAATCTCGTTGGTTTTCTTTCTTGGAGCATTTAGTTACTCAAGAATTATGCACTTCTGCTAAAAAAGATGCACTTTTGGCTTAGCCTGGTATTACGCAAAAAACTGACTGCCCAGAAACATGGCCTAGTAATTTACTTATAGAAGATATGTTACTGACACCCATTGCATTCAGTCTTTTTTATCGTAGAATTTATCATATCAAGATAGTCTATTATCCAGACAGACCTTTAATAGCTAAAGCCTATTTACAGTTTGGACATCATTGGATAAAGCACGATTTGAGCGAAAATACTTAGCCTAAAAAATTAAAAATGATCAGAGTTATTAGTAAATGTAATCTTCATCTCAGCTTTCTTCTTAAAAAAATTATAATTTTTCTATTTTTTTTAGGATCGAGTCCTTTACAAGCACAGATTATTAATGACTCTACTTTGCCTGTAAATTCTCAAATTAATTTAAACGGTAATACCTTTGAAATAGAAGGCGGTACAGTTGATCTAAATCAAGTCAATCTATTTCATAGCTTTTCTGAATTTTCCGTTCCAACTAATTTTGAAGCTTTCTTCAATAATGCTCTGGCAATTGAGAATATTTTTGCGCGAGTGAATGGTAGCAAGCTCTCGAATATTGATGGATTAATTCGTGCTAATGGTTCTGCCAATTTGTTTCTCCTCAATCCTAATGGAATACTATTTGGTTCCAATGCATCTATCGATATTGGTGGTTCATTTATTGCTACAACAGCTGATAGTGTTGTCTTTTCTAACGGTAGTGAGTTTAGTGCCAGCAAACCTCAAACGATTTCTCCATTAACTGTGAACATTCCCATTGGCTTACGGTTTCGACAAAACCAAGGAGTAATTAGCATTCAAAATACAGGACATCAATTATTTAGAATTGGTGAAAATCCTTTTGAGCTGATATTATCCCCTATTCTTGGTCGTGAGCTGGCTCCCGGATTGAAAGTAGGCTCAGGTAATACCTTAGCTTTTGTGGGAGGTTCAGTTGTTTTGGATGGAGGGATTCTCACAGCAGAGGAGGGACATGTTGAATTAGGAAGTATTTATTCTGGTATGGTTGATTTAAATCCCACTTCTCCAGACTGGGGATTTGATTACTCAAAAGTCGATCGTTTTGGAAATATTCAATTAGAACGTCAAGCACTAGTTGATGTTAGTGGTAATCAAAGTGGCTCTATTCAGATACAAGGTAGAAAAGTATCTTTAAACGATGGCTCAACTATTTTTAGCCAGAATCAAGGAATTTTTAGTGGTAGAAATATAGAGATTAGAGCTAGTGAAATTTTAGAGATTACAGGAATTAGTTCTAATGGTCTAATTACTAGCCAAATTACTTCTGTAACCGAAGGAATTGGTTCTGGAGGAGATATTAAAGTTATTACTCCCAAATTATTTGCAAGAGATGGTGGGAGAATAGGAACTTTGGTTTTAGCTCAAGGAAGTGGTAAAGGAGGAAATATTGTTGTAAATGCATCTGAATCAATTGATTTGCTTGGAACTTCACTCCCTCTGGCTCTAAGAGCTAGTCAAATTATTACAGAAACAAATTCTTTTGCTTTTGGACAGGCTGGTGATATAAGCATATCAACAGGTAGATTAACTCTCCTTAATGGAGGAAATATTGTTGCTGGACTTAATATTGGTAATGGTTCAACAAACCTAGTCAAAATTGAAGCAACTGAATTTATATTAGTTGAGGGTATAAGTTCTCTAAATTTTGTTCCAAGTATTATCGGTCACGGTTCACTTGCGGGAACAGGTAATATTGGAAAGCTATTTATTAATACTCCAAAGTTAATTGTTCGAGATGGAGGAAACATTAATACATCAGTCCTAGGAGCAGGTAATGCTGGTGATATCGTGATCAATGCTGTCGATTCATTAGAAATAAGAGGTCATAGAAGCGAATTAATTTCTGCAGCCACTCGATTTGCTCCCGAAGTTGCGATAATAATTGGACTACCAGAGACACCGACAGGTATCTCTGGGAATGTGACGATTAATACTCCTCGTTTAATTGTCACTGACGGAGGTCAAGTTACAGTGCGTCATGATGGTACCGGCAGTGCAGGAAGTTTAATTATTAACACAGATTCTATTTTTCTAGATAATAACATTGGTATCACTGCATCGACAGAATCTGGCGAAGGTGGCAATATCACTCTGAATGTCTCAGATATTATAGAGTTACGCAATGATAGTTTAATTTCGTCTACCGCAAGTGGCAGGGGGAATGGCGGTAATGTCAATATTAACAGTCCTTTAATTGCTGTTTTTCCCCCAACAGGAGCTAATGGTAGTGACATCATAGCTAAAGCAGAAACGGGTGATGGTGGCAGTATAACAATCAATTCTGAAGGTATCTTTGGTATTACTGAAGGGTTAGCAATTCCAGAAAATCAGAGCAATGATATTGATGCGAGTTCTGAGTTTGGAGCATCTGGTCAAGTGGAGATTACTAATAATATTGACCCGAATCAAGGGGTAGTTCAATTACCAGAGACAGTAGTTGATCCGAATACCTTAGTGACTCAAAATGCTTGTAGAAAAGGTTATGGAAGTCAATTTACCCTAAGTGGACGAGGTGGTTTGCCTCCTAGCGTTAACGAAGATTTGAATACTCAGGCAACTCAGGTGGGTTTAGTTGAACCAATATTGACGAACTTAGAAAACAAACAAACGACGAAAGTAAAAGAAAATCAAGAATCTGTTTCTTCACAGCAAAAGCTGATTGTTCCTGCTCAAGGATGGATATTTAATGAGAAAGGAGAAGTTGTACTTCTTGCTTATAATCCCAGTGTTACAGGAGTACAACGGTTGAAAGAAAATATTCCGGGTTGTCCAGTACCTTAGTTGAATGTAAAATTCCCAAGGTTTTGAAAATCTTTTGAATGATGCTCAATCAATCCAAGGTATATCGATAAATCCATCATCATCCACAAGAATGTCAGGTTTTTGATCTTCTTCATTTTCAGAATCAGTAATTGATTTTTTGTCTGGCTTAAAATCTTTTAAAATTGTATTAAAAGAATAATTATCTTTTTGGTTGGTTTGACGTTTTTGCGATCGCACATCAATAATACTCTGTTGATCTAAGATAATCCGTTTTTTAGACTGAATATTATTTTTATTAATTGATAATAAATCAAAATGTTCAAGAAAAAAATCAAGAGTTTCTTGTTTGATAAATCCTTTTAATACAGCAACAGAACCAAATTTAACACCTAATTGTTTCTGCTCATTTAAAATATTTTGTATGTCTTTTTTTGAGACAAGACCTGCTCTATACAAATATTGTCCAATCAGAAGTTTTTCTTTTTCTATTAATATTTTTATTTCCTTGCCAAAAAAGTCTGCCGTCTTTTTTTTTAACCAGCCATGATTATAAAGTATTTCTCCTACTTTTAATTCAGGATAAATTTTTTGTTCCATTAAAGCGACTTTTAATTTCGACTCATCAATTAAATGTGCTTCTCTTAATAATTTTCCGATTAATTTATTTTTTTTAGACATGAAAGGAACTGTTAATATTACAATCGTGTTTTTACCGTATTTCGAGTTTCTTCAAGACAAACAGTCGTTCTCTTACTTATTACTGGGCAATCAGTATTAACAAAATTGCGATGACCAAAAATACAAGTAAGTCGCTGAAGAGAAGATTCGTTTTGTCTGTCAATCGAAGGACAAGGGACAAAGGGAATTTTGCTCATTAGCTTGAAACTACTATCAAAATTACTTACGCCTTTAAAGGCGGGATCTGAAACCCTTGATCTTTTGGTCAATAACCGAAATCATTAAAATATTATTTGTCTCATTTTTAGAGATCAAATCTAAGCAATAGTTGTTTTATCTTCTAAATAATCGGTCAATTGACGATCGTGATCGTGTGCTAAATTTCCGATGGGAATATCTTCAACCTTAAATGCTTTTACATCAGCAATTTCAAATTCGTCTTCTACTAAGATTTCTCCCCTAACCTCGATCGCGATCGAAATACAAATTGAGTGAAGGCGAGGATCTCTTTTTGGACAAGAATAAATCCCAATTAAACGCTTTATGTTCGCTAACTCTAAACCAGTTTCTTCCTTTAATTCTCTTTTAAGAGTCTCAATCACTTCTTCACCCCAATTGACCATACCACCGGGCAAACTCCATTGTTGGGTATCTCGACGATAAGCCAAAATTATTTTACCATTGGGCAAAATAGGTACTAGAGTAACTCCTAAAACAGGATGTTGAAAGATTATTTTCAATGCACTCGATACAAATTGCCAATGGAACCACATAATTATTATCTCAACAAGATTTTTAAGGAATCGTTTTATACTCAATGATCGTATTTATTTGAGTTCAAAATGCTACTATTTTCAACTCCCCAGTAATATCAAGTTCACCTTTTGAATTGATTGCAAAATAATAACGGGGTAGTTCTTTGGTTTGTGCATTGATAGTTTCATTGAAAAAAGATTTTTGAAATTGAGAGTGATTTATCTGTTTTGTACTATCAATGAACGTAAATTTTTTGCCTGACATAACTTTAATTTTCATTTTGAATTATTAACGTTGATAAGGACAGGAAAAAATAACAGTGCTATCCTTGTCTAAATACTGAAAAAATCTACTCTAAAGTAAACTTTGAACAAAAATAATACTGGATTTTTATAACACTGATAATATTATTAATAAATCAAAAGTACAATGGGAAAAAATCAGGTTATCTTAAGGTAATTAAGGTAAAAAGTAGGATAAAGTCAGGTTATCTTAAAATAATTAAGATAACTTGATATCTTAATCAGGATTGATGCTCCGTTGACTCATTTTTTAAACAATCAACGGAATTGAAACTTAAAAACTGTTTCTAATCAGATAACAAAACTAAACTTACTTCATTCTCTTCGTCCATAGAAATTTGAGTCGTAATCTTTGGACCAAAAAATTTAGTAATTTTTTCTTGTTTTTCGTTCCAAGTTTCTAAATCAATAAAAGGAGAATCAAAGTACAAAATTAGAGCATAATTACCATCTATATTTTCTTCTTTGATTTTAGTTAAAATAGGTCTTTGATCATCAGTAGGACTAAGTCCTATTCTTTCTAAGGAGTCATCTAAATGGGCTTCTTGTCCATAACGATAACGAGTGACATCAAGACGTATTTGATTTTGAGTGGGAGTAGCTTTTGCTTCTCTTAAAGTGACAATATCTGCGGGAGTTTCTTCAGCAAAAGGTATTGGTTTTAGTTCTGCTGCTTTTAAGGCTAAACCACCTAAAAGTAAAGGAATACCATAGAAAAAACCTGCTAAGTTTAAAGTTGAATTACCCGTACCATAAGCGATAAAACCTAATACGGTTAGGATTGATCCCACTGTTAAACCAACTAAAGCTAAAGGAATTTTACGTAACATAATTTCGATTTAATGTATAAATATTAAGTTAAATGAAAAGAATAGAATATCTTGACTATTTTACCCTTAGTCGGGACTTTGACAGAAGTGGTTTCGATGTCGCGCAATTGACAATTGACAGTTAATTATTTTTTAAGAATTTAAAAAGTTAAAAGTATTGGCTTATAAAGGTTTTAACTTTACCCCTGCAAAATGTCACTAGAAAAACCCAAAGCAGATAGCAAATAACTAAAATTTGATTTTACTGGTCGATTAAGTACTTTTCAGCCAACCCTAATCAGCGAAGAAAGGGTATCTTTGCTTACGGTAAACAAATAATAATTACGGTGCTGTCAAGTTTTTGGGCTATTTGCTCAGGAATATTGCCGTACCATGCTTGTTTTAATAAACTTTCACGAGAAGCACCCACAATAACTAATTCTGCATGATAAATTTCGGCGGTTTGGACGATCGCAGAAACTACAGAATCAGCACATAAGGGTAATATATTAATATCCGTTGGGACTAATTTGCCCAGTTTTTTCACAGCCGCATGCAAATCCCCTAAATCTAATTGTTGTTTTTCTCGACTATATACCTTTGTTAACCAAATAGAAGGTAATTTCTTCGATTCATAGATATCCAAAAAAGCAGGTAATAATTTTAATCCCTCTTGAATATTAGGACCTCCTGAAATAGGAATAACACAGCTGCCTTGGGCTTTAGTTTGATAAGGATAATATTGTTTATTTTTACCCAATTTCACCAAAATCAATTCACAGGGTGCTTTGTTAATCAAACTATCAATCACATGGGAAAAGATAAATTCTTGAGAATTAGATTGTTGCTTCCATCCCATAATTAATAAATCGATATGTTTATTTTTGATAATGTCTAACAATACAGCCGTACGTTGATGACCAACGATAATCGTTGTGTGTACTGGAATTTTAGCTTTTCGCCCCATTCTTTCTAGGGTATGCATCGTATGACGAGCTGATCTTACATCGACATGTGTACCGTGAGGTGCTTGATATTGAGCAATTTTGATCACCCTAACAAATTCTATCTCATATTCGTGACGACGAGCGATCGCTTCTGCTACTTTAAATAAACCTCGAAAATCATCATCCTCACTAACCGGTACTAAAATGCAACCTTTACCAGTGGCAGGAGAAGCGGTTTGATAAATAAGATAAAACGAAGTAGACAACACAGGTGCTTCTGCTTTTAACTCATTTACCTCCGCTCGAATAATATCAGTACGGGTAATAATTCCGACCAAACGATTATTATTTAAAACAGGTAAACGGGATAACTGATAACTATTAAGCAAATACAAAACATCGCTTAAATTATCTTCAGCCGCTACAACAATAGGATTTTTAGTCATAATCTCCCCTACCTTCACCTGAGTTTTTCCCGTAGAAACTTTCACTAAGTCAGATTGCGTCACAATACCCACTAACCTCCCTTGATTCACAACAGGGAAGCCACGATGGTGAGAAATCGTCATCAACTGTAACAAATCAGATACCCACACATCTGGGTTGGTGGTTTCCACCTGAGGTTGCATCACATTAGATGCCTTTAGATGGGTTAAAAAATTATTGTTATTATTTGACTCTTCTACATCCTCCAAATCAATACCCATATTACCCAGCAGATATTTATATAAAGAGCCTTTCTCTACAGTTTCCGCACTAATATAAGCAATAGCACAAGTAATCATCAAGGGTAAAACTAAATTAAAATTACCATTTAATTCAAAGACAATCATAATGGCTGTAATTGGGACTCTGATAATGCCAGTAAATAGAGCCGCCATACCAACTAAAGCAAAAGTGGTAGTTGCATCAGTGCCAGATATTAATGCTTCTAAATTACCCACTAAATAACCAAATGCGGAACCCATTACCAAAGCAGGGGCAAATAAACCTCCCGGTGCTCTTGAACCTGCGGCTATAATAGTTAAGACATAGTGAGCAAATAATACCAAGGCAGTTTCTCTAAGACTTAATTCACCTCTGATTAAAAACTCTTTTAAACCTGCATTATCCCAAAAAAAACTGGGTAGTAAAGCAATAACAATTCCCGAAATTAATCCAGCAACTCCGACTCTAACTGCTAAGGGAACATTGACTTTTTTATTCCATTGCACACTTAATAAAACACTACGATTAAAAAATGCTCCCAATATCCCTGCACTTATACCCATGAGTACATAGAAAGGTATATCACTCGGTAAAAAATTTAATCCTTCGATATCGAGTATTTGGCTTGGTAATTGAAAAAAATTAGATGATTGTAATAATAGAGACACTACTGCCCCTGTAAACGAAGCGACTAAGGCTATTTCTAAAGTTAAATTAGATATATCTCCCATTAACTCTTCCACCACAAACATGACTCCTGCAATGGGAGTGTTAAATCCTGCGGCTAATCCTGCAGCTGCCCCTGCGGCTATCATTTGTCTTTTGTGTTCGGGAGAAGTTGGCACAAAACGGGTTAACGCTCCTGCTAAGGCTGCTCCAATATGTACTGTGGGAGCTCTTCTGCCTAGAGGTAATCCTGCTCCCAATACCAAAATTGTGCCGATAATTTTGACAATCGCAACTCGAAAAGATAACGGCATTTTGAGACGAGTTAAAGCCGCTTTTACTTGGGGTATACCTCCTCCTGCGGCAGTGGGAGCAACGTATTCAACAAATAAACCTGCGATCGCACCTAGTGTTAAACCAAATAAGGGCAACACTGTCATTGCGCCCCATTTATCAACTAACTGTAAGCGATAACCACCTAAAAAACTAATTCCTTGTCGAAGTAATAATGCGGCTAATGCGGCGAATATACCAATTAAACAAGCTTCTATTAAGGCATAACGAATAGAGATTGAGTCTCTGGCTAAATGTTTTGATTTCCACCAGCTATGCAAACGATGAATTATCTTGGGCAATGGTAATTTATCTACCATGAATTAATGAATAATGAATAATGAATAATGAATAATTAAATATTTTTCCGATAACTATTAACTATCCACCACTATGATGAATTCTACCTTACAAAAAGCGATCGAAATGTTTAATCAAGAGGAATTTTATGCTTGTCATGATATTTTGGAAGAAATCTGGATGGATTCGGTTGAGCCTGATAAGACTTTTTATCAAGGTGTGTTACAAATAGCAGTAGGTTGTTACCATTTAGGAAATAGCAATTGGCGTGGTGCGGTTATTCTTTTGGGAGAAGGTGTTCATAAGTTAATTGAATATGAGCCTGATTATTTGGATGTAGACATTGCACAGTTAACTAATGATAGTTATGATTTGTTAAAAGGTTTACAGGATATTGAGCCTGATTCTGTAGCACAATTCTATCAACAATTATGCGATCGAGAATTAGAAAAGGACTTAACTCTACCTGTTATTAAAACTATTTGTTGAGACTGACTTATATTTCACCTTGGCAATAATATTGCAAATTTAATGGAAAATTGTTAGAATGGTTGCTGTTACAAAAAAATGGGTGCGTAGCTCAGTTGGATAGAGCAACTGCCTTCTAAGCAGTCGGCCACAGGTTCGAATCCTGTCGCACCCGTATTCTTGGTTTATTTCTGTTACTATTTTTAGTTATTTGTCTTTAGGTAACAAATAAACACTTAATTGTCTACTTCATTAAATTTTGAACGAAAAAAATTATTCATGATAAATGTTAATTGTTGAAAATTTCAGCATCTTTCTTTACAATTTTGGCAGAGAGTAAAGCATTGAAGTTCCTCAATGCCAAAATCAATTATGAATTTAATAGCAGAAAAAACTATATCTTTTGAAGATGCGATTAGTTTAGCTCAAAATTTTATCGAAGGATTAGAAACAATATCTGAAACTGAAAAAGAAGAAATAGTCTCAGCTTTGGCTCTTTCAAATAATGGTGCAAGGGGTTTTTTTGTTGCTTATTTAACTAGTGAGAATCCTGTAGTTGATCAAGAATTTGTTGGTATTCTGAATGGATTAAAAACATCTCCCGAAATTGTGAGTGAATTACTGGTCAAAAATGTGGCGATGTCCACCGCCATGAAATTTACTCATCAAAGAAATAATGATGAAGTTATGGCAAGCAAATCTCAACGAGTTACTCATCGAAGTTTAAATTTTATTAAAAAATTATCTTTAACTCAAACGGAAGAGAAAATTAAACAGTTGAAAAAAAACATTGAAACAGGGCAGGGAGTTTATCAAAAGTTTCTCACCCGTTGGCAATATGATTTAGAACAAAAAGAAGCGATCGTCAATATTTTCTCATGAAAATTCACTTTAGCATACAGTTCCTTTCATATTGTGAAAAAAATTTAGCTTTTAATTAGTAAATTTGTTGAAAGCTATAGGCTTTAGTCTTTAAGCTTGTCGAGCAGTTTACAGTCAAACAATTGACAATTGACAGTTGAAGTATAGAGGCTTATATCCCAATTTTCTATTGCTTATAGCTTATAACTTATGACTTATAGCTAATCATATCCAAACGAAACAATCTTCACATTAAGCTTATTTTCAATACTGGCTTCAATAAATGCTTTTAATTTATCTTTACCAATTGCTCCTTCATGGCTACTAATTAATTCACCATCTTTAAAGATTCTGAATGCAGGAACACCTTCAACTTTATATTTAGAGACTGTTTGGGGGCTAGCATCCACTTCTAATTTTATCACCTTAAGACGATCGCTATAATTTTCAGCAGCCCAACTGATAGAAGGAGAAACTAGACGACAAGGGCCACACCAATTAGCCCAAAAGTATGCAAGAACAGTCTTTTGAGGTTCTTCTAGTTCAGTTTGAAACTGAGAATCACTAATTTCAATAACTTTACTCATATTTTTGAATTCCTAAAATTTATTTTTATTAGAGATTTATAAATTTTTATGCTTAACAAAGCCACTGTTTATTATAGTACTTGATGTAGAGGGTCGATCGAAGGATGTTCAAATGAAAATAATAATTAATTTGAGAGGGAAGTTATATTTATAGTAATTATCTGCTGAGTATCTGAAATAATCAATATTAAATGGAACACGGAGAAAGGGAGAAAGGAGACAAGAGTGAAGTATTGCGATGCCAAGATTTTAACTTTTGTCCTTTATGATACGATCTTTAATTTATTGTCAATTGTCAATTCATAATTTAAGCCTTGACTTTGCTTTCACAGGAAAACTATCTTGACTAACGGCTTCTAATTTACCTGCTTCTATACGCCAGCAATAATCGGCAATATTCACTAAATCACTAGCATCATGAGTGACCACTAAAAGAGTCCAATGTTCTTTTAATCGAGTTAATAAATTAACTAGTTGCTCTTTCATTAACCAATCTAAACCCGCAGTAGGTTCATCTAATAACAAAATATTAGGTTGACGAATTAATTGCACCGCCAAAGATAGTCTTCTTTGTTGTCCACCACTAAGGGCATGAGGAGGGGTATTATAACTAATTTGCTCTAATCCTACCTCTGTTAAAGCTTCTTGGACACGATTCGCACTCAACTCAGGATGTCCTAAACGTAATTCTTCGAGAATATTACATCCACAAAAATGACGTTCAGGAAATTGGAAAACAATACCACTTAGCTGTTGTAATTCTTCGGAGGTTAATTGTTCAGTATTCCAATGAATTTCACCACTGGTTTTTTCTGCTAATCCTGCTAGTATTTCCAATAATGTTGTTTTGCCTGAACCACTTGTACCAACAATTAGACCTAATGTCTGAGGTTTTAAAGTCAATGTGATATCTTCAATAATTGGCTGGGGAGTGGCCGTCGGATGGTAAGAAACCTTATTTAAATGGAGCATATATATAGCAATTGAGAATTAAGACGAATATACTAGTTACGGATGGGTGAAAATAGTTAATCAGCTTATCAATTTATTCTGAAAGCGATGGAAAGCTAATGGCTGAGAGCAAACCACTTTAACAGTTTAATTACTTCTGCCTGTCTGCACTAGATATCTTTATCTTAATGTTATTTTCTACAGATTAACTATTTTAGTGATAGTTTGATGGTGGTTTAGAGTGATTTTGTGGTTGAGGATAATTATGAATATTGCTAATTGCGATCGAGTTTAAGTTAGAATCGGAAACAAAATCATCTGACTTCTTAAGACAAATAATTGTTTCATAAAATGAATTCCTCTTTTTTTACCAAGAATATCAAGAATCATAAGATCAACTGTAATCTTAACTTGAAATTTATGTCTTCTCGTTTATTTCTTTTTTCCACAGGACTTTTATCTAGTTGCCTGATTCTCTTTTCTCCTTTAACCAGTTTAGCAGGAGATCCTTTTCGTCAGAATAATCCTAGGGATATACCCACAGAAACAGAGTCTGCTTTTAAGACTTTATTTGAAAATGGTAATTATGTTGAAGCCAAAAATTACTTATCCAGTATCAAAACTGCTCCAAAAAACGACCCTCTTTTTCCTGCCTTAATAGCTTCTATTGCTTATACAGAACAAGATTGGAAAACTTTAGAAATTCAAGCAAAAAATACCATTAAAATTGCTAAATCGATTAGGAATAAAGATCCTTTACGAAGTAATTTATATTTAGCGGTGGGTCATTTTTTAGATGGTGCTAATGAATATAAAAAAAATGGTGCTGTTGCAGCGATCGCTAAGTTACAATTAGTGTTAAATTACTTTGATAAGGCGGAAAAAATCGATAGTAAAGATCCTGAATTAAATTTAATTAAAGGTTATTTAAATTTATTATTAGCTATTCATTTACCTTTTTCTAATCCTCAACAAGCGATCAATAGTTTACAAACTTATGCTTCACCTCAATATTTAGTTAATCGTGGTATTGCAGTTGCTTACAGGGATTTAGATAATTATAATTTAGCCTTAAATTTTGTTAATCGGGCTATTGAAAGTACACCTCTCAATCCTGAACTTTATTATCTTAGAGGGCAGATTTTGAAAAAACAAGGTAGAAAAGAAAAAAATGTTAAATTATTAAAAGAAGCACTTAAAAACTTTGATATTGCCTTAACTAAAGTTGATCAACTTCCTAGAAAATCGACACAAAAACCGTTAAAAAGAGAAAGAAGATCTGTTTTAAAAGATATTCAAAAATTAAGTACTGTTTCTAATCAATAAATAAGACAATAATTATCATAAATTAAAAGTGATTTAGAATTTAGAATTACTGACCCCTTAAGTTGGAGATTTGAAATAATTATATTTTTCTATTTTCTTCTTGAAACAAGACACTTGTGTCCTCACTTTCTTTGTTCGAGGTTCACAGGATAAAAGTTTTTTTTGGTAATGTTGACTCAAAAATAAAAAGTATATGTTGAGATAATGGTAAAGATAGTTCGCAAAAAATCACTGGGTGTGCAACCTGTATATGACATTGGAGTCGCTAAAGATCATAATTTTGTTTTAGCAAATAATTTTATTGTTTCCAACTGCTTCAATAAATCCCATTCCACCGCTTATGCCTATGTCACCTATCAAACGGCTTATTTAAAAGCGAACTATCCCGTTGAATATATGTCAGCATTACTGACTTCTAGTAGTGACAATCAGGATAAAGTTGAAAAATATCGAGAAAACTGCTTGAAAATGGGCATTGAAGTTCAACCACCGAATATTAATTATTCCCAAAAAGAATTTACTCCTCAAAATAACAGTATTATATTTGGTTTTTCAGCAGTTAAAAACTTAGGTGAATCGGCGATCGATAATATTCTAGAAGCTCGTGACCAAGCAGGGGGACTTTTTACTAATTTTATCGATTTTATGGGTCAAATTAATCTCAGAACAATTAATCGTAGAGCCTTAGAAACACTGATTTATGCAGGGGCATTTGATCCAATTCATAATAATAGAAAGCAACTTTTAGAAAACTTAGAATTAGTAATTAATTGGACACAAAAACAAAATCAAGAAAAAGAATCGGGACAATTAAATTTATTTGGTGCGGTGGAAAATGTTGCTGAATCTGATAATAAAACCGAATATAAAAATGTTCCTCAATTTGCATCTGTTGAAGATTATTCTGTGGCTGAAAAACTTAAATCAGAAAAAGAATATCTCGGTTTTTATGTATCTGAACATCCTTTAAAACCGATGCAAGATGCCGCTCAATTACTCTCTCCTATTAGCCTAAGTCAACTACCAGAACAAAAATCTCGTCGTCCTATTTGCACAATTGTAATGTTAGCAAATATAAAAAATCATATTGATAAAAACAACAATAATATGGCTTTTTTAACATTAGAAGATATTTCAGGACAAGCTGATGCGATCGTCTTTGCCAGTACATATGACTTAGTGAGTAAGAATTTACTTGAGGATACACCTTTGATTGTCTGGGGAAGAGCGGATAATAAAAATGATAAATCCCAAATTATGGTCAATAATATTACCAAAATTGAGCAAACCCAATTAGTCTTTATTTCTCTGTCTTCTTCTGACGCATCTGAACCAAAAATGCAAGGAACATTAAAAAGCATTTTACAAGAACAATCAGGAGATAAAGCACAGGCGGTAATACCCACCATTGTGACAATTGAAGGACAAAAAGAGCGAATATTCATCCGTTTACCAAATAACTATTGGGTTCAAAATGCTCCTAATACAGTGGCAGCATTAATCCATGCTGGTTTTTCTGCACATACTCAATTTCTTATTCCCAAAGGACAAACTGAATTGAGTGTTGAGTAAAATCAAACCAATAATTTTAGGCACACAAAAACAACTATCTCCTCATTCATAAACGATAACTATCCCAATAAGAGGCGATTCTCCCTAACCTCGTGTTGACCTGTTCCAATTAATCTCGATCATTTCAGACAGTCAGCAAATGATTTATAAGTAACAAAAATCATTCTGATGGCTGCCAAGCAAAAATCGCCAAAGATATCCAACCAACAATAAAAGCCACACCACCAACAGGAGTGATAATTCCTAACCATCTAATACCCGTTAAACTTAGAGCGTAGAGACTACCAGAAAATAAAACTATACCAATTGTAAAAGCGATCGCACTACTTTTCAACCAACGATTAGATAAATTTTCTAAACCCATTAAAATAGCGACTACCAACAAAGCTAAACTATGATACATTTGATACCTGACTGCTGTTTGCCAAATAAATAGAGCAGAATCTGTAAGGTAGCTCCGTAAACTATGGGATGCAAAAGCCCCTGCAACCACTGCTAGTCCTGCTAAAATTGAACCTATACCTAAAGTTGTTTTATTCATATTGATCAAACAAATGTGGTTAAAACCTTCCATTGTCCATTGTCAAAAATCGTGTTAGACAAATTATTACACCCTTTAACAGACTTCGTTTGTACAGAAGATATCTCCACAAATCAAATTATTACTTACTATTATCAAGGTATTTGTCCTCAAACAGGAGAACATTTACAATTACCTCGTACTGTCTTAGCTGAAAAAATAGCAGTTAGTCTTTGTCGGAAGTTAACCCAAAGTGGTTGGCAAACTGATAAAGGTAAAATGTTGGGAGTTTTAATTGTTAAAGATGAAAAAGGTAAATTAGCTGTTATCAAGGCTTTTTCGGGTTATTTTGCAGGAAAAAAACAAGTGACTGGATGGGTTGACCAAATATCAGGTTATCCCGTTATTGCGATCGCAGAAAAACTAACTTTACAAAAACTAGACGAAATCAAACAACAAATAATTGACCGACAACATTTATCTGTCAGACAAGAATCTCCAAAACTGAAGCAAGAGTTTCAACAACAAAAACAAGAATTAAAACAAATTCATCGCCAACGAAAACAAGCCAGAGATAAACGAAGAGAATGTCTAAAAGAGAATATCCTTGACAATGAATTACAACAGCAAATCAGTCAATTACAGCAAGAAAGTCGTCAAGATGATTGGGAAAGAAGAAAGTTAAAACATCAATGGCAACAGAGATTAAAACCGTTAGAAGAACAAATTAATCTCGCCAATAAACAGATTCAACAACTAAAGCAGACTAGAAAAGAAGTCTCTCGACAGTTACAAGAACAAATGCAAACGGCTTACACTTTAACCAATTTTGCAGGAAATAGCTTAAGTGTTGGCAAATTAATGGGCAAAACTCTTATTCCGACAGGTACAGGAGACTGTTGCAAACCCAAGTTATTACATCATTGTGCCACTCACAATTTTACCCCTATAGCGATCGCAGAAATATGGTGGGGAGAGACATCACCTAACGGTGATAAAGTCGCAGGTCAGTTTTATCCCGCTTGTGAAGAACGTTGTCAGCCTTTGATGGGTTTTTTATTATCTGGTTTACCTTCACCCCAAACAATCGATCATTCCCTATCTATACCGATTATTTATGAAGACGATTATTTATTAGCTGTCAATAAACCTAGTGGTTTGTTGTCGGTTGCAAGTAGAGGTAGTAATAAATTTGATAGTGTTGTTTCTCGTTTTAGACAGATTTCTACACCTGAATCTAATGTTTATCTTAATGCTATTCATCGTCTAGATCAAGATACTTCAGGAATATTATTGTTAGCTAAAGATGAGCAAACTTATACCCATATTGCTCAACAGTTTGCCCAAAGGCAGGTCAAAAAGATTTATGAAGCGATCGTCAATGGCATAATCAATGAAGTTGAAGGGAAAATAGATTTACCATTATGGGGTAATCCTCTATCTCGTCCTCGACAAGAGGTTAATTATGAAAAGGGAAAACCTAGTGTCAGTTATTATCATGTTGTACAAACCCAAGGGAATACTACTCGTATTGAGTTTAAACCCGTTACAGGAAGAACCCATCAGTTGAGAGTACATTCAGTTCAAGGTTTAGGTGTAGAGATAAAAGGCGATCGACTTTATGGCAAATTGGAGGATAGTAATCAAAGATTATATCTTCATGGTCGTGAAATTATTTTTACTCATCCGATTAATCAGCAAGTTATTCATCTTAAAACCAAAACCCCTTTTTAGTTTCAAGACAGTATGAAATTTGGGGATTTAGGGAGCTTTAATCTGAAGCTATAGCAGAGAACGGGTTTATTAGGACATTGATGATTTCTGAAAGTATTGCTATGTCGAGACTTTAACCTTTGTCCTTTGTCCCTTGTCCTTCGCTATATTTATATCTCATTTATACCCGAATTATTCATTATTAGCTATGGCTTAAAGTTTCAATTGCGGCGCGAGCATGTAAACTAACTTGTTGATTCTCACTCATTGGTATTTGTTTTAACATCGGAATTACTTTAACGGCTTGAAGTTGAGTCCAGCTATAACAAAGAGTTTGGAGAATTTTTGCGTCGGTAAGATGAGGAGATTTACTATGATAAAAGCGATCGAGAATAGTGGTTACTTCTGATTTTAACTCTGGTTTATTGACTCGGCCTAAAATTTTAATTATCTCTATCGTCAAAGATGATTCATTGGTGGTCATAAATTTGCCTAAACATTGAATACTTTCACTTGTGGCTATCCATCCCAATACTTTTATGACTGTTTTAGTTAAAGGTTTAGGGGTGATCTTAGAATTTAAAATATTTTCTAAGGCTGATATGGCTAGAGGATGATGACAGCGACTTAAAGTCATTGCAGCTTGTTGAGCTACGGATAAATTAAGATCATTTAGTAATGGTATAACTATCTCAATCACATCTAATTGTGGATTCGCTTTTAGTTTTAATCCCAAAGCAATTAAGGCTTCTTTTCTGATTTCTGAATGATAATCTTGTAGGGCATTTGTCATTATTTTGATAATGCGAGAGTCATTAAAATTGCGTAATGCACAAATAGCAGTTTTTTTAACTTCCCTATTATGATCTTCGACAACTGATATTAAAGGTTCAATTACTAATCGATTGGGTATTTGTCCTAATGCCTTACAAGCTAATAAACGGTAGTCTTCGTCCTCCAATAATTCAGATAAAAAAGCGATCGAATCTTTTCCTTGAACTGCTAAAGTTTGAGTAGCTAAAGCAATTAACTCTTCTTGTTCTGTATTCATCAACAATTGTGTTGCAATTAAAACAATTTCAGGATTTTTTAATTGACTGAGTACTCTTAAACTAAAACAACGATGATCCAGACTGGCTGTTTTATTTAAAATAACAGTTTTTAAAGGAGAAATTACAATATCTCCATATTTTACCAAAACTTTAGCGATCGTCCATTTTTCTTCAAAATCAACAATAGCAAAGGCATCCAAAGCACTATTCAGGTTAATAATTTCTTCGTTATTGAGATTATGACTATGAGCAATCATGCCCGAATTTATCAGATGAGAGTTTTTCATTGACTAACTTGTTTGTTATTCATACAAATATTGGTGAGAAGTGTTAATAAGCAAAAATTATTAAATTTAATTTTTCTTAGGATATCTTGCTTCCATATTATCTGATGTGATAACTCTGAATGGCGATCATAATGAGGTATTTATGTATAAAGCGTATTTATATAATGTCATCAGAGAATACTATAATAAGTTTTACTCCATCACTCATTAAATTTTGTATTTTGTGATACCATTTTAACGTTAGATAACGTTAGATGTGGTAATTAATATATAGATAATCCATTTGTAGAGACCACTTGGGATCTTTTGAATTCAGTTATTGAACAAATGCTTAGACAAATAATAAACTGTCATAATAATCAATACCTTCGCCATTAAACTGGGATCTTCTCATAGTACATGTACCAAACCATAAAGATTTTCTCTATTTACTGATTAATATTAATTGCTTGTGGGTTTTGATGAGATAATTTTAATTATGTTTGTACCTATGATCCTGATGAGGACTGATTTTAACAAAAGAGTAGTTTATTCAATAGATATAGCTAACATTGATGATGTTATCTCTCGAATATTAGTACTATTTATTTTGGCGAAGGTATTGAATAATTCATTAATTTAGGAAATAACCCAATTACACTTAATAAATAGCGGACAAAGAATTATATTTTCTAGTATAAGTAATGACCAAAAATACAGTAACTCTACCAAAAAATAATGAACGCGAAATTACGATTACCTCTCAAGTAATACCTTGGATGACTAGAATAGCTTATTTTCTAGCAGATAAATTAATTTTTCCTTGGTTTTTTCGTAAAATACAGATTACAGGACAAGAAAATGTACCCAAAAATGGAGCGGTAATTATTGCTCCCACTCATCGTTCTCGCTGGGATGCTTTAATTGTACCTTATGCAACGGGTAGAACTACTAGTGGTAGAGATCCTCATTTTATTTCAATAAATACTTTACCTAATAGTTCTTTTTTAAAATCTAAATTGAAGATAGATAAATAATTGATCTTTTCCTTTTTAAGCCAATTACAATAAAAATCTTCTTTTAAACAAGAGAAAGAGTCTTGGAGATAAAAATTTCTTTGACCTGAATTAGCATATTTCTCCGTTATTAAATTAATTACTAAGGGATAATTTATGCCATTGCTGTGATGCCAATTAGACTGATAAATTAAATCAATTTTTTTTTGCTCTTCTTTATAAACAATAAAATTATTGATTTGAACATAGTCAGAAAGAAGTTTATAGCAATTTAAACAAAAATCATCTACTTCTAAACATTCTTCTAATGAGTCAAGCAAATATTCATTTATTTTTGTGTAATTAATAGGATTTAACACTTTTATGTTAATTTCAATTAGGTAACCAGAGGTCTTTAATTTATATTCAGACCTCTCCAAGAATAACAAATTAAACCAACTTTAGTTGATAAATTTTTAATTTTGACCTATTTTTCATTATATTTGTGCTTAAGATAATAGATCGCAATCGGTGTTAAAATTGTCGGCGAGAGAAAATAGTTATAGTAATTATCAATAATAATATTATGTATAAAATACCATAAATAAAATTACTCATTAACTCCCCTGTGCTTGGCAATATATTATAAACCGCCTCATTTTTAAGATTCATTCTTTCCAAATCGGGGAGAATCAAAAATAAAGTTTTAGTTATTTTGGCAATTCCAGGATTATCAGCAATTTTACCCAATTCCAATAAATCTCTAGTAAAGTGACCCATCAAATATACACCAAAGCTTAATAATGTGGCTAGAATTGAGCTAGTAAAAACCCCAAAAGTCATAGAAACGGCTATTAATAGGGCTAATTCTAATAATATATATAAAATAGCGATCGATAAACTATGCAAAGGATAATCGATACCTAATAAATTCATCATCACAAAATAAATTGCCGTCATAGTAACAACTAAAACTGTCAAGACTGCGGACAAACCTAAATGTTTGCCCAGAATAAATTCTGCCGATGTAATTGGTTTGGGTATTAAAATCAGAACTGTTTTTTTTTCGATTTCTTTGTTGACTAAACCCGTACCCACAAAAATGGAAACGATGGCTCCAAGCAGACTAATTGCTCCTATTCCTAAATCTAAAAATATTTTGTCGTCCGCACTTACAGCGATAGGGGGTAAAATACGAGAGGCCAATACCAATAACAAAACAAAAAAACCGATAATATATAATATTCGATCCCTGATTACTTCACGAAAACCATTAGTAGCGATCGCTATTACACAACTAACATTCATTGATGAACTTTTCCTGTAACTAGGTGGATATTAATTATTTGATAATTTTACCCTAAAAAGCGAAAATCTCCTTGCAATAGATAAAATCACAAGGAGACATTAATTGATTAGCTGTGAATAATTAAACAGTAGCCACTTCTGTATCGGCTTTTGTACTTGTACCAGTTAATTTTTCATAAGTTTCACGCATTTTTAAACCGACTAAAACTTGGAATAAACCAGTACCGTTATTAGAACCAGGATAATCTTTATGTTTTAGTAAAAGTTCAGTCATTTCGCCATAGTATTTAGTACCAGTACGACTTAAGTGACTTTCAACGTAAATAATTTCTTCTAAGTTGTCAAATTGACCATCAATTTCTAAAATAGAAACTTCGTTACCCATGTAGTTGTCAGGTCCATAATACATTTTGAGACCAGGGTAAGCACAAGTTAACTTACGTCCACAAGGGCGCCAATCAATAGTAGAACCTTCATCAAATAAATAGGTAGGCTCAAAGTGAGAAATACCTTCTTTTTCAACGAGGCGTACACGTAGAATTTTCGCTTCTTCGTCTTTGATTAATTGAGTTGGTAATACTTGAATAACAATGTCTGCATATTGTTTTTGAACTTCAATATAAGCAGTGAAATCAGGTTTTCTAGCATTGATAGAAGCGAGTATATCTTCGTAGGTATGACCTCTTTCTGCCATATCACGTTGAATCTTCCATTGAATCTTAACTTCTTCACCAATGTCAAGATAAACACTAAAGTCAACTAATTCTCTAACTCTGGCATCGTATAAAGGATGTAAACCTTCAATGACAATTACCTTATTCGGCTCAATTCTTTCTGGCCCTTCGAGCATACCATTGTCATGGTTATAAATGGGCTTATCAATGCCTTGACCATTTTTTAAAGCTTTAATTTGTTCTGCCATTAAATCGAAATTGTTGGCACGAGGATCAAGTGCTGTAACGCCAGCCTCTTTTCTGCCTACACGATCGAGACTATGATAGTCATCTAGGCAGATAACAGTCATAAATTCTTTTCCAAATAAATCTTCTAAACGGCGTAAAAAAGTAGATTTTCCGCAACCAGAATCACCGGCGACACCAATAATTACTACTCTATCTTGAGTCATAATTTTCCTCTATATATATGAAAACAAATTTTACTTATATTAGTAATTTTTACTATAGATTGCTATCTTATCAGTCAAGGGTACACTAATCAATTGACAATTGATAATTCATTGGTGACAATGAGCAATAAAATATATTTACTTTTTGTCGGCTAGGAATGAATGTTTGTTCTGAACCTCGATAAATTTTTTTTGATGGAAATAAATCATTATCACAGACGTAGAATACTGCAATTTTTGTTAGCTGGCAGTTTAAGCTTACCTCTGTGGTTTAAATCAAGTAAAACAGCTTATGGTTCGACGAAGGTCAAAGCCTTGGTGTTAAGTTGTATTGATTATCGTTTTGTCAGTATAGAACAACATTTTTTACAACAACAAAATCTAGAAGGGCAATATGATTGGTTAAGTTTAGCTGGTGCATCCTTGGCTTTGAGTAATTTTCCTTCTAATGCTGAGACTCAAACATTTTGGGAACAATTAGAACTTTCGGTCAATTTACATGATATCGAAAAAGTAATCATCTTAGATCATCAAGATTGTGGTGCTTATGCCACTAAAATCGATCGTCAATTAAGTCAAGATTTTACCAAGGAAAAAGAAATACATCGTCAATATTTAACCAAAGCCTATCATCTCATTAAACAAAATTATCCATCTTTGCAAATAGAACTTTATTTAGCATTGTTAAATGGTGAAACAGAACAAATATCGATTCTCTAGTAGTCCGTCAAGTTTGAATAGATTATGGTAGCAGCAAAGAAGAGAGAAAAGGAGCTAGGAGAGAAAGTGTTTTGTTAGAGTTTTGAATATGACTACCTATCCCTCAAAACAAAATTGATGCTCTACTAGTAAAAAGTTATTATTTCATTACTTTGTTATTTTTATTGATTTTTTTCATTGACATGCTTTTGATAAAATTTAAATGTAAGCATTTAAACCGCAATCATTGTGACAATAATGTCAGTGTTTACAAAACTTGACATAACTCATAAATTAAGACACACTTTATCTTAATTTATAAAATTAGGAGTATATTAATCATTAAATGAGCAACTATAACAATTCCAGATCTTTTATCTTTGAAGTAGTCGGAATATCTAACAAAGGTGATAGTAAATTAAGTTATTCTATTCGTAAAAGTGGAACTACTTTGATCACCGTACCTTATTCTCGAATGAATCAGGAAATGAATAGAATAAATCGCCTTGGAGGCACAATCGTCAAGATTACTCCTGTTGGTGGTTCTAATAGTGTTATGAGCAAAACATCTGCCCCTCAGACTGAGACCAAAACTGCTCCTAAAGCTGAGAAAAAAGCAGCTAAGAAAACTAAAGTTCCCGTAAATATTTATCGTCCTAAAACCCCTTATATGGGTAAATGTTTAGAAAACTATGAATTAGTAGCAGAAGGTGGTAGTGGTACTGTTCGTCATGTAACTTTCGATCTTTCTCAAGGTGATTTAAACTACTTAGAAGGTCAAAGTATTGGTATTATTCCTCCAGGACAAGATGAGAAAGGTAAAAATCATAAATTACGTCTTTATTCCATCGCTTCTACCCGTCATGGTGATCCCATGGATGACAAAACTGTCTCCCTTTGTGTTCGTCAATTAGAATACCAAAATGAAGCAGGAGAAACTATTTATGGAGTCTGTTCTAGTCACTTATGCAATATAGAAGTGGGTACAGATGTAGCCATTACTGGGCCTGTTGGTAAAGAAATGTTATTACCTGATGATGAAGATGCAACCATAGTCATGTTAGCCACAGGTACTGGTATCGCTCCTTTCCGTGCTTTCTTATGGCGTATGTTTAAAGAAAGAGAAATCAATCCTGATTATCAATTCAAAGGTTTAGCATGGTTAGTATTTGGTATTCCTTACACTGAAAATATTCTCTATAAAGATGATTTAGAGAAAATGGCAGCAGATTATCCTGAAAACTTCCGTTTAACTTACGCTATCAGTCGTGAGCAAAAAACCAAAGAAGATGGAAAAATGTATGTACAAAGTCGTGTAAGTGAATATGCAGACGAGTTATTTGAATTAATTCAAAAACCAAATACTCATGTTTATATGTGTGGTTTAAAAGGAATGGAACCTCCTATTTCTGAAACTTTCACTTCTGAAGCTGAAAAACGTGGTATGTCATGGGCTGATTTACGCAAACAAATGAAAAAAGAACATCGTTGGCACGTTGAAGTTTACTAAATTTTATGTAGCTAAATTTAACGAATTTCAAGTAATTAATCTCAAGGCGTAGTACTAGTTACTGCGTCTTTTTTGGCTTAAATTTTTTCAAAAGGCGAAGGTGGGCAATGCATTCGTGTCAACTTAAGGTATGAAGCTATTGCTGTACAACGCCTTGCAATAAATTGACAAGGTAAATTCTGAAACTCAATTAAAAGAACTGTTTCGGCTTAAGTTGACACCAGTGTGGGCAATGCCCACCCTACATTTAGATTCAGTGTAAAATCCTTAACTATCAACTATCAACTATCAACTATCACCGTGAGTATTCAAACCCTAAATCTATCTCCCCAATTATATGAATATCTACTTTCTGTTTCTTTGAGAGAATCTGAAATCTTAGAACAAATTAGGATGGAGTCTCGATCGCATCCTCTTGCTCAAGGCTTTCTCATAAAAATTGGCTCCCATTTTGGGGTAGGATAGCAGATTGCC
>JAAHTG010000158.1_pt2 | contig 25934 bp, 55 predicted proteins | sample 6116081 | NCBI WGS metagenome assembly JAAHTG01 (sample SAMN13939989, study PRJNA603662) | sponge metagenome | isolation source: marine sponge | host: Mycale hentscheli | place: New Zealand | collected 2005 | reverse complement strand
CTTAACTCTATTTTTTTTGTTTATTTTTAAAACAGGGCTTGAACAATCAAAACAAGCCACTATGTTAAATCAAGTAAGTTAATTAATACAAAGGACAAAGAATGAAGCAGGAATATTACACACTATCTCATCAAGCAAGCAACTGCGATATATGGGTTAGCACAATGTCAGCCTCTAAGAAGTACATAGAGAATCTCAGAGTCAAACTGACAGAAGCAGGGCGCAAAGTTAAATCCATTGGAACAAGAAGGTTCGATAATCATTTTGTATACAAGCCATGGGGCCCAGGTTCTGAATATACGACATTCGATCACAACTCATTTACATCTCTAGGAGAAGCGTATACTTGCAGGCAAGAGAGCAATGGCAATTACTACTGCGTAGCAGGAAGCGAAACACATACTGAAGTGCAGGAGGCATATAAGAAGGCTACTGCCAAGGAATCCAAAGAAATAAACAATTACTATTCACAGCCTTGGGTTTAACAAAATAATTTTAAACAGGGCTTGAACAATCAAAACAAGCCATTATATTAAATCAAGTAAGTTAATTAATACAAAGGACAAAACAAAATGATTGACATTGAAAAGAATTTCCCAAACAACGCACTGGTTATCGCCACGTCACAAATAAGAATTGAAAAAGACATAACTCTTGAATCAAAGCTTGATTCTTTTCTTGAAACTTTAACAAAATAATTTAAAACAGGGCTTGAACAATTTAAAACAAGCCCTATATTGATAACAGTTAAATTATTAAAGGACAATAGACAATGAGCGTTTTAAGCAAGTGTGGCCCAAAATGTATATCATGCGATTGCGGAAGAACTGACAACGAGTGTAAGTTTAAAGAAAGCAAGAGAAAAGGCCGACTCAAGTCTTTAGGACTCACAGAGCAAGTAAGCAAAGTAATAACAAAGAAGAAAGAAAGCAAAGCAGAAAAAAAGAAAAGAAGAAAGAAAGGCAGAAAGTAATTAAAACATAAAATTTCAACACTACTATATTAAATCAAGAAAGGGCGCAGATAATGATAGATGCAGATAAAAATGAGGAAAAACTCAAACGTAGAATAACTGAAAACTTCTACAAGGTAATTAAGGAGTCTTTATCAGATGATTTAAAAGATGACGAAAAGGATGTATTGGCAGTTTTAATAACTCACACATGTAATTCTAATGAAGCATATAAAACATTTAATTCTTGGAGAGAAATTAGAAGAAATAATTCTAAAAAGGGCTTGAACAATCAGAAACAAGCCCTATATTGATATCAGTAAGAAGCACTAAGCAAGCTTACAAAGAAAAGAAAGGACACAGCGAAAATGAAAAAGTCAATCAAGAAAGCAATCAAAGCACTACACTCCGCAGGATTCACTGATGCAAGACATCTACAGCAAGAAGGATCGGATTTCGTAGTAAGTGACTCAATGACTTACAATGAAGCTACAGACGCTTTATATGACGCAGGCTGTGAAGATTTCGAGTTTGAAACATATCAAAGAATTGAATTTTACTAGAAAGGCAGGGGCGAAAGCCCCTAAGTTCTAAACAGGGCTTGCAAAAGTTTAAAATACATCTATGTTGAATCAACTTAAAAAGGACAAAGACAATGGCAATCAGATACAATGTTGAAGAACTAACTAAATTGTTCAAAGAAGCGGGATTCTACTGTAGAGTCTGCCACGGCACAGAAAAAGTCCTAGTAGGCCCCAATAGACACGGCAAAGTAGCCGATATGGAATTTGATACACTGTCAGAAGCTCAATCGTTTCTTGCAGGATGGAAATCAGCAATAAGACAAATGAAAGCAACTGGAATAGATCATGTTTCATAAACATAAATGGAAAGTGTTAATTTCGGATACAGCAGAAAGCGCCTTTGAACATGCTTTAAGAGTATCAGGAGGGGGAACAATCCCGCATCAAATGTGCAACACAAGAAGAAAGAGAATAGACATAGTAACTTGTGATTGTGGAAAGATTAAGAGATTTGTAACAAACTTAGATTAAACTTTTAAAATAGGGCTTGCAATAACAGAACAAGCCACTATATTGAATCAAGTAAGAAAGACAACTCAATATAAACAAGGACAAAGTAAAATGAAAGTTACAATCTACAGCAAGTCAGAATTCATGGGTAACATCATCGCAACTGAAACAAAGCTTAAATCTTTCACTTTCAGAAAGTACGCTCAATATCCTAATGCCTTGGAAGTTGTACACACTCCAAAGCGCAAGAGAACGACATACAGAAAGATTTATACACCAGTAGGCGGAAGCCCTGACATTTTGATTCTAGAGGGCTGGAACAATCCAGAGCCTGCAGGCATGTTTACGGGCAATGTAAGCACTCATCTTTCTTTTGATGATAAATGGCAGTCAGATTTTGACAAAGTGATTGACAAAGAAATTGAAAAAAATGATCTCAAGGTAGTACTAGACACAAGAGGGCATGATAAATATTTCAAAGCAATAAGAGAAGAAAAAGTATAATAATTCAATATAGGGCTTGCAAAAGCCCTAACCACCACTATATTGAATCAAGTAAGAAGCACTAAGCAAACTTACAAATCTTAGAAAGGACACAGCAAAATGACTAAAGAAGAAAAATCTGAAAGTATCAATACAAGTCTAATGCTTATGACAAGAGCTGACATTAAGATAATGGTAGTTGTCAACAATGAAGACAGCTACACAGCAGAAGGGCCCTTAAAGTTCGATGGAGAACATTTCTCAGTAGAAAGCTTAGCTTTTAAAGTAAAGCACGTTGAAGAAGTCACAATGACAGAAGCCGATTATTCAGAAGCTGAAATTTATATTACAGTTTAATTTCAAACAGGGCTTGTATTAATCAGTACAGGCCTTATATTGAATCAAGTAAGAAAGACAACTCAATATAAACAAGGACAAAGCATGAAACAATCTCTAAACTCATTCGTCAACAATGGCGGCAAGATCATAAAGAAAACTCTTAAAATCGCTACAGCAATACATCCAGATGTTTACAATCAATACTTAGTGAATACTAAACAAATCTTTAATAACAAATATTTAAGTAATTTAAAATAATTCAAAACAGGGCTTGAATAAACAAAACAAGCCCTTATATTGAATCAAGTAAGAAAGACATTAAACAAAAGTAAAAAAGGACAAACATCATGGCTACAACACTCGAAGATTTACTAAATGATCCTGAGTATACATTCTTATTCGAGAAGACAGCAGAGCAAGAAGAAATCGAAGATAAGCTATTTGATATGAGTCGTTACGAAAACAGCGAAGATCAAACTTTAGATGAAAGTTGGAATATATTACAAGAGGCATAAACTTTTAAAACAGGGCTTGCTTTATCAAGTTGAGCCCTTATATTGAATCAAGTAAGAAAGACAACTCAATATAAGGACACTGCATCATGAATATATTAAAAGGCAATACAAGATTAAACGACAATTTTATTGAAGACTGTGCCAATCGCATAGAAGAAAATTACAATACAGAAGTTGGAAGTATTATCACTTCGAATGCTGATTTTATAGAAGGGTTTGAGATTGTAGATGAGATTGAAGCCAAATTAGAAGAATATGTAAGTCAAGAGAGCATGAAGTATTTTTATCCTAGAGTTACTTTTTGTCAAGAAGCTGACTGGCATGTAGATACTTTCAGTTATTCCGTAATGATAATATTAAAATCTAACGGCCACACTGTACAAATTAAAGACAATGAAGAATCTTCACTTGAAAGCTGTGAAGTAGTTCTTCTTCGCTCTGACGTTAGCCATAGGCTTGTTAATAGTGATGATGACAGCTCTTTTATCTTTGTAGCTTTTGATATCCCAAGAGAAGAAAACAATGCTTTTGAAAAGGCATTAGAAATTTTTAAAGAATTAACTTAGATTAATGTAAACAGGGCTTGCTTTATCAAGTTGAGCCCTTATATTGAATCAAGTAAGAAGCACTAAGCAAGCTTACAAAACGTTTCAGGAGATTATCACCATGGATAAGTACACTACAGCAACATTAAGCAATGGCATCAGAATTGCAAATTTTTCTTCTAATCATCCTTTCAAGTTTGTCGATGGAACTGAGCTTAAGCCTTGTGCTGATAACAGATGCAAAGCTCTAATGTTGGAAGTGGAAGAAACAGAATTTAAATGTTCCCATTCAGCTTGGACTGATATAAGAATCCGTTTTAATATGAATAAAGCTGTATTAAAAGCTCTAATGGTCGCTGAGTTAGATAATGACATTGATATAGTATTGTGTCCTTTGCCAGTCATAACAGCACTTAAAGAGTCTTATATAGATCTGAGTAAAGTAAGAGGCTTGAGAATGGCTAACAGAATAACAAAAGAAATTCATATTGATAGATTTTGCATTTAATTTCAAAAAGTGCTTGAACAATCAAGAACAAGCCCTATATTGATATCAGTAAGAAGCACTAAGCAAGCTTACAAAACGTTTCAGGAGATCACATCATGGCAGTTCTAACAACAATCACAATGACAGAGACACATCCAAACTTCCCTACAAACTGCACTAAGGGATCAAAGCATGAGATTCTTAATTCTTACAGAAATGGCTTCGACATTAGAATTAAGAAGGAAACAAACGACACTGTTTACCCTTATGTTCAAGTTTTCATTCCTAGAACTAAATGCAACATCAATCAAGAAGTTGTGTAAAATAATTCAATATAGGGCTTGCAAAAGTCCTAACCACCACTATATTGAATCAAGTAAGAAGCACTAAGCAAGCTTACAAATCTTAGAAAGGACACAACATGCTGACACTTACCGAAGCAATCAAAGAATTCAACTACGACACTCCTGCGGCAATGGCGTCTTATCATTCTGGCATGTTGCGCCAAACTATAGCTAAGTACATGCTTGACGATCAAGTAAAGAAAATAACAAAATTCAATACTCAGTTTGTTTTTGATGGATGTTTTGAAGATGCGACAAATTGGATCAAAGGAATATTAAACCGCATGTATCCAGAAACTGCACATTTCTTTTTCTTTGAACAAACTGGCTTTAATGTCATGGAAATAAAACATAAGATGTAAACTTTTAAAACAGGGCTTGACTTATCAAGTTGAGCCCTTATATTGAATCAAGTAAGAAGCACTAAGCAAGCTTACAAAACGTTTCAGGAGATTATCACCATGGCTACAATTACAAATACTTTCAACAACTTCGTAAGCTCTGAAATCGCTCAAGTGGCTGTAAAGCCTCATCAGCACGATTGTGAAAGATGTATCTTCATGGGACAGGAAAAAGACGACAACGGCAATCAAGCGGATTTATACTACTGCCGTATAAATTCCAACGGCGGCGATTTAATAATGCGCTATAGTGATGAAGGCGGAGATTATCGCTCAATGAGCTATGACAATGTAAAGAGATTCAAGCCATCAACTTACATGCCACTGTATAGGCTTGTAAGAAGTCATAAACGCTTTAACAAGTTTGAGGCGATGATCAAACTTTACAAGCAGGGAAAGCTAAACAGAGTGAAAGACATCATCAAGTAATTCAAAACAGGGCTTGCTTTATCAAGTTGAGCCCTTACAGTATAATATCTTAAATTGGAGTTAATAAAATGCTAGGACTATACACAGAGATGTTTAAACATCTATTCTATAGTTATTATGAATTTGGCAACGTGCCAACGACTGAAGACATTGAAGAGATGAAAAAAGAATATGAGCTCATACAGGCTAAGAAATCAAAAATGTCATCAGCAGAAAGGCGCAATCTTTGCCGTATGTATGAAGAAATTCAAAATAGGGCTTGAACAAATCATTTAAACCATTATATTGATTACAGTTAAAGTTAATCAATTGGAGTACATCAGATGATCACGGACATTTTAAAGCAGTACGCGACAGAGCAGAGAAAGCGAAAAGATCAAAACGCCACCAGTGAAGGACTGGCCAGATCTTTAGAAGAACTTAAAAATAAATCTTAATAAACTTTTAAAACAGGGCTTGACTTATAGAGTTGAGCCCTTATATTGTTATATCTTAAATAACAAACAAGGACATCATTATGAAAAAAGTATTCAACGTCACAGAGTTAAGCCAGTTGATCGCTGCTATCAAAGGCAACATCTTACAAGACTATCCAGATCTAAGTGCAGGACATAGTACTGGAATTGCTTTTGAGTATGAAAGAGGGAATGACAAAGAGATGATCACTCGTGAAGTAATGATCGACAATGAAGGCCTTTATTATCGCATTACAAAGCATTCAATGAATCTTAAACTTAAAATCTCTGTTGAAACATTAGTTGAAGTATTAAATGGAAATGTAACGCCACTTGGAAAAGTTGCTTAAACTTTTTAAATAGGGCTTGAAATAGCCCTAACTTCAACTATATTGAATCAAGTAAGAAAGATAACTCAATATAAAAAAGGACAAAGACAATGAATAGCAACTTAATAAATCTTACTGAAAGAAACGAAGAAGACAGAATGAGTAGCGAAATTCTTTTCACTGAAGCAATCGTAACAGCTTTTTTGGCCAATGCAAGTAATACAAATTTCTTTGTAATAAAGTGGGGAAAATAATTTAAAATAGGGCTTGTAAAAGCCCTAACTGCCACTATATTGTAATATCTTAAAAACAAGGACATTATCATGAATAAGATCGAAACAATGATTGCAATAGACAAAGAAATTGCCACTATCAATGAATCCGGCGAATTTAAAATCTACTTGAGCTTTGCAAAGAATAACGATTGGGAATTGAAAGTCAATGAGACTCCCGATGCAATGTGCGTCTTAATACAGCATGAAGATTGGCGCGATAATGATATGTATTATGAAACTTACTATGACTTTGAAACTTTAAGAGAAGAGATGACTGAAGGCGAAAGTCTAAATGTTGATATTGATTTGGAGAACTTCAAAGAAACTTGCCATAAGTGGATTAACAACGCTAAAAAAGAACTTACAAAATAATTTTAAATAGGGCTTGAATAAATCATTTGAGCCCTTATATTGATTACAGTAAGAAGCACTAAGCAGGCTTACAAATCTTAGAAAGGACATTTCTTATGCTTTATCACTCTTCATACACTTCCGCTATTGACTTTGCTTTGAACTCCGCTGAAATAGATGGATACACCACGGACAAAGAAGAAACTGCAGTGATCATCGGCTTTCAATCCAGTAGGCCGAAAGAAGGCAAGACAGAGCGCTTAAGCATTCCTCTTTATAAGAATGGCAAGCTTGTAAAGAATAAAGCTTTACATATTCAAGTTTACAATCGTGGCAATAATATTGGCAATAACTTTGAGTTAAATAAATATATTGCTTAAAAACAAAACAGGGCTTGAAAAAGCCCTAACAACCTTTATATTGTAATATCTTAAACAACAATAAAGGACATTAAAATGGCAGCAGTAGATTTTGGCAGTTGCAATCCGTATATGATCTTAGGAAGAATTGTACAAGACAATAAATACTTTCTTCAACATCCACACATCAAGCATCTATGGGCTTGCAATGTAACAGATCAGATTGACACAATGAAATCAATTTGGTTAAGCTTCTCAGAGGATGACAAACCAGAATGGTTATCATGGGAAGAAGTTTTAGACTATGAGAAAAAATTACTAGAAGTTGAAAAAGCTTTACAAGAGGAAAAGAAAGAAGAGTGTAAACAATCTTTTTTAGCAGGAATAAACTAAAAAGTTTTAAAATAGGGCTTGATTAATCAGATTGAGCCCTTATGTTGTAATAACTTAAATAAAGGACATTACATCATGATTAAGCTAACAGCTAAGCAATACAATTCAATCCACAGAGATTTCAGAGGAACAACCAACGGAAAGAAAGAAGGATTCAACGCATCAATCAGAAACAGAGCAGGATTAAAAGGCTGGGGAGATTTACAAGGAACAGCGATATTAACTGAAGGCATACATTTCGAGATAATTAAATAAAAATATAAAATAGGGCTTGAATAAACAAAACAAGCCCTTATATTGAATACAGTTAATCAAATAAAGGACATAACAAAATGAAAGACTCGACACAAAAACTAGCTGACTTAGTAAATGATCCTGAATTCGCTGACTTGTTTGAAGTGAGTGAAGAGCAGCAGGCTTTAAACGATAGCCTATTCAATGGCCCTTTCGCAAAGAAGAGCAAACAAAGCTTTGCTGAATCATTGGAAATATTAGGATATAAAGAAGCATAAAAAAACAAAACAGGGCTTGAAAGAGCCCTAACCCAAGCTATATTGATTACAGTTAGAGTTAATCAGCAAATAAAGGACATTGCATCATGAACACAGTAACAACAATCACAATGAGCGTTGATCATCCAAGCTTTCCAACTAAGTGCGCTAAAGGCTCAGAGCATGAAGTGGTAAACTCATACAGCAATGGTTTTGATATTAGAATAGAGAAAGAAAAGAAAGACTATGTTTATCCTTATGTTCTTGTATTCATTCCAAGAACTAAATGCAGTGTTAACCAGAAAACAGCATAAAATATAAAACAGGGCTTGATTAAACAAGTTGAGCCCTTATATTGAATCAAGTAAGTTATCTCTCATTCAATATAAAGAAAGGACAAAGCATGAAACACTCTCTAAACGCACTAATCGCCAACAGCGGCAAAGTCATCAAGAAAACTCTTAAAATCGCTACAGCAATCAGCAAAGAAGAATATGCGTCAATCTTAGCAGAAGAAAGACAAGACTTTGTTAAATTCTTAAAGTAATTCAAAACAGGGCTTGATTAATCAAGTTGAGCCCTTATGTTAAGATTAGTAAGTTAAATCTAATTAAGGACATCAGACAATGAAGACATTTTCAGAAGGAACCTGGATCACTCAGCATCATCAAGATACGCCAATCTATGCGCTTGTTATCGGAAAGCTCAAGAATGGCAGTGACAAAGTAATACAGGCGGGAGGATGGCAGGGAACTAAAGCGGCACAGAAGACAACTAGCGGATGGTATCCGGCTCCTCAGGCAATTGATAAAAATGATATTCCTGAGAAGTTTCTCAAGGCAATTGAAAAAAAGATAAAGTAATTCAATAAAGGGCTTGCAAAAGCCCTAAGTACCGCTATATTGTATTATCTTAAATTAAAATGAAGGACATAACATCATGACTGACTCACTTTTATTCATCGGATTTTGCGCAGTAGTTACACTAGTTTCTTTTCTTATAGCTCCAAAAAAAGAAAGACAGGAAATAATCAACAAGTTTAGAAAGTAATTGTAAAAAGGGCTTGATTTATCAGGTTGAGCCCTTATATTGATATCAGTAAGAAGCACTAAGCAAGCTTACAAAACGTTTCAGGAGATCACATCATGGCTAAAGCAACCACATTCCTTATTTTCATCACTATGCAATACAAAGAGAACTATGGCGCTCATGCATGGGAAGGCGAGGGAGAATGTCCTCAGTATTGGAAATTTAAAGGCGGAAGTGATTATGTAAGTCGTAGCTTGACACTTGAAGAAGTACAAGATGGAGGTATTGAAGAATTTGCTCAATCAGTCATTGACTCAATAAGCTATAAAGATGACCACTCAGAAGAGTATTGTATTGACTGGGAGCTTAGAACAGAAGAAGAGCACAAAGCGGCTCTAAGCGACTTAAAAAAGGAGTATGGCAAAGATTACACTTGTTTCACTCCAAAGAGTGCATCAGACAGAGCGGATCAACTTGAAAAATGGGAGGAAGAGAGAAAAGCAAGCTAATTTCAAAATAGGGCTTGATTAATCAAGTTGAGCCCTTATATTGATATCAGTTAAAGTTAATCTAATCACAAAGGACACAGCAAAATGACAAATCAAGAAATCATCTCTCAACTCACAGAAGCTTTCAAAAAAGAACTTGGCAACGCTTACTGGGCATCAGCCTACAAAGTAGGACTAACAAGCCACGTTGGTTTAGGCTTCGGCATTCAAGAACAGTCAAAGCATGCCAACAACATAAGACAGAACGACCCAGGATTTCACTCTGTTATTATCTTTGGATTCGATAAAGATGGAAACTCAACGGACAACATGGAAGTATCAAGCGGATCAGGCGGATCAATTGTAATCAATCCCCCTAAGGATTCACATCTTTGCTATGGCCGTGTTAAAACAGGCTTTAGAAAGAAAAACAAAGCTACAGGTGAACAAGTTGTAAAGCACTTGACAAACTACTTTAAGAAGCTTAAAAAGGCAGTAGACGACAATAAAGAAAATATTCCTTTCGAAGTAGTCTAACAAACAACCAACAGCCCTGCTTTAAACAGTGGGGCTTTTTTGTGTATAGGGCTTGAATAAACCACTTGAGCCATTAAGTTAAGATCAGTAGCCCACGGGGTTGGAGAAGTCTGTCTTTCTCATATCATAAAAAAAGAAATCTACATTTGTCCAACCCTGTAGGCTAATAATACAATAGACAGCGTCAAACAGATAAAACAAGCCCTATAAACAAAATAAACAGAAGAAAAGAAATATCAAAAGAATTTCAAAATAGGGCTTTACTTATCATCAACCACCTGTATATTGAATCAAGTAAGTTAAGTAAGTTAATCAATAAACGGAGTTAGTCACATGGAAAAGTCAATCACACGCAACGGAATGAAAGTATCAGTATATGGTGTTTGGAAGTGGAATAGCAACTGTTCAGTAATTGGAGACTACGCCAATGGCGAAGAGATGGATCAGATTTGGGCAGGCGATGACACTGAGACGCCAAACTGGACATCAGCAGTCGAAAAGATCACTAAGTGGGCTAAGAAGCACGGCCACGAGATAATGGAGCTGTCAGCCTGCTAAACAACAAAGCCCCGAAAGGGGCACAAACGACTTGTCACAATAGAATTGATAAGTCGTTTTTCTTTATTTAAAAAGTGACATAATCAATTCTGACCATTGCTACTGCTAAAAAAAAGAAGTCTAGACTTCTCCAACCCCGTGGGCTAATAATACAATAGACAGCGTCAAACAGATAAAACAAGCCCTGTAAAGAAAATAAACCAAAGAAAACAAATATCAAAAGAATTTCAAAATAGGGCTTTACTTATCATCAACCACCTGTATATTGATATCAGTTAAAGTTAATTCAATCTAATCGGAGTCAATAAGATGACAAGAGCAACATCAAGAGCCAAGAGCAACAACAAAGACAACGGAAACAAAAACATCTGTGCTCTCAGAGTGGCCCAAGCTCTAGGAGTAGGCGAAGAAACTAGATATCTTCACACTGTCAATGATGTAGTGTATGCCGCAAGAAAGGCCTACACTGTACGCTCAAGAGGCTCCAACGTCAAAGGCAAGACAGTAGGCGCATCAAGAGCCAAGCTGATTGAACTGGCAGAAGAGCACAACACTATAGGATTCATTGTAAGAGTAGCGGGCCACGTTCTACTTATTGACAAGGAAGGCCGTACAGTAGTGGACAGTGATCCAAGACAGCGCGACAAGAGAAAAATCACTCACTGTTACATAGTCTATAAGTAGGGGGCACAGAGGGGCTTTATAGCCCTTCAAACAAATCTCAAAAGAATTTCAAAGTAGGGCTTTACTTATCGAGATGAAGGACTATTTTAAAATTGTTAGGAGGCAATGAAGCCGAGCCTAACAAAACATTTTCAGGAGAAAATCACATGTCACAGTCAATCGAAGTAAACGCAGTTTTTGAATTCCTTATGCTTCTCGACATCGAAGCCCTAGATGCTTGTAAGGATGGGATCTCTTACAGCGCGGACAAAGAGAAAGCAATGATAGATCAAGTGATCGCGATGAAGGAAGCAGAGCAGAGAGCGATGGCGTCAGAGCCTGTATAATCTTAACAGCTTCAAAGGCCGTTATCTTAATTGATAGCGGCTTTTTTGTGTCTGCATCATACAGAGCATCAGGACAAAGCAGGCAAATGTCAGTGAAATTTGTGAATAGGGCTTTACTTATCGCGATGAAGCGCTATTTTAGATCTTAGTAGCCTACAGGGTTGGACAAATGTAGATTTCTTTTTTATGATATAAGAAAGACAGACTTCCCCAACCCCGTGGGCTAATAATACAATAGACAGCTTCAAACAGATAAAACAACCTGAAAGAACAAAATAATCAAAAGAAAACAAATATCAAAAGAATTTCAAAATAGGGCTTTACTTATCGCGTTGAAGTTGTCTATTGATATCAGTTAAAGTTAATAAATAAATGGAGCTCATCACATGCAATTCAAAATAGACAGAGTAAAGAAGTACATAGAGGCAGCTCAGAAGCGTTTAAAGGCCACTGACAAAGAAGTAGGCGAAAACTATGTAAACTTTATCAATGAAAGCAAGAAGACAATCATAGGCTTTTACTTTGAATTCAATGATGAAGTTTTTACTTTAACTGATTTATACTATAACAGTGAATTTTATCCACTTGAGAAGAATAAAGTGTTTAGCCTTAAAAAGATGATGAAGGCAGTGGAAAAAGAAGAGATAAGACTTTGCGAGCAAGAAAACATTAGAGCTAAATTTGAAGAGTTTGAGGACTCTTTAGCCTAATACAAAAAGTCCTACTGTAAAAAGTAGGACTATAAACAAATCTCAAAAGAATTTCAAAACAGGACTTTACTTATCAGTAAACTATGATCTATTAGATCTTAGTAGCCTATAGGGCTGGAGAATACCAATTTTCTTTTTTTGTAACATAAATACTGAATTGTAACAGCGTGAGTGATGCAGTGCAAAAATAACGTTACAAAAAGAATGTCAAAAGAATTTCAAAGTAGGGCTTTACTTATCAAGTTAACGCTGTCTATTGATATCAGTAAGAAGCACTAAGCAAGCTTACAAAACAGTTTCAGGAGATTTTCATTATGAGCAGCCACGTACCAAGCAACAATACATTTTTTACAGTACTTTCTTTTATCAGCGATTACAGCAAGAAGACAGGCTATTCACTTGTAGGCGTTGACAGAATAGGCGCAGGGCCTGACAATGTAAACACTCACTTCATTGAGAAGCTTTTAAACTTGAATATCAAGTCAGTAGCTAAGCAATACAATGATCATGCTGACACTGTTGAAATCTATACACCAGAGTTCATGCCTGTTGAAATCAAATTCGTTACAGCTGAGGCCTGTTTGAAGCAACTTGAGTGTATTAGCTATCAAATTGAAAGCCCAGAGCTAGACTATGAAACATATAGTCAGCTTCAAACATTACAGCTGTATTTGGTAAAGGAGATCACTAAGAAAGCGCTTGAAGACAACAAAGCTTATCAGTCAGCTCCTTGGGGGGTAGCTTAAACAAATAAGCCCTACTGTAAAAAGTAGGGCAAAAAAGAATCTTAAAAGAATTTTTAAATAGGGCTTTACTTATTCCGTTAACGCTGTCTATTCATATCAAGTAAGAAGCACTAAGCAAGCTTACAAAATCCTTCAAGGAGTTTTTCACATGTCTCAGTCAACTACACTTTCAATCGAAGTCGCTCAAGTATCAAACGAAAATTCAATTGAATTGAAGTTAGCTCAAAGTGGGCTTGTCTTCACTAATCAGAGTACTGGACAGAAAGAACATTGGAGCCAAGGAGGAAAGGCCCGTTATTCCTTCAAACTTGGAAAGATGTTTTTTATACGCGATGATCAGGCTTGGATAGCTGACAACTCAAGAATGAACAAAGAAGCTTTTCACGCGACTCATAAGAAGCTTATAAAGATTGCTGATGATGCCGCCAGTATGTTGGAGCTGCCAAGAAAAACACTTATACAGATGCATGAAAAGGCCAAAGTAAAAGCTTTATCTCTATCATTGAGAGTAAGCATTTAAAAGCTTTACAGCTTCAAAAGCCGTTATCTTAATTGATAGAGGCTTTTTTGTGTTTTGATTGTATACAGGGCTTGAATAAACAATAAACACCAGTCTATTGATCTCAGTAGCCTACAGGGCTGGAGAAGTCTAGACTTCTTTTTTTTACAAACAAATCTTAAAAGAATTTTAAAATAGGGCTTTACTTATTCCGTTAACGCTGTCTATTTATATCAGTTAAAGTTAATTAAATCAATTCATTGGAGTTCACATCATGACTAAGTCAATCGCAACTGTTATCGCTGAAACTGAATCACTTATCAAGACTGTACCAACAGAGCTTAGTAACTCTGAAATCATAATCAAGGCGCTTCAAGATGAAATTGATCGCCTAGAGGATCTCTATGCAGAGTACAGCGATGACTGTAAAGAGGATAATGGTTTCCGCCCTCGTAACAAAGAAATCATAACAGAGGAGCAAATAAAAGCTTCTTATAAAACTAGGAAACTTTTAAAAGAGGGCTTGAAATAGCCCTAACCACCACTAAACTGATTGCAGTTAAAGTTAATTAAATAATTGGAGTTCATCATGGCAGTCTCAGTATTCAACACAGTAGAAGAACTAATCAAGCTAATCAAAGCAGCAGACAGTGAAGCTTTTGATTGGGGCCTTGATGCCCATCAGTGTAATCAGGCAGGAGATAAAGAAGGAGCTGAATCAAGCTATAAGAAAGCAGATGAGTGGAGAAAGAAGAAAGAACAACTTGAGAGAGAATATTTAAACTTAACAGTATACAGCAAATAAACAACCAACGGCCCTATTATAAAAGATAGGGCTTTTTTGTGCATTGATCATATTGGAATAAAAAACTAAAAGAATTTTAAAAGAGGGCTTTACTTATCGTTAAACACCAGTCTATTGATCTCAGTAGCCTACAGGGCTGGGGAAATGTATTTTTTTAAAAAAATGACAAAAGTGACAATCAATGGTCAAAAGTGACATAATCATATTTGACCATTGTGAAAGTGTCAAAAACAACCATATCAAATCTATCAATTAGAAAAGTGACAATATTGACAGCAAATAACATAATCACTTTTGACCATTACAGAAGCAACAAAAGTAACAGATTATAAATGTCATTTAGAAAAAGTGACAAAAACGACATGAAGTGACATAATCATATTTGACCATTGTGAAAGCAACAAAAACAACCAAAGTGACACAATCAGCTTTGACGATTATATAAGTGACCAAAATGATTGTGTTGAATATGTCACTTTTATGAAATGACAAAAACAACCATGTCACTTTTGACTATAAAAAAAGAAGTCTACATTTGTCCAACCCCGTGGGCTAATAATACAATAGACAGCATCAACAAGAATTATCAACCAGAATAGAGAAGAAAAACAAAAGAAATAATAATTCAAAGAAACTTTAAAAGAGGGCTTGTTTAATCATTAAACACCTGTCTATTGTATCAAGTAAGTTAAATCAATTCAATTGGGAGCCACATCATGACAGCAAGACAACAGGCAAGAGAGAAGAGCAACAACAAAGATAATGGAAACAAAAACATCTGTGCTCTCAGAGTGGCCCAAGCTTTAGGCGTACATGAAGAGACTAGATACTTACATACTGTCAATGACTTAGTGTATGCAGCCCGTAAGCGCTTTACAGTCAGATCAAGAGGGGCAAACATTAAAGGCAAGACAGTAGGCGCTTCAAGAGCTAAACTGATTGACCTGGCAACAAAGCACAATACAATTGGTTTCATTGTGAGAGTAGCGGGGCACGTCCTATTGATTGACAATGAAGGCCGTACAATAGTCGATAGTGATCCAAGGCAACGAGATAAGAGGAAAATTACACATTGTTACATGGTTTACAAGTAAACGCCTTATAGGGGCTTTAAAAGGCCCCAGATAAAAAACCTAAAAAAGATTAAAAGACCATTTGAATAATCATTAAACACCTGTCTATTTATATCAGTTAAAGTTAATCTAATCCTAATGGAGTAAGTCACATGAGTTCTTTCGTACCAAGCAACAACACATTTTTTACAGTACTTTCATTCTTGAACGACTACAGTGCTAAAACAGGCTATTCGCTTGTAGGCGTTGACAGAATAGGCGCAGGGCCTGAGAATGTAAACACGTCATTCATTGAAAGACTTTTAAACTTGAATATCAAGTCAGTAGCTAAGCAATACAATGATCATGCTGACACTGTTGAAATCTATACACCAGAGTTCATGCCTGTTGAAATCAAATTCGTTACAGCTGAGGCCTGTTTGAAGCAACTTGAGTGTATTAGCTATCAAATTGAAAGCCCAGAGCTAGACTATGAAACATATAGTCAGCTTCAAGCATTACAGCTGCACTTAGTAAAGGAGATGTCAAAAGCATCACTGAACAACAACAAAGCTTATCAAGAGTCGCCTTGGGGAGTAGCTTAACCACAAGCCTCAAGCTTGAAAATCAGCCTCACTGTAAAAAGTGGGGCTTTTTTGTGAAAAAATTTAAAACAGGGCTTTACTTATCCCGTTTAGGTTGTCTATTCATATCAGTTAAGGCAATGAAGCCGATAACAATAAATCTTTTTAGGAGTTCACATCATGACTACAATCGCAACTGAGAAAAAAATCACTGTCAAAGTAAACAATACTTTCATCTCTGTTAATAGCAGTGATTACAAGTCATTCACTCAGATCATGAATAACAGTGGACAAGAGTACACTAGAGTAAACCAAACTCTATGGGATGCATTAGAAGGCTATGAGTATGATACTGTAAACAAAGCTATTCAAAAGCATATGGATGAAATAAACATCGATAGCTATGATTTTGCTGATAACTTCCGCTATGCTGTTAAGTACAATGAAGACAGTGAAAAGCAATATGAAGATAAACGTCATAGCGGCTGTTGTGGCTCTTATGATACTGTGATTACTGTTGATACGTCTAGCGACTATCAAAACAGTAGCATTGATATTCTTTTTGGTTTCAACTATGGCCATTAATACAAATTAACCTTTAAGCCCTGTCTTAACTGGCAGGGCTTTTTTATGTATGGATAAAATACAGTATTGTTTCATGTGAAGCTATTTAAAACGCTCTCAGGCCATTTAAGGGGTTTATTGCTTATCAGTTGTCAGCCAGATAGACCAATTGCACTACAGGGCTTTAAAATGCATTCCAATAAAATGTCATCTATTTTTATAAATAGGGCTTTTTATGTTTGCATTTTGGTTAATAAACAGTAGTTTAGAGTTATGCAGGAAACGCTTTACACTTCGCAAGCCTTCGGGAGCTGCCACACTTTTAAAGCTAGTGAACAGGATGCCGCTGGATTTTCAATCGAAGCCCTTCCCTTAGTAATGATCTTCTAATATCCGGCCTGCTGAGCCCCTCTTGAAGGGGCTTTTTTTTGCCTTGAATACTTCCACAACTTGAAACAACCAAAATACAACCAGTCAGAATAGGCCACCTATTTTTCAGAGGGTAGGGGGACTTACTTTTTGGCCGTGTCTGACAAATCTCAGAAATTAAAAAAAACCATTTCAGTAGAAAAAGGGGTTTTTTGGGCTATTTTTTGAGGGGTTTTATACCTATAAAAGCTTAGAATGAGGGTAGTTTTATGGGGATATACTACCATAATCGTGTTCAGAGGCCATGTTCAGCAATCGTGTTCAGATATCGTGTTCAGAGGGAGTGACAGAGGCCGTGTTCAGCTATCGTGTTTAGAGGTTGTGAGCGAGAGAGTGTGAGAATAGGCCAGCAAGATTTTTCAAATAATATACGAAAAGACGTTTTCTCAGATTCGCAGCCGTGCGAAAATCGGAAAAATTGAAAAATGGGTTTTAAGAAAAATCGGAAAGAGCGAGAATGGGACAGCAACCTTTTTCAAATAATATGTGAAAAGGCGTTTTCTCGAATTCGGCGCAGTTCGAAAAAGTGGAAAATCCAATTTGCAAAATTTTGGAGAAGCGCTATGTTGCCTTAAAGAGCAGAGCGTAAAAGGATTTAAAATGAAAGGTTTGACAGAGCATTTAGAGAAAGCAAAAGAAAGAGTTTTAAACAAAGGAAAGATAAGTTTTGATATTGATGATGATGAAGAATGCTTAGAGGCTGTCAAAAAGGATGGCATGCAAATAGAATTTATAAAGAATCCAAGTGAAGAGGTTAAGTTAGCTGCAGTCGGGGAAAGTGGCTATGCTGTAAAATTCATAAAGAATCCAAGCGAAGAGGTTCAGGTCGCTGCAGTACAAAGGTCTTATTTTTCTGTAGTAATGATAAGACCTGTCTGTGAAAAAGCTCAATTGGCCGCGATTAAAGAATCTGCCGAAGCTCTTCAGCTTATAGACAAACCAACAGAGAAAGTAATAATTGAAGCAGTTAAGAAAGATAAAGAAGCTATTAAGTTTGTAGACATAGATAGTTTAACGGAAGAGACAAAAGAGTTATTAGTGTATTTAGTATGAAAGATCCAACAGAGTATCTGAAGGAAGTTAAGAAAGAAGGCCTAAGGGGCTTTGATGCATATGATGTAGAAGGATGTTTGGAAGCTATTAAAGAAGATGGAAGTAGAATAGAAGTCATAGCAAATCCAACAGAAGAGATGCAGTTGATCGCTGTCAGTAAATCATACTACAATATAAAAGATATCAGGAACCCTTCTGATGCAGTTCAGTTGGCGGCTGTGAGAGAAAATGCAAAAGCAATAGAGTATATCTCCGACCCAACAGAAGTTGTTTGCTTGATTGCTGTCAGGGGTAGAATGGATGCTATAAGACACATATTCAATCCTAGCGAAGAAGTTCAGTTAGCCGCAGTGAAGTTTAGCGGACATGCCATGCGTTATATAGAAGATCCCAGCGAGGAAGTTCAGTTAGCTTCTATCGGGCAAGAAGTCTGGTCAATACGCTACATAAAGAACCATACGGATAAAGTCGTAGTCGAGGCCGTTAAGAAAAACAAAGAAGTTCTTAAGTTTGTAGACATAGATAGCCTAAGCGAAGATACAAAGGAATTGTTGATGTATTTAGTATAAGCCAAGCATTGGCCAGAAGTTTCAGTCCTTTGGTTTTGAGGAAGTATTCCTCTGTAGTTTCAAACGGAGTTTTAATTGCTTCGCAATATATTAGTTTAGTTTTTTAGAGAAGTTTGTCCTCATTGGCTGGGACAGTTGATTGGCCTATAGTATTGGCTTATAATTTACATCGGAGATTTACCTTGGAAAAAATCATTTGTCCTTACTGCGAACATCCACATGCTAAAGACGATAGTGAAATGAATTGCGAATCTTGTTCGCAGAAGTTCACGTTGTCAGGTAATAGTGAAAACGAAGCTTACGCAATCATCTATGATGATGCGGAGGTTCAGCCAGAAATCATCTTTGGAAGGGAAGCGGCAGAGAAGTCTTTTGAGATTCGTGTGCAGAATTGGAATTGTTATTTATTCAAGATGATAAAGAATGGCTCTGAGCGAAGTGGAATGATGTCTTTCAAAAGTTAAAGAGTTAGTGACATTCCATTTCCACAGCATCATCCCCAGCAACGACTTGCATTAGTTAAAATCCGAAAGTGAACCATTCATAGTCCTTGTAAAAAAATTTGGCGGGTCTAAAAAATTTCTGATCACCAAAGCCTTGTAAAAAAATTGATTTAAATGGAAATATGACAGTGACAAATCCAAAAGAACGATTATATTAATTTAAATTAAACAGGAACTACAATGAATTTAAATCAATTAAAAAAATCGGACATGATTTGTCTTGAGACAATTTGTGGAAGCAACTGCTACGGCCTAAATATCGCCACATCTGACATTGACATGACTGGCATATTTCTATACGATAAAAGTGACATGCTAAAATTTGACGAATTGCCGTCGCAAGTTTCGGATGCAAAGTCTGACGTCAAATTTTACAGCTTAAAAGAATTCTTCAAATTGGCATTGAAAGGATCGCCCAACATGATTGAGCTGCTGTTCATCGATGAGAAGTTTCATAAGAAGTCTAATGCGCTGGCCAAGAAACTAATTGCCAATCGCGACATGTTCATTTCACAGAAGTGTTATCATTCGTTCGTCAATTACGCATTTGCACAGATCAAGAAGGCAAAAGGCCAGAACAAATGGATCAACAACCCAAAGCCAAAGGAGCAGCCTAACCCTGTAGATTATATGTATTGGATACCAAAGGAGGGATTCGATTACTTTAAACATGGCAACGATGAAGACAGCTTTGCATGTAGGCCAATCAAGATGGACAAATCCCAAGGACTTAAACTATCAAGAGTGGAGCATGGATTTGGAGTTTACCGAATGTATGAGATTGATGAAACTTTTGATTTCTTAAAATCTGGAAAGATTGAATGCCATAGTATTTCCAAAGAAGAGGAAAGAAAGAACTTCGTAGGTTTGCTTAACTTTAATGAAGTTAAATACGATCAAGACTGCAAGGACTGGAAGAATTACTGGGGATGGATGAAGGCTAGAAATGAGCACAGATGGACTAAGCAAGAGTCCGGTGAGCTTGACTATGACGTAAAGAATATGATGCACTGCATAAGATTGCTTTATTCTGCTCACAGCATCTTGACGACTGGAAAACCGAATGTATATGTAAATGATATTCAGCGTGAACATCTTCTTAAAATAAGAAATGGTGATTTTTCTCATGAAGAGATTCTTAAAGAAGCTGAGGAGTTAGTTGTAAAGATCGACAAGGCAAAGAAGGATTTGGAAGAATCAGATAGTCCAATTATTCCCAAAGAAGTCAATAGGTCTAAGCTTCTAGAAATATACAACGAATTATTAGAAGAGTTTTGCTAAAATGAACGACGACGAAGCGATTAAGATTATAGACGGTGAAATCTATAGATATGTTGGCGATGTCCCAAAATTAGCACCTAAAAGCTGTGAAAAGTGCGATTTCTGTGCTACAGAATATCATGATGTTCATATAGGATACTCTTGTTATGATAAACATCAGTTCTCGGAGTGTGAGATTACTGGAGAGACAGAAAATATGACCAACAAGAAGAAAGCAAAAAACCTTTTTAAATCCTGCCCTTTGCAGTTTCATGAATAACAATTATCTCCATTTATATAAAAAGATTGGAAAGAAAAATGAAATTAGACTATTCTAAAATATCTATGAGAGATTTGTGTGACATGGCAGATGAGCTCGATTCGAAGGAGTATGATCGACTTTGCCAAAAAGATGCGGAGAATGAAAACATTGCTCGCATGGAGCTCATTGAACTTATTAAAGGCTGTAGCTGGGAGGTTTCTTCGGATGAGAACTGAACTAAAACAAATTTATGCAATAACAGTTGCACGTTTTATGAAAAAGGATAAAGTCAGATACAGAATAGATGGCAAAAGAAAAGTAGTAAAAACAGATCCTTATATTGCATTAGATGATCGTACATGGGGTTTTTTCCACAGTTTTGAAAAAGCAGAAAAAGATTTAGAAGTTAATGGCGACACTTTATACGAGTCAGATAATAAGTACGCATGTATAACTGCTCTAAGGGAAGGAACTTTGAATGTTTATGATGACAGTGACAAAGTATATTATGTCTGGGAAGGTAGCTGGGAAGAAGGCAGTTATGTCCGTCAAGATAAAATGCCTAAAGAATTAGAAGAATATTTTGGCAAAAATGTATGTAACTACATGCAGCCCTTTTAATATGGATCATCCATTTAAAACTCATAGAGAAGGTAAGATTCAATCAGATAAAGAAGAGCTAGAATATCTGAATAAGTTTAAGAACTTTTGTATAAATGATCCGGGTCATTGTTGGCCGTCTGGATTACAAGAACGTCTTGATAGTTTAAATGGCATAGAACTTGAACTTAAAAAACCTAAACCTAAATTTCGAAAAATAAGTATCCCATTTGTAATGAGTGTCTCCGTGATCATCACAAGTATATTATGGATAATAAGCATACTATGAAAGAGACATTTACATTACCTATATTGAAATTTAAGAAAGACAAGTCTTTCAGCATCCTGAAGGGCTTAGGATATAAGTTTCAAAGAATGTATGCAAGCAATTATATGTCTTGGTGGAAAACTCCAAATGAGGAAGAATATGGCGATCATATCATCGTCTGGAAGAAGAACAATGATGTAGAGTTAGTAGATCTTTATTCTTTAAGTGGCCTTGTAGCTTTATACTTGAGAGATTTAGATTATGAGAAAGAATCAGAATCTCTTTCTTTAAAAAACTGCACGGGAGGATTTGACAAAAGCGATTCTTGGATTAATGTAGTTATCAACATGAAGACATGTGAGATAGAAAGGTACGAATTTGAGAAGCATGATGCGCCGATGGTTTCCCACGAGCTGAGATATGCTGGATTTTCAAAGGAAGAAATAAAAGAGAAGATGAGAGAATTCCACAATACTTATCGCACAAAAGTCTTCAAGGAAGAATACGTAAATATGGTAAAAGATATGTGGAAGGATGGATTTGTTGAAATAGTAAATCAAGAAAGGACAAGAACAATATGAAAAAATTAAGCACACTTTTTAAGAAAGATTCAAATAACAATGTTACAAATGTTTTAGATCCAAAAAATACATGGGTCCTTACTGATGGAATTCCCACAAGGAAGTTTGATGGAACGAGCTGTGCCATTATTAATAGAGAACTGTATAAGCGATTTGACTTAAAGAAAGGCAGAACATTGCCTCCTAATTCAATTCCATGTCAAGAGGCAGATGCGATTACTGGACATCATCCTCACTGGACTAAGTGTGAAAGATCAGACAACAGCACTAAGTGGCACTTCGTTGCATTTGATGCATTGAAAGATAAAGCTGACGGAACTTATGAACTCTGCGGAGAAAAGATTCAAAGAAATCCTGAAAAGATGGAAGGTCATAAGTTGATTCCTCATGGGTCTGAGATATTAGACATTAATGATTTTTCATATGATTCATTGAAGTTATATTTAAGCGAAAAAAATATTGAAGGAATTGTATTTCATCATAAAGATGATTCAAGAATGTGCAAGATTAGAAAGTCTGATTTTGGAATTAAAAGATAAACAAAAAGGAATAAGAAGAATGTCGTCAGAAGAAAAGATTAAAATAGAAGGCACGGTTAAAGAGTTGCTTTCTAATGGCCTGTATAAAGTTGAAATTGGAAACAACAACCACATTACGGGACACTTGTCTGGAAGGATGAGAATGAACAATATTCGCATCCTTCAAGGCGATATTGTTTCTCTTGAAATGTCACCTTACGACATGACAAAGGGAAGAATAACATTTAGAAAAAAATGATGCTTGCAGAATTTCTCAAATTGGAAAAAGAAATGTTAAAGAAAGACTCAGAGGGAATGAGAAATAAATTCCTTGATGGAATTATGGATGGAATTAATCCCAGACCAGAATGTGGAGAAGTTAGTTGTAAATCATTTATTGGAGTTTTTAACCATGTTGAACAAACTAATATGCATAAGATGTCACATTTCGATTCTAACAGTTTTAGAGAGGTGTTTCACAGAGAGACGAATATTGGCGTAACGGCTGATGGTAGAGAAATTGAAATAAGAACCATCAAAAATCCTATGATGAGGGTTAAAACTTTTGAATTATATGAATTGATTAAACATGCCTGCGTATCATTTTATGTTAAAAAATACCTTAAAGAAGAGGACAGCATTGAATTTAAGATAAGATACCTATATTCTCAGGGAGAGGAATTTTATTTTAGAGAGAGAGAGAGGAAGTTAAAAGAGCACTTGCGCCTTAAAATAGGCGACAAAGTCGTTCATAGGAAAGGAGATCCTTTAAGATCTGGAGCATCTTCATATCGTTATGCCATTGTAACTTCTTTAAACCCTTTCATTCTAAAAAGCGAAGAGGGAGACATGACATGGAGTTCTACGGTTGTAGAGGAGGATTACATGGAATGGGTTCCTTTTTGAATATATTTTTTATTTTACACCCTTATACGAAGCAATAGAAATGCTGTTGTGAATGAAACAATAAAAGAGAAATAGATGAAAAAATTTTACAGATGCAACTCCTGCCGAGCTACAGTTGATTCAGATGGAGAATTAGAAATTGATTATAAGTGCCCCAACTGCTCTACCGAAGGATCTCTTATACTTTCATACAACTTCACGTGCGAAAACTTAGGTTGTTTTTATACTGAAATAGTTACCTCAGATTTTTTTAAATGCCCACTGTGTGAAGCCAACAACACAATAGACAGCGCCAAGTCTAAATCTTTGTCTCCAGTTACAAGTAGCAATGAAGACAAAGGAGCACATTACCGAAATTATTATCTTGGAAAACCATTTGATGTTTACAGGGCAATTAAGATATTTAAAATTATACATCCTTCTGCACAACATATGTTTAAGAAGTTGGCTCGCGGTCAAGGCAAAGGACATACTGAGGAAGATTTAGTTAAAGAGCTTCAGTGTTGTTTGGATCGCTGGAAAGAAATGATTGAAGAAGACAAAGATGCTTGAATTTATCATAGACAAAAACAAGATAATTCTTGAGGTTAATAAGAAAAAAGTCCTTAACACTCAATTACTCAAGGTTAGAGACAATCTTTCTTACTTCAATATGGCATATAATGGGAAATTGACCAAAATATTCGTTGAATTTTTAGAAGATGGAAGTATAAGCACTTATCCAAGTGGGTTTAAGGCAAAAGCAGCAAAGGGAAAACTAATTGGCTAAAAAAATAAAAGGTAGAGTTGTCTGTGATTGGCAAATTGGAAATAGACTTGGAGAAGAACTCGCACCCAAACACCAAAAGGAGAAATGATGGTTAAGTACGATGAATTGGAGATCAAGATAGAGGGCGAAGTTAGGCTAATTGATGGAAAGGATTCCAAATTAGTTAAAATAGAAGAAGCAATTGAAACTGCTGAGAAGGCTGATTTGGACTTAGTTGTTGTTTCACATGACTCTAACCCTCCTACAGTTAAGATTATTAATCTTGGTAAATTTTTATACCAAAAAACCAAGAAGGAAAAGGGAAACAAGGGTAAATCTCATGGGCCAAAGGAAATAAAATTTCATATAAACATTGAATCTCACGACTACAGCACAAAGATTCGACATATTGAAAAATTCCTATCAAAGAACCTAAAAGTCAAGATAACAATTGCATTTCGTGGGCGTGAGATGCAGTTTAAAAGTCTAGGCAATGAACTGATTGAGAGAATAAAGGCAGATCTAAGCGGAATTGCAAAGATAGACAGTGAAGTTAAGTTCCAAGGAAGACAAGCCTTTATGATGATTTCTCCTAAGTAGAGATTGACATTCCTTTATTCTATGTTAGTTTATTCAATCTAACATAGAATAAAGGAATAAGTAATGAGTGAAACAGTTTTATACGGCCTAGATGACAACAACTCACTAATGGCCTTAGGAGAATACATAAATTCACACCTCGCAGCACCAACGATCTGGAACGTTATGGCAAGACATGTTGGAAAAGATTCTTTTTTTTCCTATGGAATGAGCGAAAGCGAAACGAAAGCTTTCTGGGGAGTGTGGAAACTTCCCACTGTTCCTACTTTCGAAAAGATAGTCATGCTTTCAACATATGACAATGTTTGGGTTTCAAAGGAAAACATTGTCAAACTCCTTGATGCTTTCAAGGAGTTTATAAAAACCTTCCCCGAAGCAAATACTCACATTCCTCGATATATTCAAGATATAGAAAAAGCTGAAAATTTAAAAGGAGTGTGCTGGCACATTTCAAGCATTGGCGAAGATCCTTGGTTTGAATGGAACGATGAGGATGAAGAAGTTCAATATGACTTCAAGTCTGGAGACAAACACTGGGAGTTATTTGAATACTTAAACTCATTTAAATTTTCAGAAGTGTAGTGGCTAGATACAATATTATAATGCTCACGCATGTGGGATTGAAAAATCCAAATTGCAAGGAGTTTGCCATCCTTGATTATCATACAGCTGAGATTGTAAAGTTTAAAGGATGGCGGCCAAACTCAATAGGATTTAACGCCTGTAATGGTAATGTCGAAAAGGCAAGAGATTATCTTTTTGAATTATTCGCCAAGGAGAACCAAAAAGATGGATGTCTTTTCGTTTATTTAGAAGAAGAGATTAAAGAATGATAAAACCTAACTTTAATACTTTTGGAGCTTCTGTAAATAA
>JAAHTG010000466.1_pt2 | contig 25964 bp, 29 predicted proteins | sample 6116081 | NCBI WGS metagenome assembly JAAHTG01 (sample SAMN13939989, study PRJNA603662) | sponge metagenome | isolation source: marine sponge | host: Mycale hentscheli | place: New Zealand | collected 2005 | reverse complement strand
ACAACATCAACAGGCGTTGACGTAACTGGCACAGTTAATGCTACTAGCTATACTGGTGATGGATCTAACCTGACAGGTATAGCACCTGCCTTAGAGATAATTGCATATGCTAGAGTTAGCAATGCTACAACCAATCCTCTTACAGTTGACTTCAGTACAGGCTTTTCAAGTATGGCTAGAACAAGTACAGGTAACTACACATTCACATTTTCAAGTGCTAGAAGTTCAGTTGACTACATGGTTTTCTGTCAGTGTGCATCAGGAACTGTTTCAAGAACACAAGCTGTAAATACACAGAGTACTACAGACTTTAATGTTGATACAAGAGTTATATCTAGTGGTGGAACTACAGACGAGGACTTCAACGTAATTGTTTATGCACTTCCGTCTTAACTTTATTTGTTTAAAAAATAATTTAAACTTTACTCTTGACAAATAAAAATAACTAGGATACTATGGCTACATTAGATCAAATACGTTTAGCTGCTGAGAACGACTTAGTTACATTTATCAAGCTAGTAGCACCTGAACAAATGCTAGGTCAGTGTCACGAAGATGTATGCAACTGGTGGGGTCGAGAAGATTCTAAGTCTCACCAGCTTCTTTTGTTTCCTCGTGATCATGGTAAGTCTCGTATGATAGCTTACAGAGTAGCATGGGAACTAACCAAAGACCCAACACTACGTATCCTGTATATATCAGCTACAGCTAATCTGGCAGAAAAACAATTAGGTTTTATTAAAACAATACTAACATCTGACACTTATAGTAGATACTGGCCTGACCACGTACACCCTGAAGATGGTAAACGTACAAGGTGGACTAACTCTGAGATTATGTTAGACCATCCTTTAAGGAAAGCAGAAAAAGTACGTGACCCGTCTGTGTTCACTGGTGGTCTTACTACTTCTCTTACAGGGATGCACTGCGATATTGCTGTCCTCGATGATATAGTAGTATACGAGAATGCATACACAGGTGAGGGAAGAAACAAGGTTAAATCACAGTACTCTTTATTGTCATCTATCGAAGGTGCAGATGCTAGAGAATGGGTGGTAGGTACACGTTACCATCCTGTAGATCTATACAACGATCTGTTACAAATGACAGAAGAACTTTTCGATGACGAAGGTAACAAGATAGGAGAAGATAACATCTACGAAATCTTTGAACGTCCTGTAGAGGATAGAGGAGATGGCACAGGTGAAATGTTATGGCCTCGTAGTCAACGTAAGGACGGTAAGTGGTTCGGGTTTGACATAAAGGTACTAGCTAAGAAAAGAGGGCAGTACTTAGACAAGGGTCAGTTTAGAGCACAGTACTACAACGATCCTTCAGATCCTGACAACGTACCTATAGAAAGCACAAGATTTCAGTACTACGAACGTAAGTTATTAACAGAAGACCAAGGGCATTGGTTCTACAGAAACTCTAAATTAAACGTATTTGCAGCTGTAGACTTTGCTTTTAGTTTATCTAAGAAGTCAGACTACACAGCTATTGTCATCGTAGGGGTTGACTCAGATAATAACATATACGTATTAGACATTGATCGTTTTCGTACTGACAGGATTACAGATTACTTTGAGCACATACTACAGTTGTCAACTAAGTGGTCATTCCGTAAACTAAGGGCTGAGGTTACAGTAGCTCAACAAGCAATCGTTAAACAACTAAAAGAACTTATCAAGCAACACGGATTAGCTATAAGTGTAGATGAGTTCAGACCTAACAAATACCAAGGTAATAAAGACGAAAGAATATCTGCAACTTTAGAACCTCGTTATGACAACTTACAAATATGGCATTATCGTGGTGGTAACACACAGACTTTAGAAGAAGAACTACAGTCAAGGAACCCACCACATGACGATATTAAAGATGCTCTTGCTTCGGCTATAGACATTGCTGTCAAGCCATTCAAGAATGTACGTAGAAATAAAGACAAGAATATCGTTTGGGCTAATAACAGATTTAGAGGAGCCTCTTAATGGCTGGTGAAACAATAGAATTAGAATATCTTTTAAGTCCTGACTCAATGGCTATTGAGGTATCTAACAGATGGCGTGAATGGTCTAACCTTCGTCAGTCTAAAGTTGAAGAGTGGAAAGAGTTACGTAACTACCTGTATGCTACAGATACCAGTACAACTAAGAATGCTATGCTTCCTTGGTCTAACAGTACGACAACTCCTAAGCTAACTCAGATCATGGATAACCTCCATGCTAATTACTTTGCTACATTATTCCCACAGTCTAAGTGGATGCGTTTTGAAGCTGAGACAAGAGATGCTAACGTTAAAGCTAAACGTACTGTAATACAAGCATACATGGACAATAAAGTCCGTCAGTCTGACTTTGTTAATACAGCTAGTGACTTACTCTACGATTACATTCAGTACGGTAATTGCTTTGCTACTGTTACATGGGAAGACAACTACCAAGTCAAAGAAGCTGGGGACCTCGTTGTAAACTATGTAGGTCCAAAGGTTGTACGTGTTTCACCATACGATCTTTGCTTTAATCCTACAGCACCCAGCTTTGAGAAGTCACCTAAGATCCTCAAGTCTATAAAGACTCTTGGAGAGATCCGAAGTATGATTGACAGTGATCCGTCGAAGTCGTACATGGAAGGTGTCTTCTCTAAAATGATGGGTGCTAGAGCTGCTGTAAGGGGTTCTGACGCCACGTATGATAAAGCTGATGGTTACATAGCTGACGGCTTTACATCCATTCAGCAGTACTATGAGTCAGACTACGTAGAGGTTCTAACTTTCTATGGTGACTACTACGACACAGAGAACGGTGTCTTACTGAAGAACCGTGTCATTACAGTCGTTGACCGTGCATATGTTATGGCTAACGAAGAAGACCCTAGCTGGTTAGGTAGCTCCCCTATCTTCCAAGCTGGATGGAGACCTCGCCCTGACAACTTGTATGCTATGGGACCTTTGGATAACTTGGTAGGTATGCAGTACCGTATTGACCACCTAGAGAACTTGAAGTCAGATGTGTTTGACCAGATAGCTTACCCTATGTTAAAAATCAGAGGTGATGTAGAAGACTTTGACTTTGAACCAGGTGGTCGTGTGTATCTAGGAGAAGAGGGTGATGTAGGTTATATGGCTCCTGATGCTACAGCATTACAGGCTGACTTACAGATTAGGTTCTTGGAAGACAAGATGGAAGAGATGGCAGGTGCTCCTCGTCAGGCTATGGGTATACGTACACCAGGTGAGAAGACAGCATTTGAGGTACAGTCACTACAGAACTCAGCCTCTCGTATCTTCGAACATAAGACAGCTCACTTCGAACGTGTGTTCCTTGAGCCAATACTCAATGCTATGCTTGAGGTGTCTCGTCGTTATATGAATATGTCTGACACAATAAGAGTTTTAGATGATGCTACAGGTGCTGTTTTATTCCAAACGATTACTAAAGATGACATTACAGCTAAAGGTAAAATTGTTCCTGTAGGTGCTAGACACTTTGCTGAAAGAGCTAGGCGTATACAAAACCTTACCCAGTTATACCAGATTAAGTTGCAAGACCCTACAGTGGCTGCCCACTTGTCAGGTAAGGAGTTTGCCAGAATCTTGTCAGAAGAGTTAGGGGAACCTGAGTTGTTCTCAGAAAACATTTCAGTATCTGAACAACTTGAAACACAGCAGCAGATGCAAGAAGCTGAAGCTATTAACCAAGAACAATTAATGTTAGCTCAAGAAATGGGAATATAGATATGCCATACAAAGCAGGTAAAGTTAAACCGTACAATAACACAACAAATAAGCCTAAGCCTAAAGAGAGACCTAAAGCAAAGCCGATGAAAAAGAAGAAATGAAATCTATCTGGTTAAAAGGTCTCAAGGGACAAGATAAAGAGAAACGTAAAGCTGAAGTACTAGGTTACAGAAATGCTTTCGATGATCTAAAAGAAATTCTCGAACAAGATTTTAAAAAGAAAGAATCGGTTCGTGATTACGCAGTACCTAATTGGGAACTACGTCAAGTGGCAGTCAACGAGTACAACCAAGTGCTTGATGATCTGCTTAAACTCATAACAATTAATAAGGAATAAAACATGGATGTGTTTTCTGAGAGTGGACAAACCAATGACACTACTCAACCTGAGCTTCAAGCTACTGAGAGTACCCAACCACAGGATTCTTTTGTACAGAAACTCGTAGAGGCGAAGGGAGATAATTGGAAAGACCCTGAAGTATTAGCCAAAGGCAAAATAGAAGCTGACGGTTATATTAAAGAACTTGAAGGACAACTCAGTAATATGAGGGAAGATTTAAGTAAACAGGATTACGCCAAAGATCTCTTGGAACAGTTGCAAAATAAGGCCGCAGACCCCATCAATGCGAAGAATGCAACGCCAAACAATAATACTGGTGGCACGTCAGAAGGGAATACCAACCCTAGTCTGAGTGAGGAAGACCTGAAGAGCCTTGTTGAACGTACACTAACTGAACGAGATAAAGATTCTGCTGTAAAGCAAAACCTTAATTTTGTTAATGAGGAAATGGAAAAGAGTTATGGCACTGATGCCTCAGCTAAGATCCAGAATAAAGCTAAGGAGCTAGGGTTAACTATAGAACGTATGCAAGAAATTGCTGCAGAGTCACCCACAGCTTTCTTTAACCTTATTGGTGAACCTAAAAAAGAATTTAAACCATTGGTTCAAGGTTCTGTTCGCACGGAAGGTGTAAATATACAAGCCTCGAATGAACGTGATTGGTCTTACTACCAAAATCTTCGTCGAGAAAACAAAAACCTTTACTACACACCTAAAGTCCAACGTCAATTAATGGATGACAAAATGCGTTTGGGCGACAAGTTTGGTTTGTAGTTTTTAATTTGGAGTAAATAAAATGGCTGGTATGACTTCTGCCACTTCCTACCTAACTCGTTCCGATGTATGGAGCCAAGAGTTAAAAGAACTTCTTCGTGATGAAATGATGGCACAACGGTACGTCCGTATGCTTGAAGGTTTCCCAGACGGAGATACTTTCCATATCCCACAAATAGGTGAGATTACAACTAACAACTACACTGAAGATACACAGGTTACGTATGATCCACTTGCAACAGCAGACTTCACGTTTACTGTAGACAAGTATCTTACTTCAGCTACTTATATTACTAAGAAAGCTGAGCAAGACTTCTTCTACGCAAACGAACTAATGTCTCGTTTTGTGCCTGAGCAAGAACGTGCTATACTTGAGCATTTTGAAGCTACAACTTTTGCAGCTCCAGAGTCAGGTGTATCTGCTAACTCTGCTGAAGCTATCAACGGTATTGCACACCGTATTGCTGGTGGTAACTCAGGTAAGATGGAACTAGAAGACTTTGCATATGCACGTTACGCATTGAAGAAGTCAAATGTTCCAGATCAAGCAATGGTTGCTATTGTTGATCCGTCAGTTGAGTTCACAATCAATACACTGTCAAACTTAGTTAATGTTTCTAACAACCCTAAGTTCGAAGGTGTAGTGTCACAAGGTGTTGCAACTGGTATGCGTTTCGTAGCTAACGTCTACGGCTTTGATGTATACACATCTAACTACCTTCCAGACAACACTGACGCAGCTTTACTAGAACGTGATGGCACAACTGCTAATGACTTCTCTAGTAACAATGGTAAAGTGAACATGTTCTTCTCTGCTGCACCTGTTGCTAACCCATTCGTGGGTGCATGGCGTCAGATGCCAGAAGTAGATTATGAGTACAACAAAGACTTCCAACGTCACGAGTATGTAACATCATCTCGTTACGGTGTTAAGTTGTACCGTCCTGAAGGTATTGTCCGTGTTGCGACAAACCCAGACGTATAATTAAATTAAGGTTAGGGGCTTAGGCCCCTTTCCTACACTTGACAAAGATTTAATATGTGGGTAAAATATCTTTACCCGATGCAGGGACCATTAGTACCCATACATCAAGGAATTTTAAATGGCTAACGTAAACCACTCCTCTCTCACAGACCCATACTTACACGAACCTAAAGGTGTAGCAGCAGCCTCTTCAAGCAAGGTGTATGTAGCTAACGGCGGTGGTTCAGGTACATGGGAAGATCATAGGCGTTCTGTATTTACAGTTCACTTTACAGACATATCATCAGCACAGAATGTATATGTACCCATTCCATTCGCAGGTACTGTAAGTAGAGTAACCTCAGTACTAGCAGGAGCTATTTCAGGTGGTGATGTTACAATAACAGTTAAAGACTCAGCATCAGCAAGCATGGGTACTCTTACCATTACTCAATCAGGATCAGCTACTGGAGATGTAGATACATTAAACCCTTCAGCTAACAACATAACAACTGACAACGATTACATTCTCGTTCAATCGGATGGTGGAGCTAGTAGTCATGTTGGCTTTGTCATTAGTGTAGTAGTGGAGCATGTGTAAATGAAACGTACTCTCCTAGAAATGGTTCAATCAATACTGAGTGACATGGACTCAGAGAGTGTCAACTCTATAAGTGATTCTGTAGAGTCTGAACAAATAGCATCTGTCATCCAGGATACATTCTTTAATCTAATAGCAGCTAGAGATATACCTGAGCATAGACAGTTAATCAAACTAACATCACTATCTGATGTAACTAAACCTACACACTTTACATATCCAACCAACACTAGGCAGTTAAGTAGGGTTGACTACAATGTAGCAACTACAGGTACAACTTACAGAGAAATTACCTTTGTTGAGCCTATGGTATTTATAGATCGTATGAATCAAAACACAGACAGTAGTCTTATAGTAACAGATGTTGCAGGTGGTACAACATTGTTTATAGGTAATACAGAAGCACCATCCTACTATACAAGCTTTGATGACGAACATATTGTCATGAACTCATATGATGCAGGTGTAGAGACAACATTACAGAATAGTAAGTCAAGATCATTTGGGTATGTGTATCCTACGTTTAGTCTTACAGATTCATTTGAACCTGACCTAGATGACACAATGCTTCCTTACATGTTAGCTGAGGCTAAGTCTACATGCTTCTCATTGTTCAAGTCAGGGTCAGATCCTAAGATCGAGCAGTCAGCTCGTCGTCTTAAATCTTTTGTACAGAACGACATGTACAAAACTAAAAGAGAAAACAAACGTCCACACTACGGAAGAAACTAATGATTGAATTTATTGAAGACACACAAAACCAAAAGTGTGTTTGCAAAACTAACAAGCTTAACACTGACATTATAATACAAAAAGCAAACAATGGGTTTGTATTCTTTGAGATTAAGTTTACTAAAGGTAACCCACCTGCTGAACTTAGTGGTAACTACACAAACATTCTGAAAGCTAAACAAGCTGTAGAAAAGTATGTAAGAAACAGAAAAGAAACACCAACAGTCCGAAGAGACAATTTCAGTAAAGCTAGACAAGAACGGAAAAAACAAGATGCCGCAGAGATTAAGTCAGAAGGTAGTGAACACGTTCATCAAGGGACTGGTGACGGAAGCTGGTGAGCTAACATTCCCTCAAGACGCATCTATTGACGAATCTAATTGTCTTCTCGAAAGAGATGGATCTCGTAGACGTAGGTTGGCTGCTAAGTTAGAAACTAACAACGTTAACTCATCATTCACACTAAACGGTTCCTTTGTATTTACAACAGGTAGATGGCACAATGCTGGTGGTGTGGCAGGGTTAGACTTTCTAGTTGTACAAAGTGGGATAACACTACACTTCTATAACACATCTTCAGAACCTTACTCAGACAAAGAGGAAAGTTTCTCTGTAAACCTTAATGACTTTAACTTCTCAGGTAGTGTAGGTCCAGGTCTAGCTAAAGTTGAGATGGATACTATAAATGGTAACTTAGTTGTCACCTCTGAATCTATCGAACCGTTTTACATAACGTATGATTCAGATGCAAATACAATTACAACATACCAAATATCTCCTAGAGTAAGAGACTTTGAGTGGTTAGGTGACACCCTTACATATGCTTCAGAAAAGCAAGACCCTGACAATAACCGTAAGTATGACACGGCTAATGCTGGTTGGACAGGTGAAAAAGGTGTACTTGCTTTAGAAAAATATACAAGTGTAGAGTATGGTATAACACCAGCCTATGCATTACCTTATCCTCCCTTAACACATCCTTGGTATTCAGGTAAAAATGCTAATGGTTTTTTTGACAAGGATGAATGGGAAAAGGTATTTACAGGTTCTACTTTAACAGGTAACGGTAGCTTCATACTAGACTTCTTCTCGAAGAATCGTAGTGAAGCATCAGGTATTGCAGGCATTACAACAGAGAATGAAACCAGTAGGTTTAAAGCTGTAGCTGCATTCTCAGGTCGTGTGTTTTATGCAGGTCTGACAAGCTCAAAGAACTCAGGTAAGATCTTGTTCTCTAAATACCTAGACAACATGACAGAAGTTACACGGTGTTATCAACAGAATGACCCAACCTCTGAAGAGATTAGTGATCTACTACCAACAGACGGTGGTGTCATATCAATACCTGAAGCATCTAACATTTTAAAACTACATGCATTCGAAAGTTCTATCTTTGTATTTGCTGAGAATGGCGTATGGCAGATCAAAGGTGTTGACGGTGTATTCAAAGCCACAGAGTATTCTATCTCAAGAGTATCTCAGGTAGGTCTAAACAACCCTAAAGCTTTTGTTAGTGTAGAGGGTGTACCTATCTGGTGGTCTAAGCACGGTATCCAAACCCTAAGCTTTGACCAAGTGTCAGGTAGAGCTAAGGCTGAGAATATTAGTATTGGTACTATACAGACTTTCTTTGAGGCTATCGACGGCAATGCTCGTAGAGAATGTACAGCTGTGTACGATGAGACCAACAAGAGAGTACATTGGTTTTATCCTAACAATGGTGAGACTGTAGGTAACAAGAAGAATAAAGTATTGACCCTTGATGTTAATCTACAATCGTTCTATCCTTGGACTATATCTGACAGTGCAAGCAATCCTGATTACATACTAGGTGCTGAATACTATCCTGGCTTTGGTTCTAACTTTGTAGAGAATGATGTCATTACTTCAGTTGGTGCAGATGTTATTACATCAGGTGGTGACGATGTTGTGGTATCACAGCTAACAGAATTGTCACAAGCAGATGCAGCTATCGTACTGATGGTCTTTGATGGTGACACAAGCAAGATGACAATGGGCTTGTTCTCAGGTACTGAGTTCTTAGATTGGGGTGACACAAACTACAGCTCCTTTGCTGAGGCAGGTTACGACTTCATGGGTGACCTTATACTCAAGAAGAATGCACCTTACGTACAGGTTTACCTTCGTCCTACAGAGACAGGGTTCTCAGGCAGTGATACAGCAGGTTACGATCCTGTAAGAGAGTCATCTCTATTGGTGTCATCATACTGGGACTTCCGTACTAATACGTCATCATCACCACAACAGGCATACAGATTAAAGTATACACCTGTTGTTAACGAGTCCAGCTTAGGCACATGGGACTATCCTGAAAAAGTCGTAACCACACGGCTAAAAATGAGAGGTCATGGTCGCAGTATGCGCCTTCGGTTCGAGAGTGAACAAGGTAAAGATTTTGTACTGTTAGGCTTTGGAATACTTAATGCAGTCAATACCCGTTTCTAAAAGTTTAGAGGGAATAAGAGGTTCATGTTTTAGTATAAGGTTAGAGTACAACGAAGATTTTATTATACTACACTTACCCACTATAGATAAGATGACAAAAGAAGTCCTACTAGAAATGAAGACTATGTTATCTGACTGGTGGCTATTTGTAAAAACAATGGGTTACAAAGCAATCTTTGCAGCTGTAGAACCAGAGAGTAAAATAAATAAACTTCTACATATGTTAAATTTTGAGTATGTAGGAAAAGATAGTGAATATTTTGTTTACAGATTTAAGGAGTAAAGTATGCCCCAAGCAGCCCCAGTAATAACAGCAATAGCAGGTGTAGCAGCTGTAGCAGGTACAGCAGTAAGTATTAATCAACAAAAGAAAGCCTCAGCAGCATCAAGGCGTCAACAAGGGTTGTCAGCTAGGCGTAGCCAACGTCAGGCTATACGTGAGGCACAGATACGTAGAGCACAGTCACAGGTACAGGCTGGGGCTATGGGAGTGACAGGGGGTTCAGGTTTAGCTGGTGGTCAAGCTTCTTTGTCATCACAGTTAGGTGGCTCTCTAGGATTTGCAGGACAGATGTCAGGGTTATCCCAAGAAATAACAATGGCTCAAAGTAGAGCACAGACAGCAGGTTCTGTTGCTGGTTTAGGTATACAAGCCTTTGCAAATAGTGATGATATTAGTGCTGGTCTTAAAAAGATATTTTCATAGAAAGAATAATAATGGCTGTTACTTTAGGTGAAGAAAACATTGAAGCAAAAGTACTTGGGGATGACGAAGTAGTTTATGAAACTGCTCCACTTAATCCTAAGTCTGCTGCTACTGAACGTAGAGATACGGCTGTCCTTGGTGCTACAGGTAGTTTACCTGAAGAGTTACCTGATGTACGTGCTGGTGTCTCAGAAACTGTTACAACAGCTCTTAGAGAAGCTGTAGGTAACTTACAAGTAGAAGAACAAACTGTAGAAGAAAAAGCTGAGGAACTTGCTGATCAGTCAGCTAAAGGTTCTGAGTTAATTACACTAGGTGACTTCTTTGATAATTCTTTTCAGGCTATGAAGAACCCTGCACTTAACGAAGCAGCTAACCTGGCATCTATAAAGTATCAGCTTACAGTAGAGAAGCTTCAGGATGCTATAGAAGACAATGCAGCTAAGACAGGTACTGGTACTGTAGCTAACTGGTTTGATCGTTACATACTCAGGAACTTTCCTATAGGTGCTTGGGAACAAGTGACACTTAAACCTAGTTCTGTCAACCATGAGTTTGCTCATGCAATTTCTTCAAACATGTCAGTACAAGACTTTGAGATATTTCTTGACACAAGGATAGAGGATTACCTTGAAGAAGGCTTTCTCTTTAGTGACAACCCTTTTGCTTTACAAGAACTATTGGCAGCTGCATCTAAACTAGGAAACGATGACAAAGCATTTGGTGATGCTGTACTTGGTGCTATAGATCTTTTACCTATTGCAGGTTTTGCAGGTAAGACTGTAGTTAAGACAGCTTCTTCTGTAAACAAAGCACGTAAAATAGCTAAAGTTATAAATGGTATAAGTAAATCACCTACAGCATCTACTCGTGCTGGTGCTCTAGCAGGACCTGAAGCAGCTACAGAAGTTGCTGAGAACATTGCTAAACGTACAGATGAACCTGAGAACTTAGGATCTATGGGACCAAGTATGGTAGATCCTGTTGGTGACAAAGCACCTGTAAGACCTATAGCTGCCTCAGCTGCTAAGAGTCAGACTGCTACTAGAATAGCTCAAGAAGCTTTTGAGTACGTTAACACAGCCTTGGGTAAGGTAATAGATGAAGGTCAGTTAACTACTTACATTACCAAAAGAGTTGAGGGATTACAAAAGAAACTTAACAAGTCTATGATTGACACCAAGATAGACTACAATCTTAATAAAATTTCTATAATCATGGGTAACCCACGTACAGGTTTACCAGTAACAAAGAAGACAGCAGAGAAATATGCAGCTGACGTGCCAGAAGCATCTGTCATTCCTATTGATGAAGCTAACAACAAGTGGGCTATATCATATGATGAAGCACTAGACCTTGACGAGTTTGTAGATGTAAATAAATTTGATGAGGCTTGGAAGTATACACCTGAAAGTAAAGTATCTCTTCTTAGAAACATAGAGGGTAAGATAAGTAGAGCTAATGCTGCAGTATTTGGTAGACTTAATTTGACAGGTGCTTATCTAAGGGACAATGCTAACTTAACTAACTTGGCTAATAGGGCTGAGAGTGGCTCAGTACGTCTGACCCAAATATCCAAGACAATGCTTGATAAATTAGGTAGGGTGTCAGGTGATGAGTACGAACAGATTGGTGCTATTGTTGCAAGATTACAATCAGGAGATCTAGCCTCTCAAAGAACTTGGTACACTACAGATGATTTCATAGATATGTGGAAAGCTGACAACAAAGGTAAAGCCCCATCCCAGAAAGTTGTAGATGCTTATCAAGCTACTGTTGATCTAGGTGATTACAACTACATTGTACGTGCTACAGGTTTAGTCAGGAGTCTTCATAGAGAAGGTTACCGTAGAATTTCTACTATACTTAACGGTGAGCAAAAGTTCTTAGCTGGTAAACCTGTAGACATGGACGACTTACCCGATAACGAATTATTTATAGATGCAAGTTCAGGTGCTAAGTTTACCAAGGCTGACTATGACGGACCTATGGCTAACGTTTTTGAAGTAGACATGGACATGGGTGGTGTTAAATACGTAGTAGATACTGACGTAGTTAAACCTCTTGAGATAGAAGACGCCATGGGTTACAATGCTGGTGGTCCCAGAGTAAACCCTGAAGCTACAGAGTTTATAGTTCTACTCGATAAGAATGGCAAACCTGTTAATGTAGTACTGTCTGCTAGTTCACCTAAGACATCAGCTAAAGCTGTCAAAGAGATGACGGAAATATATAAGGCACTTAGAGCTGGTAGGTTAACAGATGAAATTGTTCAGGAAAATAACTCTTGGAACACAAGCTTAAACTTAAAGGAAGATGCTGAGAAGTGGTTCACAAAAAACAAGATAGACGTAGAGGGTGATGAGGTTACTTTTAGCAGTAAGGCCCGTAATGAAAATGTGTTTATGGGTGCAAACGCAGATGCTTTTATTCCTAATGGTTCTTTAGATGACTTCCATTCTTTTGTCAATAAACGTAATGACGAACCTCTAACTCACTATGGACATGGTGCAGCTACTGTAAATGACAACCCATTGAATAGCATTCTTTTCCAAACTAATAGTGTCAACAGACAGTTAGGTTTCAGTAAGTATAACCAGGCTGTTAAGATTTCACTAGGTAAAAAGATTAAACAAATAGCAGATGCTAATAGTTCTAACACTGACTATGCTTCTTACTATGATAATATTAACACATGGTTACCTGATAAAACTAAAAATGAAATAATAAATAAGATATACGAACGTAAAAGAATTGCAGATTTAAGAATGGGTGCTGATGGATTTGGTGACGCATGGGTTATGCGTATAGCTGATGACATGTCTAACTTTATCTATGATGCAACTGGTAAAAAGTTTAACCCTTCTAATCCTACTCATCTTCTAAACAACTACGGCTTTAAGAAAACATTCCTGCTTGATCCATTCCAAATGATACTACAGTCTGTACAGGTTATACCAATGGTTGCTATGGCTGGTCTTGATGATGGTATCAAGGGTGTTGTTATGGGTAAACACTTGTATAGTTCTTTAGACTTGAGTGGCAAACCCTTAGATATTTTTCTTGAAAGATTTGGTAAAGCATTTAACTATTCTAAGGCTGAGTCTAAAGAAGTACGACAACTGTTTATAGACATGGCTCGTTATGAGGTTGACCCTACTAACATTGCTGAAGGTTACCAAAGAGCTACAAAGGCTTCTTCTGTTTTTTCAAAACAATCCTCAAGAGTAAAAGCTAAAACTTTAAGTAAGGCTTGGGAAAAGGGAATGAACATGGGTATGTTCTTCTTTAATAAGGGCGAACAAATTTCTCGTGTATCAGCCTACGGTGTAGCCGTTCGTAAGTGGAAGGCAGCTAACAAAGGTAAGAGTCTACTCTCTGAAGAGGGGCGTACTTGGGTGTCAAATAAAGAGCAAGCATACACTCTTAACATGACAAACATGAGTCGTTCTGAAATACAACAAGGTTTACTTAGAGTACCTACTCAGTTCTATTCCTTCATGCTTAGATCCTTCGAAGGTATCTTTATAGGTAAAGACTTAACCCCTGCTGAAAGAATGAAACTTGCTGTTATGATGGGACCATTCTGGGGTACAACAGGTATGGGTATTAGTAATGCAGTCCCTGCCGTTGAAACACTTAACTCATATTTACCAGAGAATATGCAAATAGAACCAGGTTCTGACGCATTCCGTCTGGTTAAGAACGGAGTACCTGATGCTTTGTTTGCTTGGGCAGGGGGAGAGGATGTACCTGAGATAGCTCTAGCTAGTCGTGTAGGTTTAGGTGATGGTGTCATGCAAACATTCCGTAATTACCGTGATGGTACTCTTGGAGAAAACTTACTGGGTGCTGGTGGTGGAGCATCTGGAGATCTTGTTGCTGACTTTGGTCAATGGATAGGTTCTATTATTAGACGTGATCCAATACAGATAGAAAAAGAAACTTTAGAACTAATCCGTAATATTAAATTTATTGACAACTTTGAAAAAGTTAGAGGTATGATTGCACATAATGCTTACATATCCAGAAAAGGTGGTGAAGTTGACTTTAAGTTTAATGCTTTAGATATTATATTTACAGGTTTAGGTATACCTTTAGAGGAAGTACAACAAGTTTATGATGCAAAGGATGTTATTTTTAATGGTAACAAAACATACCGTAAGCTATCAAAAGAAATTAGTCCTCTTATCAATAGATACTGGAGAGCTATCGAAGAGGGTAATGCTGAACGAGCTAATGATTTAAAGAGAAGTATTGATTATTCTATTAGTCATATGACAGGACTAGATCCTGATCTACAAGATAAACTAAGGCTTCAAGTATACAGGGGCTTTACAGAGACTACAACCTTTGAAAGAATTAAACAATTACAAAGATTAGGCCGTAACATGGAAGCAGAACAACTTCGAAAAACCGTACAATAAGGAATCACAATGGCATTATTTCAACAAGATCTACAGACACAAGTTATATCTGAACAGGCCGTACAGGAACCATCAGCTATCGGAGCTATTAGTGATTTAGCTAGTGCATTTCTAAAAGCTCAACCATCAGCTTCTACCAAGGGTGCACCAAACTATGAGCAGTCTTTAATTGCAAACTTTTCTACTGAATTAAATACTTTAGAACAATTAAAAGAATCTGGCAGTATTAATCAAATTGATTTTGATAGACGACTTGGTAAGGCTAGGAGTGAAATATCTAAGATTAAAGATTCCAGTGTTCCTCAAGGGTTACAGAATCAATACGAAGTTCAATCTGGTAGGGATTTTAAGTCTTTCGGGTATGACACAAATGAAGAGTATGAAAAGGCTCAACTCCTTGAAGGTGACTTTGCCAAAGCTATACAACCTTCTGTTGTGTCTGAGTTGGAAGCAGCTGGTGAGGTAGTTACAACTGAGTCTGTAAACAATGCTGTATTAAATAAGTTAAAAGATAAAGCTAGTCTTGAAAATGATTTAAATACTCAGAATAAAAAGTTAGCATTAGGCCAACCTATAGATGATACGGCTGTGTCAAAGAGTATTAAGGCTGACTATGATATACTTACATCCTTTTTTAAAGACGCAGCTGCTGATGGTATAGTAACAAAGAACGAATACTTATCTGCACAATTAGGAGTATCAAATTTAATGACCACTAAGTACGGTCAGTTTAAAAGCAATCCTAAAATTAATGCTGTTATGGAACAAATGACAGGACTTCTTGGTGATATAGGCAAGGGTGTAAGTGACACTCCAAGTGCTGTGTTGGCTGATACAATACAAATTGCCCTACAAAACGAAGGCTTTAGTGCAGGAACGATTGCAGTTGTAAGAGCAATGCAAGAGGGTAAAAATATAGGCCAGTTTCAAGATATTATGGCAAACAATAAAGAAGGTAAAACTGTAGCTGATGCAATGGTTTTTATTGCAGGTGCAGATTTAACTGAGGATAAGCTTGTAGAAATATTTAATACAACAAATCCACCAGATGTAGCTGACGTACAAGGGACAAACCCTTCTCTCTTGTCTATACCAACTGTCAAAGATAATCCAAATGAATACGAAACTATAGTTGACAAGTTTTCTGATAGTGCTAAGTCTCCAACCTCTAATGATTTACTAGGTAAAAAAGAAGTTCGTAACAGTTTCTTAACCAGTCTGAATGTAGCAGGTAGTGCTGTAGCTTCCCAAAGTGATGAGTATATTCTAGGTGAAAAGCTGTTATCAAAGTTTGCATCTAATAGTATTGTTAAAAACCTAGAGGCTGTTTACAGTGTTGACCCACAGAATGCAGCTCAGACTAATGATGTTCTTCAAGCTGGTTTGTCATCTGAAAGAGTAAGACAATCTTTGGAACTTAACAGTAGGTTAGATGCTGGTGTTGGTGCAGGTCAGCTTGTTATGGCAGATACTGAAGGTAAGTTACAATTAAACAATGAACTAATAGAAAAGAACAAAGATAAACTTGTAGGTGGTGCAGCTGGTTGGGCTGAGATGCAAGGTAAGATTAATGCTGCTGGTGGTTTAGAGAAGTTCTTACAGTTACCACCTATGGTAAACGGTGCTATTAATACAGATGCTTCTATTATGGTGAGTGGAACACAGTACTTACTCAAAGACATATTCAGTATTGACTTTAACAAAGTACTAAAGCTGTCAAACAACCTTAAACTAATTGACTCTAAGTTGGTTAACCTAGAATCGTTAGCTACTAAATACCAGGATGACACTGACATGTTAAGGGGTCGTAATAATAACCTTACACCTTCTCAAGATGCAGAAGTAACTGCAGCTATCAATGAAGACCCTAGTTTAGGAATACCATTAGAAGATATTGACTTTGATTCTAATGCTGAAGCTACACCTAAAGAACCTGATGAAGAGATTGTTGTAACACCTTTGGATAGTGCTAACGTAGACTTTGATTTTATTAAAGAACGAGAAGGTTACGAGAAAAGTATGGGAGTACCTACAGATGCCAACGGTATTGTACTAGGTAAATCAGGTCCTACTATTGCTTCAGGTTTTGATCTAGGTCAAAGAAAGGAAGCTGATCTGGCTGGACTACCAACCGATCTAGTGAATAAACTAAAACCATACTTAGGTTTAACTGGTAATGCAGCTAAACTTTTTGTTGACAACAATAAGCTAACCTTAACAACAAAAGAATTAAATACAATTAACGAGTTTGCTAAAACAAAAGAAATTGGTAAGTTAAAGGAAGCTTGGAATAATTCAGCAAGCACCGTGTCATTTGATGACTTAACAAAAGAGCAAGCCACAGTTGTAGCATCTGTAGCTTTCCAATACGGAAACTTATCTACTGAAACTCCTAAATTCTGGGGTTATGTAACAAGTGGCGATTGGGTGGCTGCGGCTAAGGAGTTGAGAAACTTCGGGGACAAATATCCTAGTCGTAGAAAACTTGAAGCTAATTACTTAGAGGGTAAATAAATGTTTGGATTACCATTAGAACTAATCACAATGCTAGGCTCTACCGTTCTCGGTGGTGTCATGTCCATATGGGGACAAAGTATTAAAGCTAAACAAGCACAGAACGAGATGCTACTACAAAGAGCTGAGTTCAACAGGGGTGCTGTAGATGAGGCTCGTAATGCTGGTAAGAATGACAAACACTTTGCTTGGACACGTAGGCTCATAGCTCTGTCTGCTGTGTTTGCTATCATAGTATTACCTAAGTTAGTTGCTGTATTCTACCCTGAAGTAAATGTAATTGTTGGTTACACTGAGGTAGAGGGTGGTATACTTAACTGGCTTCTCGGTGCTAACGAAACTGTAAGATGGCAAGCTGCATCTGGTTTTGTCATAACACCTTTAGATACTCACATTGTGTCAGCTATAGTTGGCCTATACTTCGGAGCTGGTTTTACTAAATGATAAAAAAGGACACAGAATGGCATCTCTCTAAGTCAGTACCTATCACATTAGTATTAGCTATAGTGTGTCAAACCGTAGCCCTTGTCTGGTATGTGTCATCCTTAGACAACAACGTAAAGAATAACACTAAGGAAATACTCAGGCAAGAGGTACGTATTGAAAGGTTAGAGACTGTAGTACAATCCCAAGCCTTAACTTTAGCTCGTATAGATGAGAACATTAAGTCTATCCGTATAATGATGGAAGCTATGAATGCTAAAGATAAGTAAATGTATTTTACTCTCAGTTATCCTAACTGGTTGTTCATCTACAATCATAGAGTACCCATCTGTTTGTCCTAACAATGAACCCAAATGTCAGAGAAACTTAAATGCTCGAACACTTTCCCTTCTTGGTAACCCTGAAGCAGCTACTAAGCTTCTCTGTCAAGATCCTGATTTTAAAGCTGTCCTTGGTGACGATTGCACTAGCTGACAATGTAGAGTTAGGTGACTTCAGTAACAACTACGAAGACTCAACTGTAAGTAGTAACAACAACACTGACAGTACGACTAACAACTACAATGCTACAGGTGCAGGTGAAGCAGCACCAGTCATGTCAAGCATAGCACCTACAGTTATGGGTGGTGGAGGTAATGACAGTTGTTTGTTACCTACAACATCAGGTCTACAGGTTAGTCTGTTTGGTTACTCACAAGGTACAATGGAACAAGATGAGTACTGTAACAGAAGAAAAAACAGTAGGCTCTTAGGTACACCACAACAACTAGGTGGTTTAGGTTTACAGATTTCAGGGATAAGTATTATCTGTGACGATCCTAATGTATTCAAGGCAATGATACTAGCATCCACACCTTGCCCTATTATGGATGTTATAACAGGTAAACTACTGATGGGTAAGAAAGCTGTAGATAAATACAGAGAAAACCCTGACGTATTTATAGTTGGGTACGAAGACAATAAGAAGTTTTGGGATAAGCTGTTACGTATAGGAGAGGATTTAACAGATGAAACAATTAAACAAACTGACACTAGCAGGGACACTCGCAGTCTTAGTGAACGGTTCAGGAGTACTCGCAGAGGACTTCAACCAGACAGGCGATCAGAAGATACAGTCGTTAATTAACACGATCAGTATCATAGATGACAGACTACAGTTGTCAATCAACTTAGGTATAGGTGCTGTAGGTTATGCTGAGGTTGGTGGTGTCATAGTTGATGGTGCACTTGACGGATCTAAAGTAAGTGAGGCAATGTTGGTAGCTTACGAGAATGCTAGAGATAATGTATTAGCTCATGACTATGCGACAGCTACAAATGCTAATCAGTTGTTTATCCAGGAGCACACAGCTGCAATGAATAACTTAGTAGAAGCTGTTGACATCTTAGGGGATGCTACATCTGTGCTTATGACAGCTACATCTGTTGCTGAGTTTGCTGAGGAAGCTGACACAAAGCCTGAACAAGTTGTCCTACAAGAGATGATAGCTACAGAAGAGTACAGTATATCAGCTGCTGAAGTTGAAGACTACAACAATGCTATAGATGCTGTAGCTGAGTACTCACAACAAGCCGGTGCATTCATGGCTGCAGCAAACAACTCAGAGTTGACAGCTAGTATTGATACGTATGCATCTAACAACAACATACTAATCGGTTCGTACACAGCCATCACATACACACAAAGCATAGACGAATTTGTCATTGCATGGGATGAGACAGGTTACGGTACAGGTTGGAATGGTTACCTAACAGATGACATGAGAGATGCTGATGATGTCTATGGAGCTGCATCATACATCTTACAACATGGATCAGCTTCAGCAGGTATGTAAGGATAGCTATGATAGAAGATGCAGAAGTAAAAGTTGGTGGGTTTACATTCAAAGGGTGGTACATAGCTGCTGCCCTGCCCATACTAGGTTCTCTTAGTGGTGGTATCTACTACGGATATGACACATTGCAAAGGTTCTATGCTGTTGAGTCAGGGATAGAAACTGTAGTTAAGAAGTCAGGTTCGTTTGATGCTAAGGCAGGAGAACTCGGTTCAAGAATACAAACACTAGAACAGGCGGTACAGGATAATGATGTTAGAGGGCTTAACACAAGGTTGTCAACGATTAGTACACAGATGCAAACAATCTTGGAACAACAGAAAGAGTTGCTTGACTTACGTAGTCAAGTTGAGAGATCGACTGGGATCACTGATAGTTTGGGTGATAAGCTTGACAAATACCAAACGGAAATAGATGACATATGGAAAGCATATGATTCTTTAGTTGACAATCCATTAAACTAATGAGAGAATATTATGGCAAGTAAACTTAACAAAGCAAAGATGAAGTGTAACTCTCCTAAATCTACACCTAGTCACAAGACTAAATCTCATGTTGTCAAAGCATGTGCTAATGGTAAGGAGAAGATCATAAGGTTTGGTCAGAAGGGTGTCAAAGGTAGCCCTGATGGATCAGCTAGAAACAAAGCATTCAAGGCACGGCATGCTAAGAACATTAAAAAAGGTAAGATGAGTGCTGCTTACTGGGCAAACAAGGTGAAGTGGTAATGGCTAAAGGATTATGGGCTAACATACATGCTAAGAGAAAGAGGATAGCATCTGGATCAGGTGAGAAGATGAGGAAGCCAGGATCTAAAGGTGCTCCGACAGCTAAGGCACTAAAGAATTCTAAGAAGAAAAAGAAATAAAGTTAAAGCCCCAAGGAGAAATCCAAGGGGCTTAATTTTTATGTATCTATGTACCAACTTAAACATTGGAATGCTTTTATATTCCAGTCTTTGATTGTGAGTAGTTCTCTTACACCAATCCTTAAACTGTATTCACAATCATCCATATTGTCATAGACTGTCTGGTCAGTTGAAGTTAAACAAGTTGATGTCTCCAAGTAACACAGCAATATAATAGGGGTAAACATTATTCACCTTCCATTTCCTTTATTAGATAATCCAAGTACCATCTAGCTTTACGTAGATCTTCTAAAGGTTTCTGCTTGTACCTGAATCTATGTAGGTACTTCTTGCAGTTACCTTCTAAGTATCCCATGAACATCATGTGATCCATATTGTCTCTCATATATTCTATGCATTCTATTCTACCATTACCGTAGTGTGGTGGTTGGTTGACAACGTCAGGTTGAACTTCATCTTGTAAAGCATCTAGGTTCCACTTAGCCATTATGCAGCTTCCTTCTGTAGGTCAATCAGTTCAGCATCTTTGTAAGGTATGTGGAAGAACTTCTCACCTTTGACAATGTACCTACCTCTAGCTTCCTTCAAACCCTCTTGTGTAAGTAGGGTATCTTTTATTCTCCATGCTTGCTGCATGTCAGCCCTGAAGATATAGAAGTTAAGGACACCTTTGTCTTTGTACATGTTGACAAGCCTACCCTTACGTTCAGGTAATCTTATCTCAGCCCATGATGGATTCCAAGTACCCTTCCATCCTGTCTTAACCTCAGCCTCATTGAAGTATGTGTAGTCACCCTTCTGGGACACAACGTCAACATTGAAGTCTTCTTTAGTACTGACAATGGTGTGACCTACACTCTCTAAGTAATCAGCTAGTCTGTCCTTAGCCTTGCCATCGTATGCTTCGTACAATGCTTTACTGAACGGTCTCTTAATCATAGCCATAATGTCTTTCCCTTTCTTTAGACTAACCCTTGGATTAAACCAAGAGCTAGTATTACTGTGATATATATTCCTATTGAAGTCAACATTATACTAAGTCTACTAACTCACAACTGTCTCCACTGCAAGCTAAAGTCTGACTACCTGATGTATTATCTTCACTCTCGTACTCAGATACCTTAGACCAATCAATTCTGTTAGGCATCTGACCTAACATCTTTAGGTAAATTGTCTTGTTACACTCTTGGTAAGGTGCTTGTTGGTATGTGTGTTCGTTGAACGGTAAGAATGACACACCACTCATCTCATCAAAGTGTTTGTACACAAATGCACCAACCTCAAACCATTCATCACCTTTAACATTAATAGTTACAGATGGTTTGTGCTCACACCAGTGACGTTGGTAAGCTAACCACATCTCTAGTTGTTCTATGGCTGTCATGTCAGCTGTAACTACAGCATTTGTAGGAGCTTGCATAGGGAAACTAAACACTGTAGTTTGGTCAGGTTTAAATGCTTCAGGTTCGTTAGGTATACCCTGGTCAATCATGAACTGTGTCAATGGATCTTTGTTGTCACCTCGTACAGTCCTGATGTAGTACTTAGAGTGTCTAGCATGTATCCCACTAGAACTATCTACAAGCTGTGACACAGTACCACTAGGTTTATTACAAGTTATAGCAGTTGACACTGGTATACCTAGACGATCAGACCATTCAGCATTTGTATCTACAGCAACTTGCTTTAGGTGAGCAAGTGTCTTCTCTAATCCTTTGTTCTTCAGGGTCATCAACGGATTGTCCATGACTCCTGTTAGTGACACACCCAACAGCCTCTCTTGTTCTGTATTATCTTTCCAGATCTTACGAAGGTAAGGGAACTTAGTGTATGTAGATTGAATAGTACCTAAGATTGTAGCCAGACGTACCTTCTCAGAAAGTGTGTCAATGTTATCTGTTGCTCGTACTACAACCTCAGTTAAGTTACAGAACTGTGCCGGCCTAAGTATGATCTCACTGCAAGGGTTGGTCCCGAACTCTCTGTCAGCATCTCGTCTACCATTCTTAGCAGCTTGTACCTTAGATGCCTGACGATTAAAGATACCTCGTTCACCTGACCCTGATTCAACAAGAGACATCCACTCTCTCATGAAGGATAGGCTGTCAGGCTTCTCAGTGTATGACACAGAGTTGTTAGCTAATGCTCTTTGTGGATCGTTCTCCCACCATGAGCCTGACTTAGCATGACGCATTCTGTCATCTGATAAGTTACTCAAAGAGATCATAGCTGATCTACGTACACCACCAACCACAACGATTTGTCCTATCATACACATGATGTCATGGCATTCTATAGAGGACAGCTTACGATTCTGTGCACCCTTGAATACATCAATGGTAAAGTTAAACAGATCAACCAGAGGTGCAGGACCTGATGCTCTACCACCGAATGTCTTGAGAGCTGCACCTGCTGGACGTACCAAACCTATATCCCATTGTGGTATCTCACCACTGTAGAGTAAAGCAATTACCTGTCGGAAAGCCTTAGCCCAACCTTCTTTGCTGTCTTTGACAACGATTGTAGTCTCACTGTCAAACAACTCAGGTACTTCAGGTAACTTCTGTACTGACTGACGTTCAACTGAGAACCCTACACCAGTACCACATAACAATACAAACATAGCTTCATCGAATGCTTTGACATCGTCAACAGCTAAGTAGCTACAGTTGTACATACAAACATTGTCACGATCTGCAGCCTTGCCTGCTGTCATAAGAGATCTCATACTAGGCATGACACCTAAGTCTAAGATACCTTTCTCTAGTTCTTTCTTGGTGACGGTATCAACTAAATCACCTACAACATTCTTCATGTACCTGTCTATTGTCTCACTCCAAGACTCACGTCCCTTACCCTCAAGGTACTTAGCATAACGTGACTTGTGTATGAATGATTGGTAGTCTGTTGGTAAGTAGTTGTTGCTCATTCTTTTGTCCCTCTATCCTGTTTGTCTTCTTTAAACCAGATCATACGATCTATCTCACCCCTTGTCAGACCTATGTCTCTTAGTTCTCTATCGGTTAGCTTGTTAAGATGTTTAACAGCATCCCTATGTAGTTGCCATGTGATCATGTAGTTAATAAACCTGTACCACCAACGTCCAAATGCTTTCATCTCTTATCTCCTGATCCTTTGATGACACCACGTTCATATCTATCTGACAACTTATCTATATTCCTTTGTGCTAGTGATGACAAACTCACATTGTGTACCCTAGCAAACTCACTGACAAACCATAGCACATCTCCTAGTTCATCTAGTATGTCACCATGTGGGTATGCATTGTCCTTACGATACCACTTAGCTAACTTACCTGTCAGCTCACCAACCTCAGATGCTAAACCTAAACTTAAATACTCTAAGGTTCTATCCTTAGGGTACACAGCAGTACTTGCAGCTAACTTCTGGTACTCATTTAACTTTTCTACTTTACTCATTCTTCTATCCTTTTCCACTCTTCCAATTCTGCATCGAGATTAAAGTAATCCTCGAAGTCTATTCTCTTTTCTTCCACTAACCAGGATACCACAAATTCCTCTGGTATTTCGTTTTGTTCTAGGAGAAGTTCTAGTCCGTAATTGAGGACAAGAGCACGAATTTTACTATCAAAGTCAAACAATGTCAATCACCTTTTCTTTTCTTTTGTCCATTCGACAGGAATAATTTCTTTAGCATACTTGAATCCGTTCTTATCACACCAGTCACCGTACGTAGTCTTAGAACCCTTGTATAGTTTCTGGTTAGGGTTGCTGAATACAAATCTTATATCATGTTCGGGGTGTTGTGCCTTGACCATCAGGTGTTTGGTTCGATCTGAATGAATGAACCTTCCTTTGGTCTCAATTATAATGCCGTTACTCAGCACGAAGTCAGGGGTGTATGTTCTAAATCTTAGGTCTTGCCATTTGATACGCATCTTTTCGTATTCAAACTTGATCTTTAGTTTCTTGAGGTAGGCTGCTGTCCTCTTCTCTAAGCCTGATCTGAAACGCATTTAGGTGGCTCCCATATCTGGTTCTCGTAACGTCTAAGCCAGAGTAGTCTAGCATTCTCTATGACCCTTGCTTCCTCACCACTGTAGGAACGTAAGCATTCCTCATACATAGCAGCTTCAGTAGTGCAGTCAGCAAGGATCTTCTCAGCTTTCTTAGGACCTATACCGTACAATCCAATGATGTTGTCAGCCTTGTCACCTGTAAGTATCTGCGTGTAGAAGAAACGTAAGCCTTCAAACTCACCCATCTCTAACATGATACGTTTGTTAGGGTTGTAGTGTGAGCAAGGTATCTGCAACATGTCCTTGTCTATGGATATGACAATAGATTCTTTGCCGTAGTTGGTAGCCCATATACCACATAGGTCATCAGCCTCTTCACCCACTGACACAACAGCATCCCAGTTGTCAATCATGTGTTTGCGTATAGCTTGTAGGTGCTGTGGTTTCTCTACGTTCTTTCTGTTACCCTTGTACTCATGGGTAATCGAGTAGTCATACCTGAAGTTACCCTTGCCTGTCAGGAATACGTAGTATTGCTCAGGGTCTAGTTCCCACATCACTTCGTTAAGTGATTGCTCAAGTAACTCATCTAGTTTATCTAGTGCATCCTCAACAGGATCATTCTCACATGAGAAGGCAGCTCGGTATGCGAATGGATCACCATCTACTAACACCTGTTTAGGTTTCATCTTCATAGATATAATCCTTTATATTAATTTTAATTGAACTGGTTTCCTGTATACTTCTTCTAGTCTTGGGTGAAGTACATCAGAAAACTCTATGTCGCAGAAGTTACCGCAGTCAGGCATAATAAACTTTTGTTTACGTCCTGCCTCTGGATCAAGTTCATCTAAGAATGTATGTCTAATGCAGCTGTTGCCTACAACTCTTTCAGCTTTAGCCATACGGTCAAAGGTATCAGGAAAGTCTACTCTTATCTTATTCCAGTACCCCATACCACCTTTGACACAACCAATACAGTTGTTGTTACCATAACCTAAGTGATACATAGTAGGTCTTTCAATACCTTGCTTCTCTAAGTAAAATAAACTCTCTTCTTTGCTCATCTTATTTTGTATCAAAGGGAACAAAGGTTTAGCATCAGGGTATTGCTCTTTAAATCTTATAGCTCTATTAATTTCTTTCTTTGAATACTCAAAGCCAAACACCTGCCCATCATAAGATAAAGTTTTCTCAAGTCTTTGTCTAACTCTTTTCTTTAGAACTAACGTACACCTAGCACCACCAGGTCCGTTGACATACTTGTCCTTTAGGATCACGTCAAATTGATCTTTGTACTTTTCAGGTGCTCGTTCAACCTGTATCTCTTTACCATACCATTCCTCACATTGCTCTTTAAATCTTTTATTATCTTCGTGAGAAGAATCTATTGCAAAGTAAATAGGTACTACATTATCTTTTCCGTACTCATCCATTACTAACTTTGTAGCTACTGCACTGGTTACACCTGCTGACCACCATGCTATTATCATAAGTACAATCCTTTATGTATTAAAAGGAGCACCCCAATTAAGGGATGCCCAAGTCGAGGGA
>JAAHTG010000766.1_pt1 | contig 26009 bp, 37 predicted proteins | sample 6116081 | NCBI WGS metagenome assembly JAAHTG01 (sample SAMN13939989, study PRJNA603662) | sponge metagenome | isolation source: marine sponge | host: Mycale hentscheli | place: New Zealand | collected 2005 | reverse complement strand
CAAACATATTCGTATATTAAATCAAATAAAAAGTTATATTAATGGAAAACAAACGAAGAAAAATTCACGAAGAATTAGAAGTTGTAAAAGAAGGTTTTGCTAATGGTGTTGCACCTGGATTTCCTCTAGAACAATCTGAAAAAGATAAAATGATTGATGAAGCAGAAGTAGCTTATGGTCAATTTTTAGATGCTTTAAAATGTGATTGGAGAAATGATCCAAACTCAATGGAAACCCCAAGGCGTGTAGCTAAAGCATATGTAAATGATTTATGGGCAGGTAGATATACTGCAATGTCTCCTATTACATCATTTCCATCTGATGGGTATGATGGTATTATTATTGAAAGAAATATTCCACTTACATCAATGTGTTCACATCACCACCAAACAATTGGAGGGGTAGTTCATATTGGTTATGTTGCAGGAGAAGAGGGTCAAGTAATTGGATTATCTAAACTAAATAGAATCGTTGAATTATTTGGTCGTAGAGGAGCTATCCAAGAACAATTAACATCAGCTATCCATAATGCAGTATGTAAAATTACTGAAGGTAATAGAGGTGTAATTGTTACTATTGTTGGTACTCACAATTGTGTAAGTTGTAGGGGTGTTAAACATCAAGGTGCTGCTATGGTTACAACTAAAGCATCAGGTGTGTTTAGAGAAAATGATAATTTAGCAAGAAAAGAATTTTTTGACAGTCTGAAGATTAATAACGGAGGACATAATATTTAATAGTTATGAGTAAAAGTAATGTACCATTTGTAAATGAAGTAGAGGAATTTAATTCCACTATGGGTAAACCAAACAATTATGAACCTACAATCCCTGAAAAAAAGGAGTGGCAATTTGTTTATGATTTCATCCTCGAAGAACTCGAGGAATATAAACATGCTTGTGAAACAGGAGATATTGTTGAGATTCTTGATGCTTTATGTGATATTGCCTACGTTTCATTGGGTAACGGAACTATGCTACATGGTCTTAAAGATAAAATATGGCCAGCATATCAAGAAGTACAAGGGTCGAATATGTCGAAGGCTTGCTCAAGCGAAGAGGATGCACAAGCAACCGTGGAACTTAGATCAAAAGAGCAAAAAGAACCGTGTCACTATGAGAAGGTTGGAAAATATTATATTGTCTATAGAACACGTGATAGAAAAGTAATGAAAAATATTAATTATTACCGTCCAGATCTTAAACAATTTTTTACAGAAAAAGAAATTAAAAATACTTAATTCGTTTTATTTTTTCTAAAAATAATTTATACGTATAATTGTATACAATAATTAATTTTTAAATTTAAAAAAAAAAACAATGACAAACGATTTTAATTTCGACGCAACAAAAAACTTTGATTACATCAATGGGAATAACCCAATGGAGGATATTAAAGTAAGGTTAGATGCAGCTGGGGCTTATGCAGCTTTAACACCTTTAAAAAAGGCATCATCAATTATCACTATTCCAGTTGCAACAGCAACAACTGATAATAAACTAGAAGGTTTTATTCCAGCAGGATCTTTAGTAACATCTTTAGGTGTTTTCTTTACAGAAACTTGCGATGTAGGAGCTGCAGGAACATTAGCTGTAGCATTTGGTATTGCTTCTGCGGGTGAGGAATTGGTAGCATCAACTAACCTAAATGGAACAGCTGATATTGCTATAAACACATTCCCTGCAACTGATAATGGAAACAAAGCAAACGCAGGAGGAACTGCTATTGGTATTGCAGATGCAGCACCATTGTATTTTGCAAATGCAGCTGATCTTTTCTTCCAAACAATTGTTGGAACTAATGTATTAGCAGCTACTTGTCAAGTAAAAGTAGTAATGGGTTACTTACCAGTATCAAATTCATAAGAATTTAGATAAATTTTTTAAAATAATTAGGGCTTAACTTGGAGACGGGTTAAGCCCTCATTATATTCCCGTCAAAATAGGTTATAGATGTATAAAAAATGTTTTGCACAAAGAAAAAAAGGAAATCAATTTTTGATTCATCTTTGGGAAGATGAAGGTTATAGTAAAATTGAATGGACCAATCAAGCTTATATTGAATGTGAGGATGCACAATCAACTCATACAGGTCTAAATGGAGAGTCTTTAAAAAAGATATCAAACTGGAAATCAGATAATTCAAAACTACATTTCCACGATATGACCCCATACCAAAAATTCTTAGTTGAAAAGTATGGAGTTAATGATGAGCCTTCTACCACACAAAAAGAATTTTTCTTTGATATTGAAACAGAAATGGGTGATGCCCTTACTGAAGATTATATTAAATCAGCCCCTAAAAAAGTAACATCAATAGCTTGGTATGATAAACAAGTTGATGAGTGGGCTATTTTAATTTTAGACCCAAAATCTAAATTAAAACGAACAAAGGCTAAAACAAAGGAAATTATACCTTGTGCTACTGAAGAAGAGCTATTACTTAAATTTCTAGAACGATTTAGAGAAATTGATCCTGATATTGTAGTAGGATGGAATAGTGATTATTTTGATATTCCCTATTTATATTATAGAATGTGTAATGTATTAGGGCAAGATGTAGCACGTTATTTATCCCCAATAGGCTATGTTCGAGAAACCCCTTGGTTTAAGGATCAATATATCCAAATCGCAGGAGTTGAATCTTTAGATTATATGAGACTACATAAAAAGTTTAGTTGGAAAGATGAGCCATCTTTTAAATTAGATGTTATTGGTGAAAAATATGCAGGTTTAAATAAAATTGAATATGATGGGAATTTAGATAAATTATTTGAAGATGATCCACTTAAATTTATTCAATATAACTTTCGAGATGTTGAAATATTAAAAGTATTAGATGAAAAATTAGAATATTTATCATTAGTAAAAAACTTAGCTCATAAAGGTAAACATAATTATAGTGAAGTTTATGCTAATACAAAAACCCAAGATGGAGCAATTTCAGCTTACTTACTAAGTAAAAAAATAGTCCCACCTGCTAAAGATCGTAATCCCCTATCTAAAAAGAATTATGCTGGTGGTTATTTATTCTGCCCTAAGGCTGGTATTTACAATTATGTATTTGATGAGGATTTAACTTCACTATACCCTTCAATTATAATGACTATTAATATTGGTAAAGAAACTATGGTTGGTAGAATCATAGATGCTGATGATAGGAATAATCGTTTAGGTTTAAATGATTTAAAACGTAAGGATCCTGAGGAAGAATTAATTGTTGAAAATATTAAACGTAGTAGAACTAAAGTCAATGCTGGTAGGTTAGTAGCTATGATAGAACAAAATGAATTATCAATCTCAGCTAATGGAGTTTTATTTAATACAAATCGTGAATCAGTACTATCAACTATCTTAAAAAAATGGTTTGATGAAAGGGTTTTATATAAAAATAAAATGAAAAAAGCATATAAATCAGGAGATAAAGAATTAGGAGCTACTTTTCATATGAAACAATATACAATGAAAATTTTACTTAACTCGTTATATGGTGCTACTGCTCTGGGGTCATTCCGTTATGGGAATGTTATATTATCTGAAGCTATAACGCTTAGTGGACAGCGAATTATACAAGAATCTGCATTAGCTGCTAATAGACATATGAATAAAGTAATGAAAAATGAAATAGAATTATGAAACATTTAGAAGATACTCCTTGGTGGATTTGTGATCCTGAAGATACAAATTATGTAGCATATTCTGACACAGATTCAATTTATATACATGCAGAGCCTTTACTTAGACATTTATATCCTAACTTTGAAGAAATGTCAAGTGAAGAAAAGGATGATGTTTTAGAAGGAGCTGCTTTAAAATATCAAGATATTATTACTGATTCTTATAATGATTTAGCTGCTGATTGTTTTAATGCTAAGGGCAAACATAGGTTAGAAATGAAAACAGAGTGTGTTATTAGATCAGCTTATTTTAGAGCTACAAGAAGATACGCTCAGTGGATTACTAAACAAGAAGGAATTGTAAAAGAATCACTTGATGTAAAAGGTCTTGAATTTAAAAAAGCAAATTTCCCTCCAGTGTTGGGTAAATTTTTTCACAAGACCTTAGTTGATGTTTTGAAAGGAGAACAACAAGAAGAGATAGATAAAAGGTTAAAAAAATTCAAAACCCAAATATTAGATGGTACAATTCCTCTTACAGAATTAGGTAACCCAACATCAGTAAAAACATTAAATAAATATACTGAACGAAAAGCAAGGGCAGGAGAAATGTTTACAGTAGTAGCCAAAGGAGCTCCAGCAGCTGTAAGGGCAGTTATAAGATATAATGATTTACTTAATTTTTGGGAGTTAAACAAAACCCACCGTCAAATTGCTCAAGGTGATAAAATTAAATGGATTTATTTAAAACCAAACCCATACCAAATTGACGCAATTGCTTTTTTAGAGTGGGATTTACCAGAAAAAATTCGTATGTTTATTGAGCAAAATGCAGATAGAAAAAAGATTTTTGAATCAATACTGCTTAATAAACTAGAAGGATTTTATAATGATTTAGGGTGGACTTTAAATTTAAACCCTTATAAAGAAATGTTTTTTAAATTTTAAATATGATAAATAAATTAACAATACAAAGTATAATTAACAAGTATTATCTTGGAACTAATGAATCTGTTAAATGGGATATTAAAGATAATTCATTAAGTATAGATTTTATGACTCCTACTAAAGATGTTATTGGTAATGTAATATGTAGTGATTTTAAATTAGAAGATAGTAAATTAGCAATTTATGATACTAAAAAATTATCAAGTTTAGTTAGTATCTGTAATGGAGATTTACTTCTAGAATTAGAAAAAAATAATGCTATTTGTACTAAATTAAAAATATCAGATCTTAATTTTAATTTGAATTATGCATTGTCAGATCCATTACTTATTAATAAAGTAGGTGAAGTAAATGAAGCTGAGTGGGTAGTTGAGTTAAATCTTACTCAAGAAGATGTTGATAATATTATTAAAGCAAAAAGTGCATTATCTCAAATAGATAATATGTTAGTAACTACAACAACTAATTTAGATGGAGAAAATGTAGTAGAATTTGTGTTTGGAGATGAATCAGGACATAATAATAAAATTACATATCAAATATTAGGAAATATTAAAGAAACAGATATAAAGCTACCCTTTAACTCAGATACTTTTAAAACCATTCTTCAAGCTAATAAAGATATGGATGGTGGTAAATTATTATTAAGTAGTATGGGATTAATGAGATTAGATTTTTCATTAGATGATATTTCTTCAAAATATTTTATGGTAAGGAAAGCAGAAACTGAATTTTAATATACGTATAATTAAATAAACCGACCCTAGGGCGCACGTTTTATATTTTATTAACCGTTGATCGAAAGACAACACAAAACTAAATGATATGAGTACATTACAATTATTAGAAAGGCATATAAGTCCTTTTGACATCCTTTTTAGGAACCACTTTAAGTCTGATAGCACATTCCAACCTGCTTTAGACACTAAACAACCACACCCCCTTAATATTTTTTATGATGATGAAGGACTTTATTTTGAAGTTGCCTGTACTGGGCTAACTAAAAAAGATATTGATCTTGACATCGAAGGAGATATTTTAGCAATTAGTTATAAAAAACCAGAGGATGAAATATTCCATGAAGGTACTATCTATAATGGATTATCAAAAAAATCATTTGATTTGAGATATAAGATAGCTCCTAAATTTGATCTGGGAAAGACAGATGCTACTTTAGAAAATGGATTATTGAATATTTTTATCCCATTAGCTGAAGAAGCTAAACCGAAAACAATTAAAATTAAGTAACCTAAATTGCGCCCTTAGGTTGGCTTATGTTAATTTCGTTCGTATATTCACGTTATAATAATAAATAAAAAGTTATATGTCAAAAATCACAGACCCACTATTAGATCCTTATTTTATCGGGAAGGATACACATTGTTACACAGTGTATGAGGTAGTAACCCCACAAGAAAAATACTTAGAAAAAGGAAGTAAAGGTAAAGATTATGAAAAGCCTTTAGGACATTATTCTAATTTTAATTCTGCACTTCAAAAAGTAGCAAAAGAAAAACTTCATGGTAATAAAGATCATTACTCGTCTATAAAAGAATATATTGAAGAATGGGACCAAATAATAATTGAATTAAAAAAATTACAAAACTATAAAGAATTATGAAATTAGAAGCACTATTTAATGCAGTAATTGTAGAACCTATTGAGGCAGAAGAAACTCAACATGGAAATATTATTGTACCCGACATGGGAAATGAAAAAAATCAAATGGGAAAAGTTATAGCTGTAGGACCAGGCAAACCAACAATTACAGGTGAGTTTATCCCAACAATTTTAAAAGAAGGAGATACAGTAGTATTACCTACTCAAGGATTTACAAAGTTGCCTTATGAAGGTGATGAATATTGGGTAGGACCAGAAAATCAAGTTTTAGCAAAAATAAATAATTAAGATATGGCAATGGATAAAAAAAGAATCGTAAGTTTCGGCCCTGAAACAAGAGCTGAATTAATGAAAGGAATAGATACACTAGCAGATGCTGTTGTATGTACTTTAGGACCTAATGGTAGAAATGTTTTGATTGATCAAGCAGGTACTAATGGTGCATTACAACCAATTTCAACTAAAGATGGTGTAACTGTAGCAAAACACGTAGTTGTTGAAAGTTTAACTGAAAATTTAGGGGTTCAAGTAATTAAAAGAGCAGCTCAAAAAACAGCTGATAAAGCTGGTGATGGAACAACTACCTCAACTTTGCTTGCTCGTGAATTAGTAAGAGAAGGTTTACAACATCTTAATAATGGTGAAAATGCTGTAGATATTAAACGTGCTATTGATAGAGCAGTTAAAGATGTTATTAAAGTTATAAGAGATAACATTTCTAAAGATATTAGTAGTGAGGATCAATTAGAACAAATTGCAACTATATCAGCTAATAATGATGTTGAAGTTGGAAAATTAATTGCAACAGCTATTGATAAAGTAGGTCAAGATGGGATTGTCCATATTGAAGAATCAAAATCAGGAGACACATATTTAGAAACTGTTGAAGGAATGCAGTTTGATAAAGGATATAAATCTCATTTTTTCGTTACAAATAACTCAGATATGAGTTGTACACTTGAAGATCCTTATATTTTAATTGCTGATCATAAATTTACATCAGTTAAAGAATTACTTCCTATTTTAGAAACTGTTTCTAATTCTAATAAATCTCTTCTTATTATTGCAGATGATATTGATGGTGAAGCACTAGCAACTCTAATTGTTAATAAAGCAAGAGGAATTCTTAAATGTGCTGCAGTGAAAGCACCTGATTTTGGGGATAGAAGAAAATTAGTTCTTGAAGATATGGCAACACTTACAGGTGGTGTTGTATTTGATACTGACAAAGGAATGAAATTAGATAAATTTTCTTATGATTGGTTTGGAGAAGCTAGAACCGTAACAATTTCTAAAGAACAAACTACTATAGTTGATGGTAAAGGTGAAGAAGAAGCTATTAATAAAAGAGTAGAACAATTACAAACCCAAATCGATAAAGAAGAAACTCCATATGTTATTGAACATTTACAAAATAGATTAGCTAAAATGGTAGGTGGTGTTTCTATTATTCATGTAGGAGGATTTACAGAAGTCGAAATGAGAGAGAAAAAAGATAGGGTTGATGACGCTTTGCATGCTACTAAAGCTGCACTTAATGGAGGGATTGTTCCTGGAGGAGGTGCTGCTTTACTGTATGCTTCAAATGGTTTACCTGCTGAAGAATTAGGATATAGAATTGTTAAACAAGCTTGTAGAAAGCCATTTATTCAAATCTTAATTAATGCTGGTTATGAAGAGGTTAGAGCTGAAATGTTAGCAAATCAACTAATAGAATCAGGTAATGACTATTGGACAGGTTATGATATTAAAAATGAAAATATTGTAAATATGGAAGAATCAGGAATTATTGATCCATCCAAAGTAACATGCGCAGCCCTTGAAAATGCAGCATCAGCAGCAGGTTCTATTTTATTAACAGAATGTACTATAGTTGATCACCCCGAAAAAGTTGATGGTGTTACACCAGATCAAGTATTTTAAATATGGAAAAAAAAGTTATAGAACATAATGAACTAATTGCCACTAGAGTACCACCTGGAGACAGGTGGACTCTTGTTGGTGATGTAAAAAAAGAAGTTTTTCCTAATTTAACAGATACTTTAGAAGCATTTTTTCATCAAACGGGATTTAAAGGAGCTTATAGACTAGATCCTTTAGATAATAAATTATATGCTGTACAATCATCTGAAGTAGAAATTAAAAAAGATACTCCAAAAATGTATGGTATGTATGGTGAATTTAGACAAGGTGTTTAAATTTGGTTTTTTAAATAAAAGTTATTATATTCACGTATGAATAAGAATCATAGTTTATTAGTAGAAAAGTATCGTCCCGTTAATTTAGACAATTATGTGGGAAATGATCATATTAAAAAAAGTATTAAACAATATCTAGGACAAAACGATATTCAAAATCTTATATTTTATGGACCTGCAGGAACAGGAAAAACAACTCTTGCTAAACTCATTGTTAAAAATCTTGATTGTGAGCATCTTTATATTAATGCCTCAGATGAACGTGGTATTGAAACGATTAGGGATAAAGTTTCAGGATTTGCATCCTCAGCTAGTTTTAAACCACTTAAAGTGGTCATTTTGGATGAAGCTGATTTTCTTACTATTCAAGCGCAGGCTTCTCTCCGTAATGTCATTGAAACGTTTTCGCGTACTACTAGGTTTATCTTAACTTGTAATTATGTAGAACGTATTATTGATCCGTTACAATCAAGATGTCAAACACTAAAAATTGTACCACCTAGTAAAGTAGATGTTGTTAGACATTTACAAAAAATTACTGAAAAGGAAAATATTAAATATCAGACTGTAAATGATTTAGCAATAATAGTTAATCAATTCTACCCAGATTTACGTAAATGTTTAAATACTATTCAACTATCAACTCAAGATAATAAATTAAAGATTGATAAATCTATATTAGTGTCATCTAATTATATGACTCAAGTATTAAAAGAATTATCAGGTAAAAAATCATGGAAAGGTATTAGACAAATTATTGCAGATGCTAATGTTCAAGATTTTGAAGAATTATATCGTTATCTTTATGATAATGCTAGCGAATTTGCTCCTGGTAAAGAAGGGATAGTAGCATACCAAATTAATGAATATTCATATCAATCTAATTTTAGAATTGATAAAGAAATAAATTGCATGGCTTTAATTAATCAATTAATTAATTTATAATGAATATTAATCCTGATTACCATAACGAAAAATTAACATACACAGATGATAATCTTTTATTAGATTCAAATGGTAGTGCTATTATGATGGGTTGGGAAAAAAACATTATGAAGTATAGTGCTTTTGAAATTTGTAAAAATGGAGGAGATATTCTTAATATTGGGTTTGGGTTAGGATTTATTGATACTTACATTCAGAGTTGGAAACCAAAAACCCACTGGATAATTGAATCTCACCCTGATGTACAAGAAAAGATAATTAAAGATGGATGGCTTAAAAAACCTAATGTAAAAGTAATATTTAAACCTTGGCAAGAAGTAATTAATTTTTTACCAAAATTTGATGGAATTTATTTTGATACTTGGTTAGAATCTCAAAAAGAATTTGATAAAAATGTTAAAAATTTACTTAAACCAAAAGGCATATATTCATTTTTTAATAATCCTAATGGGGGAGTAGTAAACAATATAGCAAAACGATCATATGATGTTTTAAATAAAGACTTTGATATTACACCTATAGAAATTTCTATAAAAAATGATTCTAATCAATCTTTAAAACATCAATATTTTGATACGAAATTAAAAACATATTTTATTCCTAGATGTGTAGTAAAAGTAGAATGAAAAAATTTATTGAATTTGCCTTAATTTGGTATAGTCAACAAATGGCTATTCCATTTTGGATGATTGGGCATGTTCATTTATCTTTAAATGTATATAAAGACTTACATGAAATAATCGCTAGTGTAGGTTTAAATATTTTAGTAGCGATTGGATTTATAATTGATTTTAAACAACAAAATAAAAAAAAGTAAAAATGGCAAATCAACAACAACAAATGAACATGAATGTAGATGTTAAAAACACTACAAAAATTGAAACCCCAGATGGTAATGTAGTTTTTCAACAAGGAGTACTACTTCGTAAAGTATCTAAATTTGTAGTAGGAGCAGATGAGGATGCACTTATGCCAATCCCAGTATTTTTTGACCCAACTACAGGTAAAATTTTAGAAGCAACAGTACCTGCTGAATTAAGAGAAGAATATAAAGAATATACTCTATAAAAATATGAAACTTTGGGACTGGTTAGATGAAATAACAGTTAAGAAAACTCCAGCCTCTCAATTTAATGAAGAAGATTGGGAAAGTTGGAATTCTTATATGGTTCATAGATTTATTTCTATGGGGAAAAATAATATAGAAATTTCTAATATTGCTCAAAAAATGCACCCCACAGATAAAATAGGAATTTATAATTTTTATTGTAATTTAATTCCTAAAAAAAAGGTATGGAATAAATATATTAAGTCTAAAATAAAATCCAAAAACAAAGAGCTAATTAAATTAATAGCTAATTATTTTGAGTGTGGATTCTACGAAGCAGATCATTATATTGACATTATAGGTAAAGATGAAGTTAAAAACATTCTTAAATCTATAGGAAAAGAAAAAAAAGAAATAACCAAACTATTTAAAATATGACAACAGAGTTATATAATATGCTAAAAACTTCAGCTGAGGCTGATAGAGCAAAAGCATTATTATCATTAGATTTATTAGGAAACAAAGCAATTGGAATCGGAGACCATTCAACAGAAGATTTTTATAAAAATGCAGAAGAAGCACTCATTAAGTTAGTGGATGCTGATGATAGACTTAATACATTAAAACTTTATTTTAACAATAAACAAGTAATTTCATGAGTAGCACAGTAGAAAAATATTACGAAAATAATCCAGAAGCAGAAAATATTAATCCTAACACAATTAGGAAAAACAATGATTTTGAAACGTTATATCCTGAATTAGCTGAAGAATTTAAAAAAATACAAAAAGAACAGTATGATTTATTTGCTAGTAAAATGATGGATTATGGTTTAGGAAATATTTCATTAGGATCGGATTTAAATAATAGAGAGGATAAAGATCTTTCACTTACAGGTATATGGCTTAGATGTAATGATAAAATTAATCGTTTAAAAAATATTTTAAAACGTAGTGGTAAAACATATGTTGCAGGAGAGGCATCAATCGATAGTTGGGTTGATATATCTAATTATGGAATTATAGCAATGCTTGTTACACGTGGTAAGTGGAAATAATGGCTAAAAAGAAAATCCCTTCAATTGTTAAATTAATTCGTAACTATAAACCTGAACCCCTTAATTATGGGTATCAGAAAAATGTTTCGTTTTCCCAACTTTCTATGTTTAGACAGTGTCCTAAAAAATGGTCACTTCAATATAAAGAAGGTCATAAACAATATACACCTACTATTCATACAATATTTGGTACTGCTTTACATGAAGCTGTTCAACATTATTTAACAGTAATGTATGATAAAAGTGCAGCAGCTGCTGATAGGGAAGATATTATAAGTATGTTTGAAGAATGTTTGAGGGAAGAATATGCTAAACAATATAAAAAAAATAATGAAACTCATTTTAGTACTCCTGAACAACTAAGAGAATTTTATGATGATGGAGTTACTATTATTAATTATTTAAAGAAAAATAGGAGAAGATATTTTAGCAAACGTGGTTGGTATCTTGCGGGTTGTGAAGTACCCATAATGATTTCACCTAATAAACGTTATAACAACGTATTATACCAAGGCTTCTTGGATGTTGTACTATACCATGAACCCACAAATAAATTTCATATACTTGATATAAAAACATCAACATCTGGGTGGAATGCTAAAGCAAAAAAAGATGAGGATAAACAATTCCAATTAATTTTATATAAAAAATTCTTTAGTGAAACATTTAATGTGCCTTTAGAAAATATAGATATTGAATTTTTTATTGTTAAACGTAGACTTTATGAAAGTGAAGATTATGTAATTCCTAGAATACAACAATTTGTTCCGGCTTCAGGAAAAGTAAAGATGAATAGAGCTACAAAAGCTTTAGATGAATTTATTACAAAAGTATTTGATCAAAAGGGGTATGCTGATGTAGATCATCAACCAACACCAGACAATCCAAATAATAATTGTAATTGGTGCCCATTCTTCAAAACCCACTTATGCCATGCTACACACTAATAAAGAAGCATTTTTAGTAACGGGTTATACACCTACTATAGAAAAAGAAGAAATATTAATTTCTCTTTTAAAAAAATTAAAACAAAAAAATACTCCTATATTTTTAGTATTACATAACATTCCTAGTAAAATAACATTAGATTTAGTAGATTATTTTTTGTATGACCCTTATAATCCTATTTTAACTACTTATAAAGATACACATGGTTATAATTTTGGGGAATCACACCATACAAATAAATTACAATATAATTTTGTAACCCAATATAATTTAGGATCTACATCAAATCATGGATTAGCTGCTTTAAGAATGATTTGGTTAGGTTTATATAATTTAAAAGGTTTAGGTTTTAAAAAATGTCATTCTATAGAGTATGATACTGGAGTTTCATCTTTTAAAGAAATTACTAATAATTTTAATCTTTTAGATACATGGGATTGTATTAGTTATAATGGATTTGATGATATGAGTAGAAAGGAATTAATTTATCCCCAATTTACAGCTTATAATTTAGAATCATATTCTTACAAAGAATTAGAAATGTCTCCTGAAAATGATCGTAAAATTAGGGATGAGTTTTTAAATGAAGAAGGTGCTAAATTTAATGGGATGGCGGAAGCTTATTATTTTAATCTTTTACATAAACAAAAAAATCATTTCCAAAAAAATTATAAATTATTAGAATTTAATACTATTATAGATATTAGTAATACTATATTAAAAACTAATATAAATAATGTACATAATTCTATCGAATTTATCCCATTGCATCATCAAAAAACAGAAACATTTTATATTTTACTCAAAAATAAATCAAAAGAAATTAAAGATTTTCAAATAATTATTAATAATAAAGAATTAGTAAATAGAAGATTAAAAAATAATGAAGAATTTTTATATAATACTAATAAAAAAACAGATCAAATTGAAGTAATAAAAGGTATTGTTGATGATAAAGTATTTACTTTGGATTTACATAGAGATATTAATATAGAAAGATTTAAACAAACTAGTTTTATAAAATTCAATGGAGAAAATTAAATTAATAATATTTGATTTAGATGGTGTTTTAGTTGAAGCTAAAAATATTCATTATGATGCTTTAAATGAAGCTTTAGGTAAACAATATGCTATTGGTTGGAATGAACATTTATCTACATATGATGGTTTAAAAACAGTTCAAAAATTAGATATGTTATCTAAAAAGAAAGGATTACCATCAAAACTTCATTCTAGTATTTGGAAACAAAAACAAAAATTAACACTACAAAAATTAAAACAATTACAACATTCCAAATCACTTATTAAATTGATGGATTCATTAGTTAATGATGGGTATAAAATTGCGGTATGTTCAAATTCAATTAGAAAGACAGTTTTGACTGTACTTTCAAAGTTAGGTATTATGGAGTTTATGGATTTAGTAATATCTAACGAAGATGTTAAGAATTCTAAACCACATCCAGAAATGTATTGGAATGCTATTTCATTAATGAGTTGCCTTCCTGAAGAAACTTTAATTGTAGAAGATTCTCCTTATGGGCTACTAGCAGCAGCTCGTTCAAAATCACATATACTTAGAGTAAAAAATGTAGAACAAGTAAATATAAAAAATATTACAAATAAATTAAAACAAATAGAAATGGGAGAACAACAAACAATCCCAGCATGGAGAGATGAAACCTTAAATGTGTTAATTCCAATGGCTGGGGCAGGAAGTAGATTCCAACAAGCAGGGTATACATTTCCAAAACCCCTTATTGAAGTAAAAGGTAAACCTATGATTCAAGTAGTTGTAGAAAACTTAAACATAAAAGCTAATTTTATTTATGTAGTACAAAAAGAACATAGAGAAAAATATAATTTAGATACTTTACTAAATCTAATTACACCTAATTGTAAAATTGTTGAAGTAGATAAAATGACTGAGGGTGCTGCTTGCACGGCTTTACTTGCAAAAGAATATATTAATTCTGAAAATCCATTATTTTTTGCTAACTCAGATCAGTTTGTTGAATGGGATTCAAATGAATTCTTATATAAAATGAATGAAACAAATGCAGATGGTGGTATTGTATCTTTTAGAGCAACCCACCCTAAGTGGAGTTTTGCAAAAGTAGATGAAAATGGATTAGTAACAGAAGTAGCAGAGAAAGACCCAATATCAGATATTGCAACTGTTGGTTATTACTATTGGAAGCATGGATCTGATTTTGTACATTATGCTGAAGAAATGATTAAAGAGAATATTAGAGTAAATGGAGAATTTTATGTATGTCCCGTATTTAATCAAGCAATTAAAGAATGTAAAGAAATTCGTACTTTTGATATCCCTAAAATGTGGGGATTGGGTACACCAGAAGATTTAAACTATTATTTAGAAAATTATAAAAAATGAATGGAATTGTAATTCAAGGACCTACAGATTATTATAAAAATATTTTAGATTTTTGGGCTTCAATTAATAATCAACACTGTGAGGTAGTTTGGTCTACTTGGGATAGTGAACCCTCTCAAAATTTAAAAGCAATAAAAAAAAGTGGAATTAAGGTTATAGAAAGTCCTCTTCCTAAGTTTGGAGGATATCTAAATGTAAATTATCAATGTAAATCTACATATGAAGGTTTATTATATTTTAAAAAGAAAGGAATTAAAAATATTATAAAAGTAAGATCTGATATAACTTGGGAAGGAATTGAAAGTTTTTTACCTTATATAGAAAATAAAAGAATAGGTTTTTTAGGAATTAATAATAGACAATTTGAAGATATAGTAGAAGGACATGATTTAGGTTATTTTTTAGATTATAACCATACGCATCAAGATTACCCTTCAGATATGGTAGTATGTGGTAATGTAGATTATTTATTAACAACTTTTAATTTAGAAATATTATCAAATAATCAAACCCCTCCTGAAGCTATGATATTGTGGAATTATCTAAAATCACACAATTTCCATACTAGTTTTTACCCTGAAAATTTAAAACAAGCTGGAGTTTATCTATTTGCAAAAGATACCTATGCTTTAGGAAATAAAATTTCATGGTGGAAAAATGGTTGGGATTTAGTAGGACTACATAATAATCCTTGGGAAAAATATATTATATGAAAACAGCAATATGCATATCAGGTCAACCTAGAAATGTCCATTTAGCTTTTCCAACTATAAATGCAACATTATTAGAACCAAACTCTCCAGATGTTTTTATTCATCTTTGGTTGAATAAAGAGGACTTAGATAAACCCCACTTTAATTCTTGGGGTGATAGTGTAGGAACTATTGATAATGATATTATTGGAAATATTTTTAAAAAATATAATCCTAAAAAAATAAAAATAGAAAATCAAATAGATTTTCCTCAATTTAATAAATATAACTTATCACCATATCAAAAAAATATGGTTAGTATGTTATATTCTATGAAACAGTCAAATAATCTAAAAAAAGATTATGAATTAGAAAATAATTTTTTATATGATGCTGTTATTAGAAGTAGATTTGATTTAGCATTAGAGGAAACAATAAAAATCAATTCTTTAGATTTAGATGATAAAGTTTATTGTTTAAAAGACTGTCACTACCATAATGGAGTAAATGATCAATTTGCAGTAGGAAATTCTAAAAATATGGATATATTTAATTCAACTTATGATAATTTAGATGAATTTTTATCTACTTTTAAACAATATACTAGTTATGCTTGTGGTGAAACTGCAGTATATCATAGTACATGGTTAAAAAACCAAATTACAATAATACAATTATCTACAAATTATAAATTACTAAGATCATGATATTAATTTCACATAGGGGCAATATTAATGGAAAAAATGAATTGTTAGAAAACTCTCCATTTTATATAGATGATGCTATTGATGCAGGTTATGATGTTGAAGTTGATTTAAGAGCAATTGAGGGGTGTTTTTATTTAGGACATGATGAAAATACATTTGGTATAACTCTCCAATGGTTAAATGAACGTAAAGATAGTTTGTGGATACATTGTAAAAATTTAGAAGCAATTGAGTGGTTTTCAATGATTAAAAGTTTCAACTATTTTTGGCATGAAGAAGATAAAGTCACTTTAACAAGTAAAGGATATGTTTGGGCATATCCTGGAAATCAACCTATAAAAAATAGTATTGCTGTCCTTCCTGAAATACATAACGATAATATTAAAAGTTGTGTAGGAATTTGTAGTGATTTTATTGAATCTTTTAAATCCTAATATATGTATATTCAAATATTAAAATATAAAAATTATGGCAAATAACAAAGAAATGACACTTACTAGTGTTAAGGTGCAAAGTAACCTATTCGAAAATTTTAAAATTGAGTGTGTAAAAAGAAAATTTAGTTTCCAAAAGCTTGCTGATCGAGCTATCTTTTTGTATCTTACAGATGAAAGTTTTAGAAAACAGATAAATACTCAAACTAATTTAGAAATTAAAGAATAAAAATTAAATGAAAGAAGGTTACATTAAACCCATTAATAGAAAAAAAATTCTATTAATAACAGATGATATTAGAGTTCATTCGGGAGTTGCTCAAGTTGGAAGAGAAATAATTACAAACACAGCTCATCATTATAATTGGTGTCAAATTGCTGGATCTGTAAAACATCCTGAAAAAGGAAAAATTATAGATTATTCTGAAGACTGTAATAAAAATGCACAAATTAAAGATGCTAAGGTAACTTTATACCCTTGTGATGAATATGGCACCCCAGATATCTTAAGAGAAGTTATTAAAAGAGAAAGCCCTGATGCTATCTTATTAATTACAGATCCAAGATACTTCCAATGGGTATTTAATATGGAGGAAGAAATAAGAAAAACTATTCCAATAGCATATTTAAACATTTGGGATGATATGCCTGCTCCTCAATATAATGAAGAATTTTATGATTCATGTGATGCTCTATTTGGGATTTCAAAACAAACAGTAGCAATAAATAAAATTGTTTTAGGTGAAAAAGCTAATAATAAAGTCATTAAATATGTACCTCATGGTTTAGATACTAAAAAATTCTTCCCATTAAAAGAAGAAACTAAAGAATATACAAAATTTAAAGGTAGATTTACTAAAGGAAAAGATAAAGATTTTATTTTATTTTTTAATTCAAGAAATATTAGGCGTAAATCAATACCAGATGCATTAGCAGCATGGAAAATGTTTACAGATAATTTAACTACTGAAGAAAAAGAAAAAGTATTATTTGTATTACATACTGAGGTATCATCACCACATGGGACAGACCTACCAGCTGTTATTGAGTATTTAATGGGACCTGAAGACGAAACGGTAATATTATCTAACAATAAATTACCTCATGAACATATGAATTATTTGTATAACATGGCAGATGGTGTGATTTTGCTTTCTTCAGCTGAAGGGTGGGGATTATCATTAACTGAATCATTATTAACTTCAACTCCATTTATTGCTAATGTAACAGGGGGTATGCAAGACCAAATGAGATTTGTAGATGAAAATAATGAATGGTATACAAACTCTGTTGAAATACCTTCAAACCATTACCAAACTTATTCTGAGCATGGTGAATGGGCTCTCCCAGTTTTCCCAAAAGCTCTAGCATTAGTAGGTTCTCCTGTAACTCCTTATATTTGGGATAGCAGATGTGATTTTAGAGATGCAGCTCAGAATATAAATAAACTTTATAATATGAGTAATAAAAAAAGAAAATCTATTGGAGAGAAAGGAAGAAAGTGGGCTATTAGTAATGAAGCAGGATTCACAGCTGAAGCAATGGGTAAAACATTTACTGAGGGCATGGAAGAATTATTTTCAACTTGGACCCCCAGAAAATCTTTTACATTTTCCAAAGATACAGATCATAAAGTAAGAACATTAAGACATAAATTAACATACTAAATGAAAAATACATTTTATATAAGTTGTCCAATTGACACATACTCAGGTTATGGTGCTAGAAGTAGAGATTTTGTAAAAGCATTAGTTGAATCAGAAAAATATGACGTAAGAATTTTATCTCAAAGATGGGGTGATACCCGAAAAGGATTTTTAGATGATTTTGAAGAATGGAAATTCTTAAAAAGATATGTTGTACCTACTATCAATGCTCAACCAGATATTTGGTGTCAAGTTACAGTTCCAAATGAATTTCAAAAAGTAGGTAAATATAATATAGGATTAACAGCAGGGATTGAAACAACAGCTTGTGCCCCTCAATGGGTTGAAGGATGTAATAGAATGGATTTAATTTTAACTTCATCCCAACATTCTAAAAGAGTATTTGAAAGCACAGGGTATAAAGTTAAACAACCTGATAATTCTGAAAAAGAACTAAAATTAACAACCCCAGTAAAAGTATTATTTGAAGGAGCTAATTTAGATGTATATAAACCTATTAAAGAATTTACAAATACAGAATTATATGAACATATAAACAATATTCCTGAAAAATTTGCATATTTGTTTGTAGGACATTGGTTACAAGGAGAAATGGGACATGATAGAAAAAATGTTGGTTTATTAATAAAAGCATTTTATGAAACTTTTAAAAATAAATCAAATGCTCCTGCTCTAATTTTAAAAACTAGCTGTGGGAAGGGTTCAATAATGGATAGGAGAGAAATTTTAAATAGAATACACCAAATAAAAAGTTCAACCCCATCTAAAAAATTACCAAGTATCTACTTAATCCATGGAGATATTTCAGATAATGAAATGAATGAGTTATATAACCATCCAAAGGTAAAAGCAATGATTTCACCTACAAAAGGTGAAGGATTTGGTAGACCTTTATTAGAATTTGCTTTAACAGGTAAGCCTACAATTGCAACAGGATGGAGTGGTCATGTTGATTTTCTAGATGGTAAATTAACTCCCTTAATGGGAGGAACTTTAAATAATATCCACCCTTCAGCTCAACAAAAAGATGTGTTAATTGAAGGATCCAAATGGTTTGATGTAGACCACAACCATTTAGGACATTATTTAGTTGATGTTAAAAAGAATTATAAAAAATGGCATCCTAAAAGTAAAACTTTAAGTGGTAGATTAAAGAAAAATTTTAGCTATGAAGCTATGCAATCTCAACTTATAGATATTTTAGAAGAAAATGCAAATATCCCAACTCAACTGCCCCTTACAATGCCTAACTTAAAAGGAATGACTTTACCAACAATACAATAAACATTATGGATGATTTAAAAATATGCGATAGATGTGGAAGTGATGCTTGCTACATCCAAGAAATAAATAAAGATGTTAAAAATTACCAATGTTATGGTTGTGGGTTTATAACTAATTCATTACTTAAAAAAGATACTCAATTTTTTGAAGAGCAAATGGAATTACTCCCTAATTTATATAAAGAATTAATGGGAGAAGATGATGAAGGTAAAATATGGATGCCTTCAACAGTAAACATGCCCGAAAAAGGTATGGTATTTGCTAATGGTAATAATTCTCAAAATTGGCATTGGGCTGCTGTGCTAGCAGTACCAGTATCAGAAGAAGATAAAGAAAAATATCCTAACCCCCATAAAGAAGGAGAATTTTATGAATGGAGAATGGATATGGAAACTTTAAAAAAATTCCCAGAAAAGGATTATATTGAGGCCTTAGATTATATAGGAATATTTACAGCAGAAATAGAAGAATGAAAATATTAGTAACTGGTGGAGCTGGTTTTATTGGGAGCAATTTAGTAAAACGTCTATTAAATGAAGGACATGAAGTCCAGTCATTAGACAATTATTCTACAGGTACTGTTAAAAATGAAGTTGATGGTTGTAAGTATTGGCATGGTGATATTTCAACAATCACTAATCTTAGTAAAGATTTTGATTTAATATTCCATTTAGCAGCTCAATCTAGAGTACAACCTTCATTTGAAAACCCAACTAAAACATTTAAGGTAAATGTAGAAGGAACTGAAACTGTATGTAAATTTGCTCTTGATATAGGAGCAAAAGTAGTATATGCTGGTTCATCATCAAAACATCATAACCCAGCTACCTCACCCTATGCTATGTACAAATATTTAGGTGAAGGTGTAATTAATTTATATAAAGAATCATTTGGTTTAAATGCTGAAATATGTAGGTTTTATAATGTTTATGGTCCTGGTGAAGCGTTAGATGAAGTAAATGGTAATGTAATTGGTATTTGGAGATCTAGAATAGCAAGAGAATCCTATATTGAAGTTGTAGGTGATGGTGAACAAAGAAGAGATTTTACTCATGTAGATGATATTGTAGATGGTTTATGGAGAATAGGAAGACAGTGGTTCCAAAAAGCACCAGAATTTTTCCAAACATCTTCAAGTATTGAAGCTTGGGAGTTAGGTACAGGTGTTAATTATTCAATAAATGAATTAGCTAAAACATTTCAAAAGAAATATGGTTGTCCTATAAAATATCTTCAAGACCAAAAAGGTAATTATAGATTAACTTTATGTAAAGACACTACAGCACAAGATATTTTAGGTTGGAAACCTAAAGATCAATTATTATATTATATAAATAATTTAAAATTCTAATGAAAATAAGCTATGCCGTAACAGTTTGTAATGAAGTTGTAGAAATACAAAGGTTAATATCTTTCCTTCTAGAAAATAAAAGAAGTGAAGATGAAATAGTAGTACTATTTGATTCAAAAAATGGTTCCAAATCAATTGAAGATTTCCTAAGAGCAAAATCTGTAAATGGGGAGTTTAATTGGCACAAAGGTGAATTTGATGGGCATTTTGCTAACTGGAAAAATAAACTAACAGAACTATGTAATGGGGATTGGATATTTCAAATAGATGCTGATGAGATCCCACATGAAACTTTAATCTCTAATCTACCAGAAATTCTTATTAGTAATCCTAAAAATGAAGTAATTAGAGTACCAAGAGTAAATACAGTACACGGGTTAACAGAAGAATATGAACGACAATGGGGTTGGAGAGTAAATGCTTTAGGTTGGGTTAATTGGCCTGATTTTCAATGGAGAATTTATAAAAACCACCCTAAAATTAAATGGGTAAATAAGGTACATGAAGTATTAGAAGGTTATGAAACATGGTCTAATTTACATGAAGTTAAAGAGTTTGCTTTATTTCATCCAAAAGATATAGAAAGACAAGTAAAACAAAACAATTATTATAATACTCTTTAAAATGGAAAATCAACAAAATAATGGTAATCCCCATACTAATGGAACCCGAAACGATTTAAATAATAAAATTAGTAAACTTAGTTTATTAGGTAAAAGTAAAAAAGTTAAATGGTCTGATAAAAGACGTTATAGAAATATATAATATGAGTAAGAAAAAAACAGTATTAATAACAGGAGTAGCAGGTTTATTAGGTAGTAGACTAGCTGATTGGATTATAGAAAATAAACCAGAGTATACAGTAATTGGCGTTGATGATTTAAGTGGAGGTTATAAAGAAAATGTTAACCCAAAAGTTAAATTTTGGCAAATGAATCTAATTGATCACCCCATAGATAACATATTTAACACGCATAAAATCGATTATGTTTTCCATTTCGCGGCATACGCTGCTGAAGGGTTATCTCCGTTTATACGCACATATAATTATGATAATAATTTAAAATCTACAGCGCGTATAGTTAATGAATGTATAAAGCATGACGTTAAAAGACTTGTATTTACATCATCAATGGCTGTTTATGGACATGGTTATGATGATATTTTTAATGAAGATCAACAACAAGCACCAATTGACCCTTATGGGGTAGCTAAATATGCATGTGAAATGGATATTCAAATAGCAGGTGAACAACACGGTTTAGATTGGTGTATTATTAGACCCCATAATTTTTATGGTAGAAACCAAAATATATGGGATAAATACAGAAATGTATTAGGTATTTGGATGTATCAACATTTAAATAATATGCCTATGACTATTTTTGGTGATGGTAAACAAGTAAGAGCATTTAGTTATATTGATGATTCATTAGAGCCACTTTGGAATGCAGCTGTAACCCCTAAAGCTAGTAAAGAAATAATTAATTTAGGAGGTATTAAAGAATATTCAATAAAAGAATCATTAGAAACTTTAATTGAAGTTATAGGTGAAGGTGAAATAACATATCTGGAAGCAAGACATGAAGTAAAACATGCCGTTCCAACATGGCAAAAATCTGTTGATATTTTAGGATTTGAATATAAAACTAATTTAAAAGAAGGATTAACCCAAATGTGGAATTGGGCTAAAAATCAACCTATGAGAGATAGATTTATTTGGGATAAGTATGAAATTGAAAAGGGATTATATAATTTTTGGAAAAAGTAAACAAAATGAAAGAACTAGATAATATTTTTAATCAATTAACTAGAGTAAATAGTGATATTAATGAACACTTACCAACGTTAAAAGAATATACTGAAGAATGTGATACTGTTTGTGAAATGGGGGTTAGATGGTTAACTTCTACTTTTGCGTTTTTAGCAGGTAAACCTAAAAGATTAACATCAATTGATATTCAGCATCCATCAGAATTTGGACAAGATTCAATCGCTAGATTTGACATAGCAAAAGATATAGCTAGTAAAATTGATGTAGATTTTGAATTTATATTATCAGATTCACTAAAAATTGAAATTAAAGAAGTAGATATGTTATTTATTGATACTTGGCATGCTTATAAACAATTAAAAGCTGAACTAAATCTCCACCATTCAAAAGTAAAAAAATATATTGCTCTTCATGATACTACTAATTATGAATTCCGTGATGAAACTTCATATGAAATGTGGGGTGATGAATGGAAAGGTGATGGTAGAGGAATTTGGCCTGCTGTAGAAGAATTCTTAGTAGAACACCCAGAATGGGAAATTAAGGAAAGATATTTAAATAATAATGGTTTAACTATCTTAAAAAGAAAATAATATGTCAAAAGGGGTATATAAAATTACGGATGAATTTGAAGAAGAATTAGCTTATTATACTGGAGCAAAGTATGCTGTTACAGTAGATAATTTAAGTAATGGGTTATTTTTAGCTCTTTATTATGAACATTATGTAAATAAAAGTATTAAAACTGATACTATTACTATTCCTAGCAGAACTTATCCTTCTGTACCTTGTGAAATTATTCATGCTGGTTTAAAAGTAGGATGGGATATCGTTAATGGGGAAACTATTACAGGAGCTTACCCGTTAGAGGGTTCTAATGTATGGGATGCTGCTTTAACTTTTACAGCAGATATGTACAAACCTAAAACACATATGTGTCTTTCATTTACAGGACCTTATAAACATTTTAAGTTATCTAAAGGAGGTGCTATATTAACTGATAATTTAAAAGCATATCATTGGTTTAGACGAGCTAGGTATTCAGGTAGAAGAGAATGTTCTTACCATGATGACAATTTAGATATGTTAGGTTGGAATTTTTATATGATGCCCGAATTAGCTGCTAGAGGTTTACTAATGATGAAACAATTTTATAATATGGATGGTTCTAAAAAACATCAAGAAGATTTAACTTTACCTTACCCTGATCTGTCAAAATTTAAAATATACCAACAATGACAAAATTAGCATTATTTGGAAATGGAGGCCATGCACGTGAAGTAGCAGCTCAAATTGGTCAACCTGTTAAATTTTTTGTAGATGATGAATATGTTAATAATGAATCATCTCCAATATCACAATTTAACCCTAAAGAATATTCTATGATGGTAGCTGTAGCTAACTCATATGATAGAGCTAAAATTGTAAGCAAATTACCAAAAGAAACAAAATATTTTACTTTTATTCACCCATCAGTAGAAATAATGGATGAAAATATAGAAGTAGATGAGGGTAGTTTTATTGGAGCTAATTCTATATTAACAACTAATATTAAATTAGGTAAACATGCTTTATTAAATAGAGGAAATCATATAGGACATGATTGTGAAATTGGTGATTATTTTAGTATGATGCCTGGAGCTATTGTATCTGGAGATGTTAAAATATGGGATCAAGTTTACATGGGTACTAACTCTTCAATTAGAGAAAAATTAACTATTTGTAGCATGTCCACTATAGGAATGAATGCTTGTGTAGTAAAAGATATTGACCATATGGGAACATATGTAGGTAATCCAGTCAAAAAATTATAAATGAAAATACACATATTTTATAGACATTATAGTATAACAGATACAGACCATAGAGGTAGACCACCTTGGTTTAATTTTGAAACATGTTTTGTTAATTTAATTAAAACATTAACCCCATCTACGGAACTTCATGTAGTATATGATGGTGATATCAAAGATAATTGGATAAATAAATATAAAAATAAATTTATACTACATGAAATAGAAGCGGGGGCAGACCAATCATCATTTTTCCAAACATGGGGGATTGCTAAAGAATGTAACATACCAGATAATGATTTAATATATTTTTTAGAGAATGATTACTTACACCAACAGAAATGGGTTGAAAAAGTAATTGAATTGTTTTCAAAATATAATTTATTACATTATGTTTCTTTATATGACCATAATGATAAATACTTTTCAACTTATGATCATTTATTATCTAAAGTAATTACTACCCAAACACATCATTGGAGAACAACCCCAAGTACTTGTGGTAGTTTTATTGTAAAAAAAGAATTATTTAATTTAGATTATGATATTCACACAACTATAGTTGGAGACCACAATAAATTTATTGATCTTCACGACAAAAGACAAAGAATGGTATTAACACCAATCCCTGGATTATCAACACATTGTATGGATGGGTTGATGTCTCCTACAATAGATTGGGAAAAATTGAACGCATGAATATAAATAACATACCCAATTTAATTGATAAAATAACAGTAAACTCTAAAGGGTTGATGAGTGATAAATTTACAATGGTAGATAAAGAACTATTTGAAACTGTTAAAAGAAACTATTGGAATATTAATATGGTTCCTGGTGATATTGTAGAATGTGGAACTTGGAGAGGAGGATATGGAATATTTTTAAGCCATTTATTTGAAAATAAAAAAATTTATATATGTGATTCTTTTTGTGGTTTCCCACCTTTAAATGAAATGAGATATGATCATCAATCATACCAAGATACACATTCTGGGGTTTACTTAGATAGATTTGATGGTAGAATTAATACTACTTTAAGGGTAAATTTATCAACTGTTATAGAAAATTTTAATAAATTTGGGTTACAATCTCAAATTGAAAATGGAAGAATTGAGATGGTAGAAGGTTATGTTAATGATACTTTACCTAAAATAAAAACTAAAGGAATAGCATTATTAAGAATTGATGTTGATTCATATTCAGGAACACATGAAGTTTTAGACCACCTTTACCATAAAGTTAATAAAGGAGGGATGATAATTTTTGATGATTTATGTTTAACAGAATCATACACCGCAATTAAAGACTGGATGATTAAATCAAAATTACCTTCTTTAAAAAAATTAGAAGTACGTAATCCTTACACGGATGAAGTTTATTCACTAAATGAAAGAGTTGTGGGTAATGAAACAGGAGCCCACACAGGATCTTATATAATAAAAAAGTAAAATGATAACATTAATAATACCTACATATAGAAATCCAGAGTATTTAGATATTTGTTTAAAATCAGCTATTGAACAACA
>JAAHTG010000758.1_pt1 | contig 26253 bp, 20 predicted proteins | sample 6116081 | NCBI WGS metagenome assembly JAAHTG01 (sample SAMN13939989, study PRJNA603662) | sponge metagenome | isolation source: marine sponge | host: Mycale hentscheli | place: New Zealand | collected 2005 | reverse complement strand
CACTTCCACATCACCCGGGCGGCATATACCAACAATCACAGTGCGCCTCGCGGCAACACCATCTTTGGCAACAAACACAAAGGTGCGGCCGCCGGACGGAACCACCGATTCTTCGGCGATCGAAAGCCCCTGCCAACTTCGGCTGATCACCTCAACGGTCATCAGCAGGCCCGGGCGCAGCGCCCGGTCTGTATTGGGTATTTCGGCGCGTACGATAACCGAGCGGGTTACCGGGTCAACGCGGCTATCAACAATTTTTATCAGGCCTTCAAAAACGCGGTCAGGATAGGCATCTACCCGCGCATTCACTTTCTGGCCGGAAGCCAGGGTTGCGATAAAACGTTCCGGCACAGAGAAATCCAGGTTAATCACATCAATCGCATCAATTGTGGTGATGGGATTATTTTGCGTAATCAACGAACCTTCGCTGACCTGACGCAGGCCCAATATTCCGTCAAACGGGGCGACTATCCGGCGATCAGCCATACGGGCCTCTGCGGCCACGAGCCGGAATCGGGCCTCAGCAACACGGCGGCGCTGTGCGTCCAGTGTAGCGGTAGACGCATTGCCGCGGGTCACCAGATCTTCAGTGCGGGCAAATTGGCTTTGGGCTTCTTGTAGATTTGCTTGCGCTTCGCTGAGTTGCGCCGCTTCCTCGGCGTCGTCCAACGCCACAAGCAAATCACCTTTTTTCACCATTTGGCCATCTTCAAAAGCAACCCTGCGCACAGTGTCGGAAACGCGGGGCGTCAATATAACAGATTCGCGGGCGCGTGCAGTGCCCAACGCTTCGACAATGTCGCTGAACTGGCGCAGCTCAACCGGTTTAGTTACCACGCTAACCATGCCACCGCCACGCCGACCGCGTTCGCCGCCAGTACTATCTTGCATCAGCAGCCAGCCAGCAGATGCCGCGAGACCAATAAAAACAACCAGTAAAATAATGCGGCCAGACCCCACGGCACAATCCCTTCAAAACTAATTAACTTTTGTTGCCACCATATACGGTGACAACCTGTTCTAGATCATTGAGATAGAACAACTATCATACGCTTGCTGTTAAGTATTACCTTTGATTTCAATTTATTGTGTAAAAAATAAATTACGCCCACTGCTCTCGCACATGGGCAGTGAAGGCTGCAGCCATTTCCATGGTTTGTTCCGGCAATTCGGAGCGGGGCAAAAACAGCCCCAGCCTGCGTTCATGGTCAAAACCGTTAAGGCGCACCTGGCTAACCCGCTCATCGACCAGACATTGCGGTACGACGGTTCCGCCGACACCGGCAGCAACCATGGCCACTGCCCTGCTGTCGTTCGGTGTTCGGTACACCAGCCGGGGCCGGATGTTACGGTCGGTAAAGTAACGGCTGGTTTCACTGAGCACTTCGCAGCGGCTGCGCACAATCATATAGTCCTCAACCAAATCCGAAGCAGACACCCGGGTTCGACCGGCAAGTGCGTGCGAGTTGGCGACAATAAAGACGTAAGGTTCCACTTTAAGAGAAACGGATACATCAGGCGGTTCGCCCCGGTGCAACGACAAGGCAAAGTCCAGGCTACGGTCCTCCAGGCGGTTTTCCAGCTCTTGCTCGGTGCCATCGATAATTTCGATGGCTGTGCCTGACATTTTACCGCGAAAAGACGATAAAAGATCACCGACCATCCGGTTCGACAAAGTTGATAAAACACCCACGCGCAACAAAGGGGTTTTCCCCGCCTCGTCCAGCACCTGCTGCGCCATATTGCATTCATGAAAAATGGCTTTGGCGCGCGGCAGCAAACGCGTGCCTGCATCGGTTAGGAACACCCGCCTGTTAGTGCGTTCAAATAGACTGTGACCAACTTGTTGCTCCAGCTTTTTTATGCCCGCGGACAACGTGGGCTGGGTTACAAAAACCCGATCAGCTGCCCGAGTAAAACTACCGGTTTCAACAACAGCAAGAAAATAGCGTAAAAGATATATATCCATCATAGACACCATCTATGGATTCTATTTTATTGTTCGATTTTACCAATAGTGAGTTTGTTGCTATTGTTCCAGCATTATTTGACGTTTCAATAGAATGATACGGCGTGCGGAGATACACCTGCACGACTCACAGGGGAGACTTTTATGTCTGTGCTGCAATCTGCGCTGAATACAGGGACGGACAGTTTTCAAGAAAACGCCGCCCATATGATGGCGCAAATCGACGACTTAAACGCCAAAATTGATCAGATATCGATCGGCGGGTCCGAGCGGGCGCGAAGCAAGCATGTGGCGCGCGGCAAATTGCTGCCCCGCGAACGCATCAGCGGTCTCCTGGACCCAGGTTCCCCTTTTCTGGAACTATCTCAACTTGCCGCCTACGGCATGTATGACGCCGATATTGCAGCCGGGGGTATCATTACAGGCATCGGACGCGTATCCGGCACCGAATGTATGATTGTATGCAACGACGCAACTGTAAAAGGCGGCACCTACTACCCTGTAACCGTAAAAAAACACTTGAGGGCACAGGAAATTGCCCGGGAAAACCGGTTGCCCTGCATATATCTGGTTGATAGCGGCGGAGCCAATCTTCCCAACCAGGACGATGTATTCCCCGACCGCGATCACTTTGGCCGCATATTCTATAATCAAGCACAGCTATCTGCAGAAGGCATACCGCAAATTGCGGTTGTCATGGGCAGCTGCACAGCGGGTGGTGCTTACGTTCCGGCCATGGCAGACGAAAGCATTATCGTTCAAAATCAGGGGACTATTTTCCTGGGCGGCCCACCGCTGGTAAAAGCGGCGACCGGCGAAGTGGTTAGCGCCGAAGACTTGGGCGGCGGGGACGTTCACGCACGCACCTCCGGAGTTGTTGACCATTTGGCCAAAGATGATGAGCATGCACTGGGCATCGCACGGCGCATTGTTGCCAAGCTGAACCACCGCAAAAACCCTGATGTCCTTACCCAGCAGCCCGCCGCACCCCTGTATGACCCTCGGGAAATATTCGGCGTTATTCCTAAAGGTGTTCGCCAACCCTATGATATTCGTGAAGTGATCGCCCGCACCGTTGACGGCAGCGAATTTGACGAGTTCAAGAAGCTCTACGGCGAAACACTGGTGTGCGGCTTTGCACATATTCATGGCTATCCGGTTGGTATCGTTGCCAATAACGGCGTTTTGTTCGCCGAAAGCGCTCGCAAGGGTGCTCACTTTGTTGAGCTTTGTGCCCAGCGCGGCATTCCGTTGGTGTTCCTTCAGAATATTACAGGTTTCATGGTGGGGCAAAAATACGAAAACAGCGGCATTGCCCGTGACGGCGCGAAAATGGTAACGGCCGTTGCGTGCGCCAATGTACCGAAATTCACCATCATTATTGGTGGTAGTTTTGGTGCCGGCAACTACGGCATGTGTGGACGGGCTTATCAGCCTCGTTTTCTGTGGATGTGGCCAAACGCACGCATTTCAGTGATGGGCGGCGAGCAGGCCGCTGGCGTTCTATCTACTGTTAAGCGCGACGGGATGGAACTGCGCGGTGAAAGCTGGTCTGCTGAAGAAGAGGCCGAGTTTAAAGCCCCAATCCTTGAGATGTATGAGACACAAGGCCATCCATATTATGCCAGCGCACGGCTGTGGGATGACGGGGTAATTAACCCAGCTGATACCCGCCGGGTATTGGGATTGGGCCTTTCCGCCACCATGAATGCACCGATCGAGCCGACCCGGTTCGGCGTGTTCAGAATGTAGGAGTGGGCCATGAGCAACAATCTGATAATTGACATTGATGACCGCGGCGTTGCCACGGTTACTCTCAACCGCCCTGAAGTTCACAACGCCTTCAACAACGAACTTATTGCGGAGCTACAGGCCGCCTACTTCGCTCTGGATGAAAATGATGCTGTACGCATTATTTTGCTTACGGGAGCTGGCAAAAGCTTTTCGGCAGGTGCCGACCTTAACTGGATGAAACGGTCAGCAACTTTCAGCAAGCCAGAAAACCTTGAAGATGCCATGCGTCTTTCTGACATGCTTTCCACCATCAATAATTGCACCAAACCAACCATTGCTTTTGTCAACGGCACAGCCTTCGGTGGCGGTGTCGGCTTAACCGCCTGCTGCGACATCGCTGTAACGCTCTCAACCGCCGTTTTCTCCCTGTCAGAAGTAAAATTGGGACTAACACCAGCGACGATCTCTCCCTATGTAGTGCGCGCGATCGGCGAACGAGCAGCGCGACGCTATTTCCTGACCGCCGAACGGTTTGACGGTATTGAGGCACGGCGTATTGGCCTGGTGCATGAAACCGCCCAAACGCCTGAAGAAGCGCAAATGATTATTGACGGGCTGATCGGTTACTTGCTCGCAGGTGGGCCAATTGCACAGACGGCAAGCAAATCACTAATCAGAATGGTGACAGACACCGAAATTACCGATGGTTTACGCAAAAAAACTGCCGATCATATCGCCGAACGCCGTACCAGCGACGAAGGGCAAGAAGGGCTGAGCGCTTTTCTTGAAAAACGCAAACCAAATTGGAGTGCTGACTGATGACTGGGATACAAACAACAGGCACACCTCGTAAAATTCGCAAACTTCTTGTCGCCAATCGCGGTGAAATTGCCTGCCGGGTTATGGCCACTTGCCAAACCCTGGGTATTAAAACAGTTGCTGTTCATTCGGACGTAGACAAAGGTGCACTTCATGTTGCGATGGCCGATCAGGCAGTTCATATCGGACCGGCGGCGGCCAGCGAAAGTTATCTGGTTATCGACAAGATAATCGGCGCCGCCAAAGAAACCGGCGCTGACGCCGTTCACCCGGGTTACGGCTTTCTGTCTGAAAACCCTGAGTTTGCTGATCGCTGCGCTAAGGAAGGCATTATTTTCATCGGCCCAAGCGCTGCGTCAATGAATGCGATGGCACTAAAAGGCGCTGCCAAACAGTTAATGACGGACGCCGGTGTTCCGGTGGTGCCCGGTTATCACGGCGACGAGCAATCGGACGAATTTTTAGCGGCCGAAGCCGAAAAAATTGGCTTTCCGGTGTTAATTAAAGCAGTTGCAGGCGGCGGCGGCAAGGGTATGCGGATTGTCCATAAATCCGCAGAGGTGAAAGCAGCGATTGAAGCGGCGCGCTGTGAGGGTGAAAATTCGTTCAGCAACGGTAAGTTATTGATTGAAAAACTGATTCAAAAGCCTCGCCATATCGAATTGCAAGTATTCGGTGACCAGGACGGCAACACAGTTCACCTGTTTGAACGCGACTGTTCTTTGCAGCGCCGATACCAAAAAGTTGTAGAAGAAGCCCCTGCCCCCGACATGAGTGCAGACATGCGCCGCGCCATGGGCGAAGCGGCGGTGAAAGCAGCGCAAGCGATTAATTACGTGGGTGCTGGCACAGTTGAGTTTATTGTCGATGTTGCGGACGGCCTTGACGGCGCACCCTTTTATTTCATGGAAATGAATACCCGCCTGCAGGTGGAACATCCGGTAACCGAAATGATCACCGGCCAGGACCTTGTGGAATGGCAAATTATTGCAGCCCAGGGACAGGAACTTCCGCTGTCACAAGACGAAATCGATGTGTTAACCCACGGCCATGCGGTCGAAGTGCGTCTCTACGCCGAGGACCCGTTCAATGGGTTCCTGCCGTCCATCGGCACCATTGGCATGTTCGACCCCTTCGCTGAAACAGCACCCAACAGTCGTATTGACGCCGGCGTACGCGCGGGCGACGAGGTTTCAATTCATTACGACCCGATGATTGGCAAAATGATTGCGTGGGGCGAAACTAGGGAAGATGCCATCCACGGATTGGCTGATCTGGTTGCTGAAACGCCGATTACCGGGCTTTCCACCAACCGCGACTTTTTGCTGCGTGCGCTGCGACACCCGCAGTTCGTTGCCGGTGATGTGCATACTGGTTTCATAACGGACAATGAAACGGCGCTGCTGGAGCCCCCTCAGATTACCGAGCATGACTATCTTGTTGCTGCACTGGCAATTTGGGCTAATCGTCATGCCGGCGCTGCGGATACTGCGTCCATCGATCCGTGGGATAGCACTGATAATTTCAGGCTCAACCTGCCCCAAAGCGAACAGCTGAAATTCGAAACCACCGACGGTGATGACCTAACGGTTAATTTGAAACAAAAGGGTGCCGCGTTGGTTGCCAGCCACAGCGACCACATCATAAGCGCCGAAGACGTTTCGCTGGCAGGCATCGTGCTTACATTCACGTCGGACGGACTGCGCAAGCGCTTGTTCGCCGAAGTAACCGGCACAAGTGTTAGCCTTATCGATGCGGACCGAAGCCTGACGTTGTTGCGCCACGCCCGAGATGGCGGCGGCAGCGATGACGCGGACGGCCCTGGCACTGTGGTGGCCCCCATGCCGGGCAAGATCCTCGAACTAAAGACATCCGTGGGCGACGTCGTTGAGCGCGGTGATCCGCTTTTGGTGATGGAAGCCATGAAAATGGAGCAAACCATCACTGCACCCAAAGACGGCACGATTGCGCAGCTTGATGTAAAACCCGGCGACCAAGTCGCTGATGGCACCATCTTGGTCGTCGTAGACGACCCCGAATAACAGACAGTGAATAACCAGCAAAAAACGCTGAACCCAGTAAGGACGACAAATGTTTGAATTCCCGCACCTACAGTTTAACCACGGCGAAGACCTGGACATGCTGCGTGACATGGTTTCCCGCTTTGCCAAGCAAGAAATTGCGCCGCGCGCCGGTGAAATTGACGAAACCAACATGTTCCCCATGGACCTGTGGCAAAAGATGGGCGAGCTGGGCTTACTGGGCATGACCGCGCCGGAAGAATTTGGTGGCTCGAACATGGGCTATTTGGCCCATGTGATTGCGCTTGAAGAAATCAGCCGCGCATCAGCCTCCGTGGGCTTGAGCTACGGCGCGCACTCAAACCTATGTATCAACCAGATTGTCAAAAACGCCAGCACCGAACAGCGTGCCAAATATTTGCCCAAATTGATTTCCGGCGAGCACGTGGGCGCGCTCGCCATGTCTGAGCCCGGGGCCGGGTCAGATGTTGTTTCCATGAAGCTAAAAGCCGAGAAAACAAACCGCGGTTACACGCTGAACGGCAACAAAATGTGGATCACCAACGGTCCGGATGCAGATGTTTTGCTGGTTTACGCCAAAACAGATTTGGATGCGGGACCGCGGGGCATAACCGCCTTCCTAATCGAAAAGGGCATGAAGGGTTTCTCGACCGCGCAAAAACTGGACAAGCTGGGCATGCGCGGTTCCAACACCTGCGAACTGGTGTTTGAAGACTGTTTTGTGCCGTTCGAAAACCGGATCGGCGAGGAAGGTAGCGGCGTGCGTGTGTTGATGTCTGGTCTGGATTATGAGCGCGTTGTTTTGTCTGGCGGATCGCTGGGTATCATGCGCGCCTGCCTCGATACGGTGATCCCTTACGTTCACGAACGCCAGCAGTTTGGCCAGCCCATCGGTACTTTCCAGCTAATGCAGGGCAAGATCGCCGACATTTACGCGACTTGGGGTTCGGCCCGCGCCTATGTCTATGCGGTGGCGCAAGCTTGTGACCGTGGTGAAACCACCCGCAAGGATGCGGCAGCCTGCATTCTATACGCCGCAGAGAAAGCCACCTGGATGGCGGGCGAAACTATTCAAGCGCTTGGCGGCAACGGTTATATCAATGAATACCCGGCTGGTCGCCTGTGGCGTGATGCAAAGCTTTATGAAATTGGTGCCGGAACATCGGAAATTCGCCGCATGCTGATCGGGCGCGAACTTTTCAACGAGACACGGTAACCCTTACCATTTAAGTATTGAGAGTAAGGCGGGCTCTGGCCCGCTTTTTTGTTGGCCAAAACCGCTCGAAAACGTTGCCGCGCGAAAGCATATTTCAAAAAACACTAATTTACCGCGTCAAAGATTACTTAAAAAGACGATCTTAGTAAGTTCATTTCAATTTTTTAGTGCCATACTGCCGCCAGTTTTTGGGGTAAGACGCCCTCCGGGCAATCACAACCGGGGCGGAAAAAAAGGAAACGGCCGATGCCGGTGTTTGATTCGCGTAGCTTTAAAGATCATGAACAAGTTGTTTTTTGCGCTGACAAGGAAACCGGCCTGAAGGCTATCATTGCGGTGCATTCCACGACGCTCGGACCATCTGGCGGCGGCATTCGCTTTTGGGACTATGCGGCGGCGCACAGACATGTGGCCCCCGGCGACATAGCTGAAACGCGCGGCGAAGAAGATGCAATTTATGATGTCCTCAGGCTTTCGCGCGGCATGTCTTACAAAAATGCAATGGCGGGCCTGCGGCTTGGCGGCGGCAAATCGGTTATCATCGGCAACCCACGCGAACTGGGCACACCCGCGTTGATGGAGGCCTTTGGTCGCTATATCCAACGCCTGGGCGGCTCATACTACGCGGCGGAAGACGTGGGTACCAGCCCGACAATGCTGGCATCTGTCGCCAAATCAACCAGTTATGTCTCAGGTCTAGACAGCGGCGAGTTTGCTACCGGTGACCCGTCACCTCACACGGCGCTCGGTGTGTTTGTCAGCATTCAGGCGGCAGTTAAACACCGGCTGGGTAAAACCGACCTTGCCGGCGTGCATGTGGCGGTTCAGGGTGTTGGCCATGTGGGGCTGTATTTGGTTGGACATTTGATCAAGGCTGGCGCGCGCGTCACTATCACCGATATTGTTGAAAGTAACATCGAAGCCGCGAAGGCACTGGGTGATGTAACGGTTGTTGAACCGGCGGCCATCCATGCAGTGGACTGCGACGTGTTTGCACCCTGCGCACTGGGCGGAGGGCTGAACCCCAAAACCATACCTGACATCAAAGCATCCGTGATTGCCGGAGCTGCCAACAACCAGTTAGAACATGAAGGTGTACAAGACGAAGACCTGCGCCAGCGCGGTATTCTTTACGCGCCCGATTATGTAGTAAACGCAGGCGGTATTATATCGGTTGAAGCCGAGGTTCACCGCGAAAAGGTTAGCGACGCAGAACGCGAAGCCAAAGTGCTGCGCATCGGGGACACGCTGGCAACTGTGTTTGCTGCCAGTGACAAGCAAAGACGACCCACAGGTGAAGTTGCCAACGAAATGGCGGAAGAGATTATTCGAAAAGCTGGAGAGCACAAAAATCTTGCGGCTGAATAGCTAGTTCGATCAGAAGCTTAAAACATCTGACCGATGAGCCTCATACACCTTCCCGTCGATTGGGGTCGTTGGCTAGCTCACGATAATCATCTGAACGCAGTACCTTTACTACTGTTCGGATATCATCTTCGTCAGCATCAAGTGCCCGGGCCACTTCAGCCCCCAAACTGATACTGGCTTCCAACGTTTCGGGCACTGTATGTGTCGCACCCAGCGCGCGTAGCTTGCCCGCCACACTATTGTCGTGCACTCGCACATATGTGGGCAAGTCGGCGCAAACAATTTTCGCGCTCCGGATCATCCGTTCTGCCGCACGCTGGTCGTCTATCGTTATCACTAGCAAGGCCGCCTCAACAGCGCCAACCGCACGCAGAATTTCAACACGGGCAGCATCGCCGTATGCAGCTTCAAAACCGGCATCTCGTGCTTTTTTGATATGTGCCGGATCAAGGTCAATAACCGTGAATGGGATACCCAAATCAGACAAAATACGAGCCACTGCCTCACCGACACGCCCAAAACCTGCAATGATAACCTGCTTTTCGTCCGCGCCAGCGTTCTCTGATGGTTCCGGTCTGGCTGTAGTTTCATTAGTCACCCGCCGCGCCAACCACATACCAACCGCATACAATAGCGGCGTTATCGCCATCGATAACGCGATTACTGCCGTCAGCATTTCAACAACCGGACCGTCCAAAACACCTTCACTGCGGGCGTAAGCAAAAAGTACAAAACCAAACTCGCCGGATTGGGCCAACAGGGCACCAACCTTGACCGCTTCTGGCAGCGTATGTTTCATGACTCGAACCAGTCCGACAATGACAGTCGCCTTGAGAACAACAAGCACCGCGAGAACCATCAAAATCATGTTTGTTTGCGCGGAAAGAGTCCCAATATTGATGCTCATGCCCACCGACATGAAAAACAGCCCCAACAACAGCCCACGAAAAGGCTGAATATCTACTTCTACTTGGTGGCGAAACTCGGATTCGGCCATCAATAACCCGGCGATAAAAGCGCCCATTGCCATGGACAATCCGATACTGTCCATCAGCCAACCAAAACCAAGTACCAGAAGGAGCGCAAAACCTGTAAACACTTCCGGCGTATTATTGGATGCGACAAGCCTAAACACTGGATTGATTGCTAATCGCCCTACCATCACAGCACCGGCAAAAATAGCGATGGTTTCAAGAAACGCATAGCCAAGCGAAGCACCCACCGTTGCCTCACCTGCCGCCAAAAGTGGTACCAGTGCCAAAAGCGGCACAACCGCAATATCCTGCAGCAGCAGAATCGATAGTCCCAGCCGTCCCCACTGAACCGATAGCTGTTTTTTTGTTGCCAACAATTGAATACCAAAGGCCGTGCTCGACAGCGCCATGCCCAAGCCGACGAGCGAAGCCTGGCCCATTTCTAACCCAAGAACCACATTGGCAAGCACCGCCAACAAAAGACCAGTGACCAGGACTTGGGCCGTGCCAAGTCCAAACACCTGCCTTCGCATCACCCACAATCGCGCAGGTTTCAGTTCGATACCAATCAGAAACAGCAGGAAAACAACACCGAATTCACCTAGGTGGGCGATCTGCTCAGGGTTGGTGATAAGTCCCAGTCCCCAGGGCCCAATCAAAACACCGCCGGCCAAATAGCCGAGAATAGCCCCCATACCAAGCCGGCCAAAAATAGTCGCGGCAACAACTGCGACAGCCATTAAGGCTAAAATTTCGAGAAGCATGGTGTCATGCGGCATGATCAGGAAGTCTCTATGGCTAAAGTTTACGGTAATAATTCAGGTGGGCCAATGATAAAGCCCACCGCACACTAGGTAAACCCATCCGAAGCCAAATCAATAGCATCCACCCCAAAAAGCGGATGCTTTTACCAAATTAGCAACTAAAAACAGCTAGATATGCAGGGCGTGCCCCAGGGCCTTCAATGCGGCTTCCTGGAAACCCTCGCTTTGTGTCGGATGGGCGTGGATGGTACCAGCAATATCCTGCAAACATGCGCCCATTTCCAGAGCCAATGAAAAGGCTGCTGAAAGTTCGGCAACACCTTTGCCTACCGCCTGAATACCCAGTACCAAATCATTGTCGTCGCGCGCGACAATACGTACAAAACCAGTCTCAGCCTCCATGGTCATCGCGCGACCATTGGCAGCAAACGGGAACATACCAATCTTGGTTTTAACGCCCGCTGCTTCGGCCTCATCCGGCGACAGGCCTGCAGTGACAATCTCAGGATCAGTAAAACAAACCGCCGGGATAGACACTTTGTCAAAGCTGCGGTTTTCGCCCGCAATAATTTCAGCAACCATTTCGCCCTGCGCCATGGCGCGGTGCGCCAGCATGGGTTCGCCTGTCACATCACCAATGGCAAAAACATCGGTCATTGAAGTTCTACATTGGTCATCGATAGCAATCACACGGTCGCTCATGGTCAAGTCGAGCCCCGCAAGACCCCAACCTTCGGTTTTTGCTTTGCGTCCTACGGTTACCAATATTTTGTTTGCTGGCAGCTTTTTATCGCCATCAGCGCCCTCTACAACCAATGAAGTACCGGTTTTGTTGGCGGATTTGGCTTTGGTGTTCAATAGCACCTTGATACCCAGTTTCTTCAGGTTGTCGGCAACCGGCTTGGACAAAGCCGCATCATATTGCGGCAGGATGCGCCCCGCCGCTTCAACCACCGTTACTTTACTGCCCATCTTGGCGTAAGCAGTACCCAGCTCAAGGCCGATGTAGCCACCGCCAATGACAACGAGCTTTTCAGGCACATTAGAAAGAGCGAGTGCCTCAGTTGAAGAAATGATGTTGCCACCGTAGGGCAGCGATGGAATTTCTATGGGTTCCGACCCCGTGGCGAGAATGACATGTTTCGCCGTGATTTTGGTGGTGCCGCCCGTGGTTTTTACTTCGCAGGTTTTACCGTCCACCATCTGGCCCCAGCCAGACACCGAGCGCACTTTGTTTTTCTTCAACAAACCACTGACACCGCCGGTAAGCCGACCAACGATGGCGTCTTTCCACGCAATGGTTTTCGACAAGTCCAGCTTCGGTGCGTTTGCGGAAATACCGAGCACATTGTCACCGGCAAAATGCATGGCTTTTTCAAACTCGTCCGCCGCATGAATGATCGCTTTAGAAGGAATACAGCCAACATTCAGACAAGTGCCACCGTGGGCCGCACCCTCCACAATAATCGTGTCCAGCCCTAACTGACCAGCACGGATAGCCGCCACATAGCCACCGGGGCCAGCGCCCAATACCAAAACATTACAATTCAGGGTTTCCATTTAACCCTCCATGAAAAGCGTGGCTGGGTTTTCGAGCAAACCCTTAATACGCTGGATAAATTCAGCGGCGTCATAACCGTCAACAATGCGGTGATCAAACCCCGATGACAGGTTCATCATCTTGCGCGGCAAGAAGGCACCGTCGATATACTCCGGACGAACGCGTATCTTGTTCACACCAACAATCGCCACTTCAGGGCTGTTGATTACCGGCGTTGAAACGACACCGCCGAGCTTGCCCAGGCTAGTGAGTGTAATGGTTGAACCCGTGAGTTCTTCACGCGAAATAGACCCTTCACGCGCCGCATCGGCCAAACGCTTGGACTCGGTCGCCAAACCCCAAACATCATGGGTTTCCGCGTGCTTTAACACCGGCACCATAAGCCCGCCAGGCGTTTGCGCCGCCATACCAATGTGCGCAGCTCCATATTGATACACAACATCTGCACTGTCATCATAATGCGAGCTCAGCTTCGGATAGTCTTTAATCGCGATAACCATCGCTTTCATGATGAAAGGCAGAATGGTCAGCTTTGGCTGGTCATCGCGCTTAGTGCTATTCAAATGTGCGCGCAACTTCTCAAGTTCGGTAACATCGACCTCTTCTACATAGGTGATGTGTGGAATACGCTGCTTGGCGTCTTGCATCCGCTGAGCGATTTTCCGCCGCAGACCAATAACTTTGATTTCCTCAACCGCTGTATTGGGCGCGTTACCGGCTCGTCCGGCAGGGGCGGAAGCACCGGAAATATAGGCGTCCAGATCTTCGTGGCTAATACGGCCTGCAGGACCAGTACCGTGCACATAAACCAGTTTTATGCCCGCATCCATGGCGCGTTTGCGCACTGCAGGCGAAGCAAGCGGTGCCTCACCTTCCGCACGCGGTGCGCCGGAAACTGCCGAAGTAGAAACTGGTTTACTGACGGCAACTGGCGCTGGTTTGGGCGCAAGCGCAGAAGGCTCAGGTTTTGGCTTTGGTTTTGGTGTTGGTGCAGGTGTCGGTTCAGCGACTGGCTTTTCTGCTGTAGCCGATGCCTCTGCAGAAATGCTCGCCTCATTGCCTTCGCCGTCTACCTCAAGCGTGATGATAACAGTACCAACCGCCGTCATTTCGCCAATTTCACCGCTGACGGATTGCACCGTACCGTCTGCAGGAGACGGAATTTCAACTGTTGCCTTATCGGTCATAACCGCCGCAAGCACATCGTCCTCGCGAACGACATCGCCGGCTTTTACGTTCCACTCCACGATTTCAGCTTCGGTGATACCCTCGCCCACATCAGGCATTTGAATTTTATACAGGCCCATCACACCGCCTCCATCATGCTTTTAAGGGCCTTGCCAACACGGGCTGGGCCGGGGAAATAATCCCACTCCTGCGCATGCGGATACGGCGTGTCATACCCCGTTACGCGCTCGACCGGCACCTCAAGGTGGTAGAAGCAGCGCTCCTGAACCTGCGCGGCCAGTTCAGCGCCAAAGCCGGATGTCAGCGTTGCTTCATGCAGCACCATACAGCGGCCCGTTTTTTCCACGGATTTTACAATCGCTTCCACATCGAGCGGTAACAGGCTACGCAGGTCAATGATCTCCGCATCGATGCCGGTTTCTTCCTTGGCAGTCTCAGCGACATAAACCATTGTTCCGTATGTTAAGATGGTAACATCTGAGCCTTCACTGAAAGTGGAGGCTTTGCCGATTGGAACCGTATAATGGCCCTCCGGCACCTCGCCCAGTGGATGCTTGGACCAGTTTTTCGCTGGTCGGTCATGATGGCCGTCAAACGGTCCATTATATAAACGCTTGGGCTCGAAGAATATAACCGGGTCATCGTCTTCAATGGCAGATATCAACAAGCCCTTCGCATCATACGGATTAGATACAATAACGGTTTTAACGCCAGAAATATGGGTAAACAAGGCTTCGGGGCTTTGGCTGTGAGTTTGGCCGCCAAAAATACCGCCACCACAGGGTGTGCGAATGGTGATCGGTGAAGTGAACTCCGCCGCTGAGCGATAGCGCAGCCGCGCCGCCTCCGATACAATTTGGTCATAGGCTGGATAAATGTAGTCAGCAAACTGAATTTCTACACAGGGACGCAGACCGTATGCACCCATTCCAATGGCAGTTCCAACGATACCAGATTCACTGATCGGCGCATCGAACACCCGCGAAGTGCCGAATTTTTCCTGCAAACCGTGGGTGCAGCGAAAAACGCCGCCGAAATAGCCGACATCTTCACCGTAGACGACTACATTGTCGTCCATGGTCATTTTAACGTCCATTGCGTCGCGAATTGCTTCAATCATGGTCATTTGCGGCATCGATCAAACTCCCATTTTCTGTCGTTGCTCGCGCAGGTGGCGCGGCATGTCTTTAAACACACACTCAAACATTTCACGAGGGCTAGACCCCGAGCCCATGGTGCCATAGCTCTCGGCCTCTTTGGTCGCAACGCGAATTTCCTCGTCATATTCGGTTTCGGCCTGCTTGTGGCGCTCCTCGCTCCAAATGCCGCGATTAATCATATGGTTCTTCAGGCGCAGAATCGGATCTCCGAGCGGCCAGGCTTCAGATGCCTCTTTAGGCCGATATTTTGACGGGTCATCTGAGGTTGAATGCGGGGCAACGCGGTATGTTACCCATTCAATGAGTGTAGCGCCGTGCCCACGCCGCGCGCGTTCAACCGCCCACTGTGACGCAGCATATACGGCCAGAAAATCGTTGCCGTCCAATCGAAGGGCAGGGATATCATAACCGTGTGCGCGCTCTGCAAAAGTAGCGTTATTACCACCCGCCATACCGCGGAAAGAGGAAATTGCCCACTGGTTGTTAACCACATTCAGCACCACAGGTGGTTTGTAAACCGAAGCATTCACCAATGCAGCGTGGAAGTCATTTTCTGCGGTCGAACCGTCTCCAATCCAGGCAGACGCCACCTTGGTATCGCCTTTGATCGCCGATGCCATAGCCCAACCGACTGCCTGCAGAAACTGGGTTCCCAGATTGCCGGAAACAGTGAAAAAGCCATAGTCGCGTGCTGAATATAGTATCGGCAGCTGACGACCCTTAAGCGGATCTTTCGCGTTCGACAGTATCTGACAAACCAGATCGACGATTGGATAGTCCTGCGACAACAGGATGCCTTGCTGGCGGTAAGTTGGGAAATGCATGTCGCCTTTTGACAGCGCAGCCTGAAAACCAATGGCAATGGCCTCCTCGCCTGTGCATTTCATGTAAAAAGAAGTTTTACCCTGCCGCTGCAGCGTCATCATGCGCTCGTCAAAAGCGCGGGTGCGCACCATAGACTTGAGGCCCTGCATCAAAATATCGTCGGGAATATTTTCCGCCCAAGGACCCACTGCTTCGCCCTTTGTATTCATCACCCGAATCATTGTTCGGGCCAGATCTTTCATCTCAGCTGGGTCTACGTCTATGTCGGGGCGTCGAACCGCGCCTGCAGCAGGGATTTCAATATCGGTAAAATCCGGTTCGTCGCCGGGCCTTCCGGTTGGCTCCGGCACAAAGAACTTAAGCGGTGCATAGTCTGACATAACGATATTCGTCCCCCAGCTGTGGCGCTATAAAATACGTCAGTAATAATGACGTATTTTTCGGCGTGAAATCAATCTATTCTTGGCGCATCGATCAATTAGAAACATCCGCGCTGGTAATAGCGCAATTTCTATAATTAGCGAAAACAATTGACGGTATAGACTTTAGGAAAGTTGCTATAAGTCGCAATTAGGGCCAGATTGGGATCAATGAACTTGATCAAATTGACACTGCCGATGCTCAACTAGACGGCAGGTGCGTCCGGCTGATTTTCAGGCGCTGCTTGCTGGAACGCCTTCAGTTGGTTGCAAGCATGGTCGATGCGGACAATTTCCGGAAAAGCTTCAAGCGAGATTTCATATCGTCGGGCATTGTATACCTGCGGCACAAGATAAACATCAGCTAACGACACTGTATCACCAAAACAAAAGCTGCCACTCGCGTTGGCGATCAAAGCTTCGAAGGCAGAAAAACCTTCCCTAATCCAGTGTTGGACCCAAGCAATAACAGCATCAGAATCAGCATCGAACTCGCCCTTGAGGCGTTGCAACACGGAAACATTTTGCAACGGATGGATGTCGCAGCCAATTAAGCTCGCTAACTGGCGAACAGTTGCCCTGCCGGTTGCATCGGAAGGTAAAAGTGGAACCTGCGGGTAGACTTCGTCCAGATATTCTAGAATTGCGGGTGACTGACTTATACCCACGTCACCGTCGGTAAAAAATGGCACCCTGCCCTGCGGATTAATTGCGAGATAGCCCTTACTTCGCTGCTCGCTGATACCGGGTACCAAATTGATTGGGATATTGTCAAAATCAAGTCCTTTTAACGCCAACGCGATCCGCACGCGATAAGCCGCAGAAGACCGGAAATATCCATATAATTCCACGGCCTACCCTTTAACCAATGTTTGGTCGATTGCGCCGAATATGGACGCCCCGTCCTGGTCGAACATTTCGATACGAACCTGATCCCCGAAATCCATAAAGGGTGTTGTCGGTGCGCCGCTCTCGATTGTCTCGATCATCCGAATTTCGGCAATACAGCTATAACCAACGCCGCCTTCCACCACGGGTTTTCCCGGTCCGTCGTCAAGTTTGTTAGAAACTGTACCGGAACCGATAACCGCACCAGCTCCCAATGGCCGCGACTTGGCGGCATGCGCGATCAACTGTCCGAAATCAAAGGTCATATCAACGCCCGCATCAGGCTTGCCGAACATACTACCGTTCAAGTGTGACACCAGCGGGTGGTGCAATTTATTGTCTTGCCACGCGCTGCCCAGTTCATCCGGGGTTACACACACGGGGCTGAAAGCACTGGATGGTTTTGACTGGAAGAATCCGAAACCCTTGCCCAGTTCGCCGGGGATCAAGCCACGCAACGACACATCGTTAACCAACATCACCAATTTGATATGGTTGCCAGCGTCACCAGCGGTTACCGCCATTGGCACATCGTCGGTTATAACAGCAACTTCCGCCTCAAAGTCCACACCCCAGCCTTCAGTTTGTGGCATTACGATGTCACCGCGCGGCTCTAAAAATGAATCTGACCCGCCTTGATACATCAACGGATCGGTCCAGAAAGACGCTGGCATTTCAGCGCCACGCGCCCGGCGAACCAGTTCAACGTGGTTGACATAGGCCGAACCGTCCGCCCACTGAAACGCCCTCGGCAGCGGTGATGCACAGTCAGCTTCAACAAACGGACTGCCCGCAACCGCGCCTGAATTAAGCGATTCGTACAAACCGCGCAAACGCGGCAGCGACCCATTCCAATCATCAAGTGCAGCCTGAAGTGTCGGCGCAATTGCGGCAGCCTCGGTCATTCTGGTCAGGTCGCGAGACACCACTATAAGTTTGCCGTCGCGGCCATTTTTTAAAGAAGCAAGTTTCATAAATACCCTATATATCAATCAGTTATTCGTACCCAAGCCCAACTTTCAAACGAATTAACTAGGCCTTGGGTCCCGCTGAAAAATCACCATCCCCGTGCAACCAGGCCGCATGCCGAGGGGCTTTCTTGGTCTTGGACCATTCTTCCAACATGGCGGGCGCAACACGCTTCAATTCCTCAAGCATTCCGGGTTTCGCAGTATTTGCCGCCAACTCTAACCGGTGTCCGTTCGGATCGAAGAAATAGATCGATTTGAAAATTGTATGCTCGGTCGGGCCTAACACTTCAATTCCAGCTGCTTCCAGACGTTGTTTTGCCGCCAGAAGCGCATCCATGTCCTCTACTTCAAATGCAATGTGCTGAACCCATTCAGGCGTATTCTGATCCCGGTCCATGTCTTTTTGAGTCGGCAATTCAAAGAAAGCCAAAACATTACCGTTTCCAGCATCCAGAAACAGATGCATGTAGGGATCGGGTTCGCCAGTTGACGGAACCTCGTCTTCGGCGATGGCTAGCAGGAAATCCATATCCAGATTTTTTTGGTAGAACTCTACCGTTTCCTTGGCATCCCGGCACCGATACGCCACATGGTGAATACGTTTCAACTCCATCGTATTGCCTTTCTTGTCCCGCCGTTATGGCAGCCTCAGCGATACAGTTTACGCTGCATCTTCCTTGTTGCCAATCACCCCGCGCGCCAGTTGGTCGCGTTCGATAGATTCGAACAAAGCTTTAAAGTTGCCTTCGCCGAAACCCTCATCTTTTTTTCGTTGAATAAACTCAAAGAAAATAGGACCAATTTGGGTTTCGGAAAAAATCTGCAACAACAAACGCGGATCACCGTCCTCGGTTGAACCGTCCAGCAAAATCCCCCGGGTTTGCAGCTCGGCAACAGGTTCGCCGTGGCCCGGCAAACGGTCGTCCAACATGGCATAATATGTTTCGGGCGGCGCTGTCATGAACGGAACACCTCGTTCCTTCAATCGGTCCCAGCATTCGATGAGATTATCACATGAGAAAGCAATATGCTGGATACCTTCGCCGTTATATTGCATCAAATATTCTTCAATTTGCCCGCTGCCGCCGCCAGATTCTTCATTAAGCGGAATGCGAATCAAACCGTCAGGCGCAGTCATGGCCCGAGACAGCAAACCGGTATATTCACCTTTGATATCGAAATAGCGAATTTCCCGAAAGTTGAATAATTTTTCATAATAGTTGGCCCAAAAGTCCATCCGTCCACGGTAGACATTGTGGGTAAGGTGGTCGATTACGTCAAAGCCGCAACCAACCGGGTTACGATCAACTCCCTCAAGCCACTCGAAATCAATATCATATATGGACTGGCCTTCCTCAAACCGGTCGATCAAATACAGCATGGCGCCGCCAATGCCCTTAATCGCCGGTAGCTTCAATTCCATTGGGCCAGTTGGCACGTCCACCGGCTGCGCGCCCTGCTCGATCGCGCGAGTGTAAGCCAGATGGCTGTCTTTCACCCGGAAGGCCATACCTGATGCGCACGGACCGTGTTCTTCAGCAAAATACGCCGCCGGCGATTTTGGTTCGTAATTGGTGATGAAATTAATCTGGCCCTGACGCCACAACTCCACGTCTTTCGACCGATGACGTGCCACTTTGGTAAAACCCATCATCTCAAACACCGGTTCAAGGATGCCTCGCTCGGCCGCGGCAAACTCAACAAACTCAAATCCGCATAGACCCATAGGGTTTTCAAATAAATCTGCCATGGCTAAACTCTCCAAAAGAAACATGTGTAGAATGACCAGGAAATATGATTGGATTAATCTGCTTTCCTTTATTAAACGCATATTAGTTTCACTAGAAACTAATTGCAACTCCTGTGACGATGTTTGGAAAATAAATGTCAGACAACACGCTTAAACTATCTGAGTTCCTACCCTACAGGTTATCGGTTTTGTCAAACCGGATCAGTCGCTCCATCGCCGACAGTTATGAGGAACGTTTTCAGATTTCTCTTCCGGAATGGCGCGTTATGGCAGTTTTGGGAGAGGAACCTGACTTATCAGCTGGCCAAGTGGCCGACCGCACAGCCATGGATAAGGTTGCAGTGTCCCGCGCAGTCAACAAGTTGATAGAGTCTGGTCGCATTGAGCGCTATTTTGCCGACGACGACCGACGGCGGTCGGTTTTGACGTTGTCAAAAACCGGTAAAAAAACCTACCTAGATGTGATCCCAATCGCGCTCGGGCACGAATCAAAATTATTAGAGCAATTGTCGGACAGCGAAAAAGCACAGCTGGACGCTCTACTCACCAAATTAGCGTCGTGCCTCTTATAAGAGTAAAAACATCGCAATTTATACTGCGATAAGGGTCTGGCTCAGCGGTTTATCTTTGGGGAAACCAATATAATAGCCTTGAAGGTAGTCAACGCCGAGCCGCGTGAGAATGTCAGCGGTGTCCACATCCTCTATCCCTTCGGCGATCACGGCAATGTCTGAATCCTTGGCGGAATCCATCAGATTGGCAATCAGGTTCCACTTCCTCTGGTCCGTTCTCAGGTCCTGCACAAGCGACTTATCCAGTTTAATGAAATCCGGTTCCACTTCAATCAAACCGATCAAGTTGTTAAACCCGCTGCCAAAATCATCCATGGCGACGCGAACACCGTGATCGTGCAGCTTGTCCACAACAGTTTTGAGTGCGCCCACAGACGCGAGTTGTTGGCTTTCCACCAGTTCAAAAACAATCTGCTCAGCCGGTATGTTGGATGCGAACAATACCGAGCGCAACCAGGCATCAAACCCTGCTTCATCGCCGATGGTGTGCGGCAGCACATTTACAAAGACATCTGACGTAATGTTATGGCTTTTGGCGGTGCGCGTCGCGCTTTCCCCCGCTGCCATATCTACTGCGTAGGACATCTCGCATTTTTCGGCGGTGCCAAAAAGACTGGGAGCGGGAATATCTGTACCGTCCGTGTGCAAGCCACGCATGAGGAATTCATAGCCTATAACGTCCGCGCGGTTTTTGGCGTTGACGATTGGCTGCATTAACGAGCGATACCTCCGATCCATCAACATATCGCCCAGCCATCGACCCAGCAATTGCGTTTCGTGGGTCTCGATAGACTTCAGATGGCCAAAATCAAACAAATTGGGCCGAGCGGAATCAGCTGTAAGAACCGAAACTTGACGCTTTTCCTTGTCATCCAGAAAATTGCTCAATACCGGCAGACAGGTTTCAAAATCGTCGCACAGGAAGCAATGAACGCGTTCGTCACCGAGTGGATACTCGATAAATCCGGACGCCAGCATACGCGAGCGAACCCGCGCAGCAAGCCGCCAATTATCGTACCAAAAGAAGATATGACCTAAACCAGTTGCCGGTTGAAACCTATTCACCTGAAACACACGAGTCCCCAAAACACATTAATAACCAACCGGTTATCAGCGGCTTTTTTGGAAACGCTATACGTGTTTGACCACGTGAGTGAATCCCTGACGCCAATCCGGTTCTTTCAAACCCAGGATCAGAGACAGCAAAATGCGAGCTTTTCGTCCGCTCAGCCTTCCCGCCGGCACCAATCCCTTGTTGAGAAGGTCAATCTCAGCGCCGCGGTATCCATAGGTCCGCTCAAACACTGAACCGGCGCGTACACGAGATGCCAAAATAACCGGAATTTTTGCAGCAATAGCAGCCAATTTTTCCGCAATTTTTTCAGAAACATGCCCTGCGCCGAATCCTTCTACAACCAATCCGGTATATCCTGCACTCAAAATAGTATCGAAAAGGTTACCATCGTCATCAAGAACCGCACTCAACAGGGCAACTGGTGCAAACTTCTCAGGGATATCAAAGGTTGGAGACGGTTGAACCGGATGTAAAAAAACATTGCCCTCGGCGATTTGGCCAACTGGCCCACGCACTGGGCTTTGGAATGCGGCGACATTTGATGTGTGAGATTTGGTGACATAATAGGGATGATGAATTTCATCGTTCATCACCACAGAGACTGCAGGGCCTTCAGTTGTCAAAGCTGTTAGCGCCGCCGCCATCAGGTTGGCTCTGCCATCTGCGCCGGGCTGCGTGGGGGACCGCATGGCACCAGTAAACACCATTGGTTGAGGGCCACGGTGCAACAGGCTCGCCAAAAAGGCACTTTCTTCCATCGAATCGGTGCCCTGCGTGACCATGATACCGCCAGTAGAAACCGTAGCAGCACGCTGGCACAACTCGGCTATCTCTGAAAAACACAAGTTAGCACTGCCCTTCAGCGACAGACTTTCCGCCGATATATCGGCCACTTCCGCCAACTCGGGTGTGGAAGCAATGATGTCCTGGGCACTGAAGGTCGGGCGAACGCCGGACTCTGCATCTTGGGTCGGCGCCATCGCAATGGTGCCGCCAAGGCTGAATATCTTTAGCTGAGGCTTTTGTTTCATAGCCTGTATTTAACGCATATCTTATGCACCGCCAATCGCTTCTTCTGGCGACACAAATGCCAAATTCTGATCTTTGGCAACTGCTTCGTATGTAATGTTGCCCTGACAAACATTAAGGCCCGCAAGCAGATGCGCATCATCCGCCAGCGCTTGTTTCCAACCTTTGTTGGCGATGGCGAGGGCATAACCAAGCGTTGCGTTATTCAGCGCCAGTGTTGAAGTGCGGGCAACTCCGCCTGGCATGTTGGCAACGCAGTAATGTACCACATCGTCGACCACATAAGTTGGATCCTGGTGGGTTGTCGCCTTCGAGGTGGCAAAACACCCGCCCTGGTCAATGGCCACATCGACTAGAACCGAGCCACGCATCATCTTGGAGATCATGTCTCGACTAACCAGTTTCGGTGCCGCTGCGCCAGGTATTAAAACAGCGCCAACCACCAGGTCAGATGCAAGAACCTGCTCTTCAACCGAATCTTGGGTCGAGAAGATAGTCTTGACCTGCCCTTTGAAAATATCATCCAGCTGTTGCATGCGCCGGATTGAACAATCGATGATGGTGACGTCAGCGCCCATACCAACGGCCATGCGTGCCGCGTTGGTGCCAACAACACCACCACCAATGATAGCAACTTTTGCAGGAGCCACGCCTGGGACACCACCAAGTAACATGCCGCGGCCACCCTGGCTCATTTCCAATGCGTGTGCCCCGGCTTGTATGGACATACGTCCAGCCACTTCTGACATCGGCGCCAACAGCGGCAATCCGCCGAATTGATCAGTTACTGTTTCATAAGCGATGGCGATAGAACCTGACCTGATCAACCCTTGGGTTTGCACAGTGTCCGGAGCAAGATGCAGGTAAGTATATAGAATTTGGCCTTCACGCAGCATGTCACACTCAATCGGCTGTGGCTCTTTCACCTTCACAATCATATCCGCTTTGGCAAATATCTCAGGTGCAGTATCAAGGATGACTGCGCCAACGGCCTGATACATCTCGTCAGGAAAACCGATGGCAAACCCAGCGTTATGCTGGACAACAACCTCATGCCCATTGACGATTAATTCACGTACCGACGCTGGCGTCAGGCCAACCCTGTATTCATGGTTTTTGATTTCTTTTGGTACACCAACCAGCATGATTGCCTCCGTGAATTCGGGCTATATGAATCGCCCGCTTTTGTTGTTTAGTGAATGAAATATCGGCTTGTCCCGCTCGATATTTTCGCAATTTACTGCAGAATAATTGACGTGTCCTTGCATAGTCAGTCCTAAATAGTTACTAATTCACAAGAATATTGTGTAAATAGTTAAAATTACGGACATTCCTTGCATGGCCAAATTCGACAAAATTGATATTGCTATTCTTGACGAGTTGCAGCGCGATGGGCGGCTTAGTAACGTTGAACTTGCGGAACGGGTCGGGCTGTCCGAGTCTGCTTGCTTGCGGCGGGTCAAAGGACTGGACGCAAAAGGTGTCATTACCCATTATGCTGCGCATTTGGACGCCACAGGTGTTGGCCTTCCAGGCACTGTATTTGTGCGCGTATCATTATCGAGCCAGCGCGAGGAACAGTTGCTGACTTTCGAAGACGCCGTCGCCCATGTGCCCGAGGTGATGGAATGCTATCTAATGAGCGGCGACGTGGACTATATCATCCGGGTAGTTGTCAAGGACGCACCCGACTATGAGCGGGTGCACCATATTTTAACCAGTTTGCCCGGAGTTGACCGGGTTCATTCCAGTTTTGCACTTCGAACGATACTGCGCAGAAGCCGATTGCCAATCTCAAAAGGCCAGTCGTGACCATTATCAAAGTAAATAACTGACGTGTTTTCCTAAAACGTTATCGTCAGTTCAAAGAAACTGCTAACACCCTGCACAAATATCTGATCGCCCTCTCCCAGATCGATCAACAGTCCGGACTCTCCGTCAACTACCGCCACACTGGAGTTGACAAGTAGCTCAGCAGTACTGGAAAACCGGCTGGAATACTGGCTTAAGAAAATTGTATCTTCCGAGCCGTCATAATCGGTGATGACATCCGAACCGCTACCAGGGCGAAAAAAGAATGTATCGCGGCCTCCGCCGCCTGCCAGAACATCATTACCAGTCCCGCCAGATAGCTCGTCATGGCCGCCTTCGCCGTCAAGCGTGTCGTCGCCTACACCGCCAAAAATGCTATCATTGTCGGCTCCACCTAAAATGCTGTCGTTCCCGCCAGCTGCGAAAATGACGTCATTACCATTTTCACCATAAATTACGTCATTTCTGCCGGCGGTATCTCCATCACCGCTACCACCAAAAAACAGATCATCGCCACTGCCGCCTCTAAGAGTGTCATTGCCTCTGCCTCCACCAACGGTGTCATCACCAAAGGACGCCTGCACCAAATCATCACCCTCTCCAGCAAATAACAAGTCCGGCGCTACAGATCCAAGGTCTTCGACTGTAACCTGATCTAGATCATCCGTGCTGAACCGCGGACTGCCGCCAAAAATTGTGTCATCGCCGTCGCCGCCGAACACAGTGTCCGATCCATCAAGCCGCGTCTCCAGACTGCGCAACAAAAGAGTTTGTCCCTCAACAGTTATTATCTGACCGCCTACGATCAGGTCATCCCCGGCCGCTGCAGCAATCAGGTCGTTTCCGCTGCCGCCTTCAACCGTATCATTCCCGGTGTCACCCGCACCAGCAAACGACACGTCATCGCCGCCACCCAGAACCAGATTGTCGTCCCCTAGCCCGCCAATAACAGTGTCATTGCCAGCACGCGCAACAATAACGTTGTCTTTATCGTCTCCGCGCAAGCGGTTACCGGAGATATCGCCCGCTTCAGGATTGACAACTGTGATACTCGCATCATCCAGATCAATATCTTGTCGATTGAAAGCGCCGTCATTAACGCTGAGCCGCTCAATCGCGAAATTCCCAGCGGGAAAATCTCGGGCAAATTGAAAAATGGCCGTGCCGTCATTGTTGACGCCAAATGACACACTGGCCTCCAGCTGGTAGCGACTACCCAGCTCACTGATCAATACAATCGTAACCGACTGAACCCCTGTGGCACCAAAGCCGGAATCGCTAGCATTGAGGGACACGGTCAGGCTTCCACCGGATGGGCCAACCGTCACATCATTTGACGAAAGCGAGAGGCTGGTCACCGTCGGGCTGGTTGCATCCTGCAAAGCCTGTTGAGTTACAACCTGAATCGAGTTCTGAAAGCCAAGGCCCGCCAGATCATCGGCCGTATACAGGACTGTATTACCCTGGTCATCAGAAACACGCAGCAGTTCAAATATATAATTGCCAGCTGGGGACTCGGTATTGAAAGCAGAAAGTTGCTGTGAGCCTTCGTCAAGGTCACCAAAAATTCCGACCTCCGCTCCAATGACAGCAGGATCGCCAGGGCCAACATCGAATTCGAACTCAATCACATTCAAGCCAGATTTATCATCTGTGATTGTTGCCTGAAAAGTGATCTCCGCCGAATTTCCGCCCCCAAGCCTCAGCGGCAGATCGTTGTCAACCAAGATCGACCGTGTGGGTAGCAATATATCAGTCACTTCAGGCGGCGTGATATCCTCGTCCGGGTTCACAAAATCTATAAACCGCGTTGTTGCGAGGCTGGAAATCTCATCCGCGACAAGCACCAGACCATTCTCCGGAAATCCGGTAACTGCTGGGTCCCCCTTAAATTGAATGGATATCTGACTGATAGAATACTCACCGCTTATCGACTGCGAGCGCAAGCCAACAAAAAGATTTTGCAGATCGTCGCCATCATCGGCGTCAGCTGACTGCGATAGTACCTCCCCGTCCGGGGCGTTCAATCTTACGGTCACTGATGCGATCTGGGACAACAAGACCGGTTCGATTGAAATACTCACGTTGACACCGGGTGCGTTACCGAGATCGGAAGA